>Ga0307940_1000318_pt1 | contig 31122 bp, 26 predicted proteins | sample OrgLakmetagen124_FD_201835 | JGI IMG/M metagenome (GOLD analysis project Ga0307940, IMG submission 201835) | Saline water microbial communities from Organic Lake, Antarctica - #124 | ecosystem: Environmental > Aquatic > Non-marine Saline and Alkaline > Saline | place: Antarctica: Organic Lake... | reverse complement strand
GGATCGCCGGTCATCCAGCGGCAGACATCGAGTTGGTGCGGGCCTTGGTTTCCGAGGTCGCCGTTGCCATAGTCAAACTGCCAATGCCAATCGTAGTGGAAGCGTTCGCGGGGGACTGGGACGATTTTGCGCGGGCCGCACCAGAGATCATAATTTATGGAAGAGGGAGCGGTTTTGGGTTGGGAAACTTTGCCAATGGAGTCACGTCGTTTGTAGCAGAAACCACGGGCGAGCGTGACTTTACCGATTTCTCCGGATTGGATGAAGTCGTAGGCCTCTTGCCATGCGGTTTCGGAGCGGCGTTGGAAGCCGTGTTGGATGATGGTTTTGTGTTTTTCTGCGGCGAGAGCGATTTGTCTGCCTTCCCAGACGTTATGGGAAACAGGTTTCTCGACGTAAGCGTGTTTACCATTGGCAGCGGCGGTGATGGCGATGAGAGCGTGTGTGTGGTTGGGGGTGGCGATGATGACGGCATCGATTTCGGGGGATGCGCAGGCTTTGCGGTAGTCGGTGAACTTGGTGACTTTGATGGATTTTTTATCGAGTTCTGCGGCGTAGGAATCGAGCACGGTGGAATCGACATCGCAGAGAGCAACGAGTTTCGCGTTTTTACAGCGGATGATTTCATTGGCTAGGCCTTTACCGCGCCCGTTGAAGCCGATGACGCAGACACGGAGATCGCCGTTAGCGGAGGCGGCGCGGGTAAAGCTTGGGGTGAGAGCGAAAGCTCCGGCGAGGGCGGAGGTGGAGAGGAAGCGGCGGCGTGTGGTGTTCATGGTTTTTTTAGGGAATTAAAAATTTCGTCGAGTTTGGCGGTTTCTAGGGTGCCATGATGGATGATCACCGAGTGGCTGAGAGTAATGGATTCGGTTTTTTTCAAGGTGTGGTTACCGAGGGTTTTATCTTTTTTCTTCTCGAAATCATGGATGCCAATGGGTGGGGTAGCGGAAGGAGGTCGGGTGATTGATGATGGCGACGACGGTGGGCTTGCCGAGTTCGTCGGGGCCGATGTAAGTGGCCCAGTTGGCGCGTTTGCCCCAAGCGGCGAGGTTGGTATCGCCGTTGGAATTGGTTAGAGTGGATTTGGCAGTGGGGCCTTTGACGCGGAGGGTGCGGTCGGTGCGGATGGCGAAGGTGCCTTCTTTGGTATCGCCGAAGACGACCTCTTCTGCGAGGGCGGTGAGGGTCGAGTGGATGTCGATGCGGAGGGTTTCGGGGTTGGGTTCAGAAAACGTGTAGCTGCGGGTTTCCTTCAGAAGTTCATCGGTTTCCGCGATCCATGTGAGGTCTGCGGTGAATTGAGCGAGTCCGCCTTTGACCTGCTTTTCGGTGATTGAGTTGAAGCGGATGGTGGGATTTTTTTTGCCGGTATCGGCCCAGAAGTCGTAGCCGTTGACGTTGCCATGGGCGAGCCAGATGCCGCGGTGATGGGGGTGGTCTCTATCCTCATCCGGGGTGTCGGGATTCATTGGCCAGTTACGGGTAATGTTGGCGCCTGATGGGGAGTGGACGGGGTAGAGGAATGGAAAGCGGTAGTCTGTTCTCAGAGCTGTGATCAGATCTTCTCCGTGATGGAGCTCGAGGTTGCCGCCATTTTCCGTAAAGCTAAACTGGGCGCTGAGCTGCGGTAAGGTAGCTAGGAGGAAAGCGGTGGCGAGACGGGTTAACATATGGGTTATCATATTTTTAAAAATCGAGGGGAAAATAGAGCATATTTATACGGAGAGCGGTATGTGATTTTTCACGGAATTTAAGATATTCGGAATAGCCGGATGAGGTTTGCGTAATAGGGGTCAGGTGTTGCATTTCAACATTTGGCTCGAAGTGGACATATTCTAGTTCAAAAATTTCTCAGCATCTCCAGCGCTTCTTCCAGTTTCTCGGCAGGTTTGGTTTCGGAGAGCCTTGGGAAGCGTGAGCCATCTAACAAGATCGGCGCTCCATTCCGATGGAGGATGAGGCGCTGCTGGGAGAGTTCAACGGAGGAGATTTTATTGGAGGCGGCTTCGGCTTTGATGCGGGCGATGGTGAGGAGGTTTTGGACGGCGTGGGGGAGGCGGCCGTGGCGGTCTATCCAGTTTTTCTCCAGAGAGGTGATGGATTTCTGGGTGTTGGCTTCGGCAAGCTCGCGGTAGGCGGAGATGCGGAGCTTGGCGTCGGACAAATATGATGTCGGGATGAATGCGGGCAGATCCGGCAGATCCGACGAATTGGACGGATCTTTTATCTTCTCTGCTCTGGAAATCCATTGGGTTTCCGTGGGGACGATGAAGTCGGCTTTTAAAGTGGTTTCCTGGAGGGAGGGGTCTTGTTTGCCTTTGAGGCGGTCGACGGATTGGCGGAGGAGCTGGCAGTAGAGATCGAAGCCGATTTGTGCGATGTGGCCGGATTGTTTGGTGCCGAGGAGGTTGCCGGCGCCGCGGATTTCGAGGTCGCGCATGGCGATTTTGAAGCCGGAGCCTAGGGCGGTGTATTGTTTGATGGCGTGGATGCGTTTGCGGGCGTCGCCTTGGGTGACCATTTCACGGGGCAGGAGTAGGATGGCGTAGGCTTTTTCTCCGGCTCTGCCTACTCGACCTCTTAGTTGGTAGAGATCGGCTAGGCCGAAGCGGTCGGCGCGGTCGATGAGGATGGTGTTGGCGTTGGGGATATCGATGCCGGTTTCGATGATGGTGGTGGCGAGTAGGACATCGGCTTCGTGGTTGACGAAGGAGTGCATAACCTTCTCAAGATCGTCTTTGTGCATCTGGCCGTGGCCGACGAGGACGCGTGCTTCGGGGACGAGCTCTTTGAGCTTTTTGTGCATCATCTCGATGGTCTTGACCCGGTTGTGGAGGAAAAAGACCTGGCCGCCGCGTTTGATTTCGCGGCGGATGGCATCGCGGATGACGCGGTCGTCGTAGGCGGTGACGGTAGTGGCGACGGGAAGGCGGTTGGGCGGTGGGGTGTCGATGGTCGACATATCACGTGCGCCCATCAACGCCATGTAGAGGGTGCGTGGAATGGGAGTCGCGGAGAGTGTGAGGACATCGACCTGGCGGAAGAGGTCTTTGAATTTTTCTTTGTGCGCGACGCCGAAGCGTTGTTCTTCGTCAACCACCGCAAGGCCGAGATCTTTGTAAACCACATCACCGGAGATGAGGCGGTGGGTTCCGATTACCATATCGACCGAACCATCGGCGAGGCCAGCGATGGTGGCTTTGACTTCGGAAGGTTTGCGGAAACGGTTGAGAAGTTCAACTCGCATTGGGTAATCGGAAAAGCGCTCGCGGAAGGTCCGCCAATGCTGTTCTGCGAGGACAGTGGTCGGGCAGAGAAGGGCGACCTGTTTGCCGCCGGTGATTGCTTTAAACGCAGCGCGGATAGCGACCTCGGTTTTGCCGAAGCCGACGTCTCCGCAGATGAGTCGGTCCATTGGCTGTGGCGCTTCGAGGTCGAGCTTGGTATCGAGGATGGCCTGTTTTTGGTCAGGGGTTTCGGTGTAGTGAAACGATTGCTCGAATTCGAACATCCAGCGGGTGTCGGGCGGGTGCGCGTGGCCGACGTTGTGGTCGCGCTCTGCTTGGATGCGGAGTAGGCGTGCGGCGTAATCGAGGATGGATTTCTCGGCCTGCTTGCGGTTTTTCTGCCAAGTGGCGTTGCCGAGTTTGTTGAGGTCCGGGGTTTTGCCTCCGACGCCGACGTATTTCCCGATGAGGTGTGCTTGCTCCAGGGGAACAGAGAGGATGGAGCCGTCTTTGTATTCGATTTGGAGTTCCTCGCCTTCGTCTTCTTGGGCGATGCCACGGAATTTTCCGATGCCGTATTCGTAGTGGACCACCAGATCGCCTTCTTCGATATCGTCGAGGCTGGCGCGGGCGCGCATGGCGCGTGCTTTCTCGACGGTGGAGCGGCGTGCTTGGCCAGGTGTGCGGTAACGTCCGAAAAGCTCCGAGGAGGAAAGGACGGCGAGCTTGGTGGCGGGGAGGGTGAAAGAGGAGATGAGTTCACCGAGGACGGGGCTAAGGCCGAGGTCGCGTTCGAGGTCCTTGCCGGAGAGTTCGGTGAAGCGTTCGAGTTCGCCCTTGGTGGAGAAGACGATGCCGATGTCCCATTGGTCGCGCTGCCAGTCGTTGAGTTGTTTGAAAAAGGTTTCGCGGCGGAGCTCGTCCAGGACGAAGTCTCCGGCGTCGAAGGTGCCGAGGGGGCTGGAGTATGCGGCTAGGGTGAAGTCTTCTTCGCCTTCGCCGATGGAGTTTTCGGTGATGATGAAGCTGGGGTTGCTGGGCAGTCTGGAGACAGCCCCTCCTTGGAATTCGATGAGGGTGTCATCGGCTTTTAGGTATTCGGCTATGGTTGCGACGGCTGGGGGCTCGGTGAGGAGGAGGTCGGTTTCGGGGATCTTGCGGGTGGAGGCTTGGGTATCGATGTTGAACTCGCGGATGGATTCGAGTTCTGTATCGAAGAATTCAAGCCGCAGGGGACGGGCGGATTGGAAGGGGAAGAGATCGAGGATGCCGCCGCGTATGGCGAAGTGGCCGCGTGCGGTGACGGTGGGGAAGCGCTCGTAGCCGTGCTGGGTGAGGGTTTCCGCAAAAGTCGTCGGATCTAGGATGATGCCGGGCTTGAGATGGGTGCGGTTGGAAAGCAGGGATTTTGGCGAAGGGGCGTATTGGGAAAAGGACTCGGAACCGCAGAGAATGGTGAAGGCCTTCGAGGTGGCGAGAATTTCCAAGACCGAGAACCATTCTGCGGCGGTCTCGGGATCGGAGATTTCGTGGAGATCGTTTTCCGGATTCACCGGGGAATCCGGGAGCACCAACGCGCGAATGCCCCAGAGTTCGAGTTCTGCCGCGAGGCGTTCGCGCTGGCGTGGGGATTCGTGGACGATCCAGTGACGGTTCTTTTTGAGGTCTTTGGCGGCGGTGCAGGCGAGAGCTGCAAAGAAGGAATGGGAGGCCTCCTCGGCATGGTCGAACACGACGGGATTTCCGCCCTTGGCCAAAAGGGCCAGACGTTGGGAGAATTCCGGGGAGTTAAGTGCCTGCCGAAGCCAGGCGCTGGGGTTCGATTTCAAATCTTAGAAAAACAGGCCTCAAGGAAGGGGAGGAATGAGAAACTTCAACCCAAAGGTTTCCGAATCTTCAGATCGGGGCTTTGCTGATTGCTTCAATGATCGCTTTTTTGATGGTTTCCCAGCGAAGTGGGACAGACTTCATGAAAAACGATTGGGAGACGGTGATGCGGACAATCCCGAGTTTACTCGCGTCCTCGCGTTTGAGCATCCATTCGATAAGTGGAGTTGGGTTAGTTATGGGTGTGGCCTTGGAGTCGACCTCATTGCCGAGAAGTTTGCTGGCGATCTCTTTGGCAAGTTGTTCGGCGACAGGGGCTCCAGTGTATTCGAGTAAGATTGCCCCGTCAGCGATGGGCGCGGTGTGAATATCCAGATGCACCGTGCGGTCGTGGCGCCTGAAATCCTCGGTGAGGCGTGCCTCAATGGTGTGGTGGAATTTCTCTTGGTGACGGTCGAAAAGCCGACCGCGAGAGACTTCGGGGATTTTCACCGAGATGTCGCTCCAGACGTTTTCAGCGCTTTGTTCAAGGTCCACGAGTAGGCGTGATACTTCTCCGTAGATGAGTGGTGTGCTGAGCTTCATGGCAAGGCCTTGAGCAAGGTTGAGCGCACCCGGTTCCCAACCTTCCGAGGAAGTCACCCGGTCCTCAGCGCCTTTGAATAGCTCGCGCTGAGCCTCGGGAATGGCGCAGGTCGCGTGGCAGCAGGTGATGAGAAACGAAGTCATGGCGAACGTTTGATTAAAATCGCTTTTGGCGAAAGAAGAAACAAGCTGTCTGAGTTACCAACCAGATGAAAGATCCATTATTCGAACCGCTCCAGGCAGGTGCTCTGAAATTTTCCAACCGCATCATCATGGCTCCGTTGACACGGTGTCGGGCTTCGGAAGGGCGTGTGCCAAACGAGTTGATGGCTGAGTATTACGGTCAGCGCAGCGGCTTTGGAATGATTCTTTCGGAAGCGACTTCGGTGGACGCGATGGGAGTTGGCTATCCGGACACTCCGGGGATCTGGTCCGAGGAGCAAGTCGCTGGCTGGAAAGCGATTACGGAGCGGGTTCACCAAGACGGAGGAGTGATTCTTTCCCAGTTGTGGCACGTGGGTCGGATGTCTGATTCGGTTTACCTCGATGGCAAGCTGCCGGTTTCCTCCAGTGCGATTGCTCCTGCAGGACACGTCAGCTTGATACGTCCCGAGAAATCCTTCGTCGAGCCACGAGCTTTGACGGTGGCTGAAATCAAAGAAGTGGTTCAGCAATACAAGCTCGGTGCATTAAACGCGAAGAAAGCAGGCTTCGACGGGGTTGAGATTCACGGAGCGAACGGTTATTTGATCGATCAGTTCCTACAGGACTCGACCAACAAACGGGATGACGAATACGGAGGAAGCATCGGGAATCGCATGCGCTTCATGCTCGAGGTGGTGGATGCGGTGATCGATGTATGGGGAGCGGACCGGGTGGGGATGCACCTGGCACCCAGAGCGGATGCTCATGATATGGGGGACTCGGATTTACCGGCTGTTTTTACGGCGGTGGCGAATGAGCTTGGCATGCGTGGTTTAGCGTTTCTGTGTGCGCGTGAGAATTTTGACGAGCCACCGCTCGGGCCAAGTTTGAAAGAGAGCTTTGGCGGGGTTTACATTGCCAACGAAAACTTCACCGATGAAAAAGCGAGGGAAGTGATTTCCGCAGGTAAGGCAGATGCGGTGGCGTTTGGAAAACTCGCAATCGCCAATCCTGATTTGGTCGAGCGCTTCAGGCAGGGAGCCGAGCTAAATGAGCCGAATCCCAAGACATTCTACGCGTCTGGTCCCGAGGGCTATATCGATTATCCTTTTCTCGGGTAGAGGAATTCTAAAATTTTACGTTAAGGTATGAATAAAAAGCCCGCGACAGGCACGGCTCTCCAGTAGCGAAGAAGCCGTCCATCGAAGGTTTACGAGTTTCCGCTCAGTGCTTGTGACCTTTGTGGTCTTTGTGGTTATCGTGACCTGCCGCACCATGACCGCAGATGCAGGCATACTCGAGATAGTCGCATGTTGGGCATTCCGATAGATCGAGGTTGAACCTTTCGATCACGGTTTTGCTTTCCGGAGTGGCTTTGATCTGGATGACCAGTGGTAAGCGCTTTCCTTCCGGAAAGGCTTTATCAGAGATCAGGACATCGCCTTGCTTCGCAAAGGACAAGCGTGTCGGGTTGGCGCGGCTGCCACCGGTGATGCTGATGGATTGGTCCGCGATGGGGATAGCTTTTCCATGGTCTTCGATGGCGGTGAACTGAATCTTCTTATCTTCGGTGACAAAGAACTCAAGGTGCGGCTCGACCGAGTGGATGATCTTGCCGCCGTTCGGGCCGGCTTTTGCTTTTTCGTCATCTTTGTGTTCGGCGTGTTCTTTGTGATCGCCGTGGTCGTGATGACCTTCTTCAGCGAAAAGACTGCTGGTTCCAAGGAGGGCGACACCGATGGTGGAGGCGGCGAGGGTGTGTAGGTATTGTTTGGTTTTCATAGGTATGGTTTCTTTTGGAGTTATGGTTTAGTTTTCAGGTTTGGGTTAAAAAGTGGCGGCGGAGTCCTGTTCGATTGATTTCAGTGCGGCTTTGCGGCCGAAGCGGTAGAACAGGGAAGGTGTTACGGCGAGGCCGAGCAGAGTCGAGCTGACCAACCCTCCGACGATGACAATGGCCACGGGATTCAATATTTCTTTTCCGGGTTCGTCTGCAGCAAGCACCAGAGGGATGAGAGCGAAGCCTGCGGACAAGGCTGTCATTAGGATGGGGACGAGACGTTCCTCGGTTCCGCGGATGATCATTTTTTCCGTGAAGCCCTCGCCTTCGTGTTTCATCAGGTGGAGGTAATGGGAGATCAACATGATGTTGTTCCGTGCCGCGATGCCGCCCACAGCGATGAAGCCGACGAGAGTCGCGATGCTGACATTATCGAGAGTCATGCGCGTGTAGAGTATGGAGCCGATGAGCGAAACCGGAATGATGGTGAGCACTTGGAACACCAGATTGAAGCTCCTGAAGAAGGAAAACAGCAGGAACACCACCACGAAAAAGATCACCGCCGAGGTGAGGGCTATGGTGCGGGCGGCTTCCTTCTGAGCCTGATACTCGCCTTCGTAGGAAATGGTGTATCCCTCGGGGAGTTCGACCTTGTTGTCGATCTGGCTTTTCAACTCATCCACGGCCGAGACCAAATCGGTTACCGTGGGGTTGATCGAAACGACGAAACGCCGCCTAGAATTTTCGCGAAGGATGGTGTTGGGGCCGCTTGCTTGACGGAGGTTGGCAACCGAGCCCAAGGGGACGAGTTGGTCGGATTTGGTATCCATATAGAGGTTTTTTAGTTGCTCCGGGTTTTCACGCCACTCGGGTGGCAGGCGCATGACCAGATCGTAGGTGCGGACACCTTCGTAGATTTCCGCGACTTTCTCGCCGCCCATAAGTGAGCTCATTTCCTTGGTCAGCGAACCGGGTGTCACGCCGTAGGCAGCAGCACGGTGGGGATCCGGTTCGATGCGAAGTTGTGGCACGGGTGCTTGTTGCTCGGTGCGTGCCTCTTCAAGACCGGGGATCTCGCGTGCGATATCCGCGATTTGCGTGCCGAGATGGCGAAGCTCTTTCAAGTCGCTACCGTAGATCTTGATCGCGACTTTCGCTGAAACACCGCTCAGCATGTGGCCGACGCGGTCAGCGAGCGGTCCGCTCACGGCGCTGAACGTGCCGGGAATACCGCTCATGGTTTCGCGGATGTCAGCGAGGATGTCTTTGCGGCTGCGTCCTTTTGATTCTTCGAACTCGACATCGAACTCGACGGTGGAAACCGGCACCACGTGGTCACCGCGTTCCGCCCGTCCGGCTCGGTAACCCGCGGTGGTGACACCGGGGATGCGCAGCAGGCGCTCCTGCGCGATATCCGAGATTTCCGTGGTCTTTTGTAGGGAGGTTCCGGGTGCGAGCGTGGTGGCGACCACCGCGCTCGGTTCACGGAAAGGAGGGAGGAAATTGCGCCCCATGTCGGAGTAGGCGAGGTAGCTGAGTAAGCCCAGGCCGCAAGTGATCACGATGACCAGCAGTGGCTGGGAAATCGCGAACCGCAGCCAGGTGATGCGGAAGGCGGCTTTGAGCCAGCGCACCAGGATGAAATCGCGGTGAATCTTCCCAGGTTTCGGGTTCAGTAAAAAGGAACTGAGAACCGGAATGACGGTCAGAGAAACGACAAACGAGGCAGCCATGCTGATGATGGTTGCGATGGCGATGGGAGTGAACAGCCGTCCCTCCAGCCCGCTCAATGCCATCAGCGGCAGGAACACGAGAATGATGAGAATGGTTGCGTATAAAATCGAGGACCGGACCTCGGACGAAGCGCGGGCGATGACTTCCAGGCGCGGCAGCGGCTTTTCCAAATTCGCATTTTCCCTAAGCCTTCGGAATACATTTTCCACATCGACGATGGCGTCGTCGACGACCATGCCGACTGCGACCGCGAGGCCGCCCAAAGTCATGGAGTTCACCGTCAGTCCGAGCATATCGAAGGTCAGGATGGTGATGCCGAGTGACAGCGGGATCGCCGTCAGGGTGATGAAGGTGATGCGGAAATTCAGTAGGAAAAGAAACAGGATGATCGCGACCATGATGGATCCATCGATGAGTGCTTCCTTGAGGTTTCCGATGGAGAGGTTGATGAACTCCGACTGCTGGTAGAGCGGGACGAGCTCGGCTCCTTCGGGAAGCGATTTACGCAGTTCTGCGATTGCTTTTTTGACTTCCCGATCGAGCGCCAGGGAATCGAAGCCGGGAGATTTTCTTATGCTGAGGATGACTCCTCGGTTGGAGAGGTTTCCTTCCGCGTCAGGTTTTCCGTCAGCTGTGCCGAAGCCGGCATCGCCACGCATGGGCTCGATGTCCCAGACGACTTCCGCCACGTCGCGGATGCGTATCACGTGGTCGTTGCGTGTGGCTACGGCGGTGGCACCGATGGTATCGAGGTCGGTGGTCATCGCGAGGTTGCGAACCATGATCTCCTTGGCGCGGTCGGTCAGGAATCCGCCAGTGGTATTCTGCACCGCCTCGCTGGCGGCCTCTTTGAGCTCCTTGAAGGAGATTTGGTGGAGCAACATTTTCTCCGGGTTTGGCTGGACCTGCGCTTGTTTGACTCCGCCACCCATCGAGAGGACTTCGGCGATGCCGGGTATGGCTTGTATGCGGCGTGCGACCACCCAATCAGCGAGAACCCGAAGCTCGCGCGGGGAAGTTTCGGCTGTGGGATCACGCAGGCCGAGCAGCATGATATCGCCCATCAGCGAGGAAACCGGCGTCATGTATGGTGTCACGCCCTCCGGCAAGGTTTCGCTGGAGCCGGAGAGGCGCTCCTGGACATATTGTCTGGCGGTCAGGATGTCGGTGCCCCAGTCGAACTCGACAAAAATTAGCGACAGGCCGATGTCATTGACCGTGCGTACGCGGTCGACTCCGGTGACGCCCATGAGTGAGTTTTCCAGAGGGATGGTCACGAGTGTTTCCACTTCCTCGGGGGCATAGCCCTTGGCCTCTGTCAGCAAGGTGACCGTGGGTTTGGTGAGATCGGGAAGGACATCGACGGGGGTCTCCAGCGTCGTTTTCACCCCGAAGATGAGAAGAATGACCGCAAGCGCGATGATCAGTCCGCGCTGTGCCAGGGAAAAGCGTATGAGTTTATTCAGCATGGCTTTAAGCGGTGTGTGTGTTCCGGTTGCGGCGCTTGGCGTTCCAGAATAGCTGGGCGAAGGCGAGCGCAAGGGCGCTGGTTAGGGCTGCGTAAATCAACATCCAGGTGGGGATGTGGTGGTCATCGTGACCGGCTTCGCCCGCATGCTCTCCGTGGTCGTGACCCTCGTGATCGTCATGGGTCTCCTCGCCACCTTCCAGCTCCGAGCCATCGGCCGCGTGTTCATGGCCGTGCGCGGCATCGAGGGCTTCTTTCAGGGAGAGGCCGCTGTCGTTGCCGACGAAACCGAGTGAGTATGAGCCGCGGGTGACGACCTCATCGCCGGGGAACAGGCCTTGTTTGATCTCGACCATGCCGGCACCGGTTTCGCCGATGATGACGGGAGCGCGGATGAAGGCATTGGGAAGCTCGAAGTCTTTCACATACACCACAGGGTTCGCGGTGTCTCCTTGGATGGCTTCTTCTGGAACAGCGAGAACATTGGGGCGTGTGTTGACGACGATGTCGAATTCAGCCCGCATTCCGGGGCGCAGTTTGGATTCCGGATTTTGGATCACGAAGGCGGCTTCCACCGTGCCGCTACCGGGATCGGCCAGGGCACCGAGGTGTTCGAGTTTGGCCTCGAAAATCTTGCCGGGCACAGCAGGAATTTGGATGTGTGCAAGAAGGCCCGGCTTGATTTTTCCCGCCATCTGTTCGGGGACACGGGCGAGGGCGTAGACTTTGGAAAGGTTGATGATCTCGGCCAGGATTTTATCAGGGCTCACCGGCTCGCCGGTGACGATATGTGTGGCACTGATGAGGCCGGAGATGGGAGCGGTGAGCTCGACCGTGGGTGGCGGATTTCCGGGTTGGCGGCTTTCGACGATGACGGCGACATCGCCTTTTTCGATGGGATGGTCGTGTTTTATAAGAACTTCCAGGGCGCGTCCCGGGATACGGCTGCTGATGGCGGCACGGTAACCCGGATAGACTTCGATGCGACCGATGGCGAAGATGGTTTCTTCGAAGTCGCGCTCCTCTGTCATGACGGTTTTGATACCGAGGTTTTCGGCGCCGGTTTCATTGAGTAGGACGGTATTATCCTCGCGATCCTGTGCGGTTGCGGGGTTTGTGATGATGGCGGCAATGATTGCCGTTTTGATAAAATGTTTCATGTGATGTGATGGTTTAGAAATTGCCCAGAGCAGTGCGGTAGCGCACGAGGGCGAGTTGGAAATTTTGGAGGGCTTCGAGCCGTGCTGCGGCGAGTTCGAGGCGTTGTTCTCTGGAGCGGAGGACGGTGAGTAGGTCGCTCTGACCGTTGCGCCATGCTTGCTCGGCTAGGTCGGTTTGTTCGGCTGCCTGGGGTAGGAGGGTTTGCTCGGTTTCACGAGCGAGCTTCGCCCATTCAAGCATCTCCGCGCGTGCGGCCTCGGCCTTTAGGCGAATGCCTTGATCCAGCGCGGTGACTTCCAGACGACGACGTTTCGCCTTTGCCTCAGCGGCCTCAATGTTGCCTTCGTTTTTGTCCCAGAATGGGAGGGGGATGGAGAAGCGAATGCCGACGATGCCCTCGTCGTCCGCGTTATCGAAGCGTTCCCCAGCGGCGTAGAAACCGGTGCGAACATCGCCGTAGCGCTTGGTGCGTTCGATTTCCGTTTCCTGCTCCGCAGCGATCACGGCGAGGCGGGCGATTTCCATGGCGGGGCGTGTCATTTCATCTGCGCCGTCGGGAAGCTTCAGTGATGGGAGTGATCCGCTAACGTGTAAGGCTTTTCCCAGACCGATTCCGAGGAGAGGTTTCAACTCGCCGATGGCGCGTTGCTCGGTGGCGGCGAGCTGTCTGCTCTGGGTGACGAAGCGGGATGCTTCGAGGCGTGCTTGTCCGGCGTCCAGGCTGGAGGCTTCACCTTTTTTGGCACTTTCGGAAATGAAATCCGCGAGCTCTTTGGAAAGCGTTGATTGCTCAGCTAGGAGTTTTTGGCGTTCACGTATGGCGAGGACATGGACTAAGGCTTCTCCGGCCTCTCCGACCAGGCGGTTGGTGAACTCACGGACTTCTGCTTTCGCAGCCAGCACTTGGGTGGTGCCGAGGTTTTTTTCCAACTTCAGTCGATTCGTGACGGGAAGTTTCTGGCTGAGTCCAAGTTCCACCCGCCCAGAGTCCAGACCGGTATTGTTTTCTAACTCGGAAATCAGCTCGGGGTTTTCAAGGCGGCCGGATTGGTGGAGCTTGCCGACGGCTTCGTCGATGATGAAGCGTGCGGCTTTTAGGTCGGGATTGTCGGTGCGGACGCGGTCCGCGATGTTTCTGAGTGTGATGATTGTTCCAGGCTCCGCTTGGAGGCGTGCCGGGGCGCAGGCGATGATCCCTGCGAGAAATATTTTATAATACCATTTCATAAATTTAGAGAGGCGAGCGCGATGGGGCTCAGTTTTGATTCGTTTCCACAGCACAACAGGTGCCTGTATTTCCAAATGCGTCGGTCAGAAAAATTGACACGACGGTGCGACAAAGAGTTCGCGTTAGATCAATGGTGGCTTGTCCTCGGACAAGACCGGGGAATCGGGAGCCAGAGATTTCTCAAAGAGGATCTCGATTAAAAGGCCGTGGGGATCTCCAATGGAGACTACGCCGTTCGCGGAGCGGTCTGCGTTGGTCGCATGACAGCATTTGTGGCTGTGAGGCGTGTCATCGTGATTCTCATCATCATGATGCGGCTGCGATGGCTGGCTTTCTCCATGGCAATCATGGCTGTGAGAATGCGCGCATTCGTCATGGTCGGAGTGAACGCTCTGGTGCGTCATGCCGGTCGCCATCCCTGCGAAAATGCAGAGTGCTAGGAGTATTCGGAGATTTGACAACACAAGGCGTAACTAACGCCGGAGTGTCAGTGGGTAAAGGAGTTTCTTTTGGGTGAAGCGAAAATACTGAAAACTGAAATACTGAAATTTATTTGAAAAGCGAGTCGATGCCCATGGCGGACTTGCGGAGGAACTTTGGCATGTCCTTCGGGTTCTTTGGTTTGAAGAGGCGGTAGGCGTAGCCGAGCAGGTGGAGGGTGAAGAGGTGATCGATGAGGCGGTAGCCGCGTTTCCTCCGTAGCAATAATGAGGCGGCCCATGAGAGGGTGCGGCGTTTCACTTTAAATGGCTCGAAGGAGATTTTGATGCGGTAACGGTCACGTGAGGCTGATGGATAGGATTTCTTATACTGCCTTTTCGCGGAGCGGATTTTTTCCTCAAGTGATTGATCAAAGGGTAGGAAATAGTAGCGACGTGCGAGCAGGAGAAGGGAGAAGGAATCCCGCATGTGTTCGATGTCCTCGACGGGTAATTTCGCTTCGCTCGCGAGTGCGATCATTTTTGGAAACAGCGACGCGGCAGCCTCACCGGAGCGGAGTGCTTGTTCGGGATCGTGAACGAAGTGACGCAGTGTTTTCGAAACCGCGTGATTGATGAACAGGCAGTCCCAATAGACGTTCAGAAGTGGTGGGATACGTACGCGGCGGAAGAACAATTTCTGGCGCGCGAATTCCTCGATATAGAGGAGTTGGTGAATGATAGTGTCGGCATGGCGTAATAGCTCGAGGGCAGCCGGGGCATGCTCCGCGCCAAGCATTTCCTCGATCGATTGTTCGACGCTTTTGTGGTCGCGGAATACGTGAATCGCGGCAGCAACGTTGAGCCGTATCCAGATGTCTGAATTGCGATTGTCTTTGAGAAAAGCGAGGCGACGAAAGCGATGCCAACCGCCGGTCTGGCACCAGACGGAGATGCCAACCACATTTTCCGCGCCTTCGAGTTCACGCGCGAATTGTTCACAGTCGCGGCCGATGTAGGAGGGATACTCGCCCGCTCCCTCGTATTCTCGGCGTGCTTGGAGCTCGATGAGCTTCGCTTGCTTGACGCGGAAAAAGGCTTTGTTGAGCGGGATGTGTCGGAAGAAATCACTTTCTCCGTGTTTCATTGAAACGATGAAGTTGGGTGAGTCGATGCCATCGAGAGTTTCCGCTAAAGTACCGCGGTGCCAGATGAGATCGCCGATGCGATGTGCGCCCACTGTCCAGGTGCGGAGGATGAGTTTTTTGTCTCGTGAATCGAATTCTGGAAGTAGGCGTTTTAAAAGTCGATTGGTCTCGCGCGGGTTGCGTAGATGCAATTTGGTTCGGATCGGGTCTTTGACGTCGTTACCATCGCTTTCACCTATTCTGAGGATGAGGCCGGAGAGTTGCGGGAAATCATCGAGAACGTTTCTCACTAGAGAAAGGTAGTAGGATTCTAGCTCCTCCGGCTTGTTTGCGTAGGCGTTCTCAATCGCTGGGGTCAGCGGAATGATATCGCTGGTGAGAAAAATTTTCAGCCCGAACTCTTCAGTCAGGAGGCTGAACAGCGAGGCGAATTGTTTGCGGTAAAAGGCGATGTCGGAAGCGATTTCCGGTTCGTGCAATGGGTGTGGTGCGAGGTGCGCTAGATCGTCGAGCGTTACGGCGTTGTAGCCGAGCTTTCGGACTTCTGCTGCGAAGTCACGCATGTCGTTGTGAATTTCCCGCCACTGAGCTTCCGCCTCCGGGCCCGAGGTATGGAGGTGATCGAACACGATCTTCGACCAATTGATCCGGCTTTTTTTATAGCCACGGAAAAACGGGCCGATCGCGTCAATGAGAAATAGCTCCATAGGATTTAAGCGATGGAATAAGTGAGGGTGCCACTTCGCGAGAGCCAGTGTGTGACGGGATTGTGACAAATGGCCTGGGAGAGAGGCTGAGGTTAAAGGTGCAAGGTCTTGGCTTACCTTTTGATTTTTGCGTTGGCGTGATGGCAGTTGAGAGTCCACGTTGTCCGCGCCGCTATGGGAAATATTACTTTGCTCAGTATGAACGTCGTCTACGGACTGGCGGTGATCTTGTTTATATCCGCGGTGATTCTCTTGAAGCTGCCTTTTAAAATAGCTGATAGTTCACCGCCAAGACTTCCCTTTGGAAAGGTTGCTGTCTGGCCATATCAGTGGTCGGATTTGTTCGGAGTTCTTGGGATTGGGGGTTTTTTCTACATTGCAGCCATTGGTATGGCTATGATCGCTGAAGAATCTGTCGCAAGGCCAATGACGGTTCCGGATTTGATTGCCGGAATTGCCGTCCAATTCTTTCTCGCAACGGTGGCAGTCGTGATCATGGTCCGGCGTATCCGGCCTGTGGCATGGTTGGGCTTAGCTTGGAAGCAATGGCCGTTTGTGTTTCTTCTGGCTCCGGCTGTGGTGGTGTCGATGTGGACGGTTTTCGCAATACTTTACGAGCTGGGTTACATGGAGCTGCTGCAGCGCATGGGTGTCGAGCAGGTGCAGGAAACTGTCGCGCTTTTTCAAGAAAGTGATGACATCGCGGTGATCGTTTTGATGGCTTTCACCGCTTCTGTTGTTGCACCGATTTGTGAGGAGATCGTCTTTCGAGGTTACCTCTATCCGGTGATGAAAAAGTTCTCCGGTCTGTGGATCGCCGCTCTCTGTAATGCGCTGATTTTTTCCGCAGCACATGGTAATATGTCAGCCCTGTTACCGCTGTTCATCTTCGGTCTCGCGCTGGTTGCACTTTACGAATACACCGGATCGATATGGGCGCCGATTGCTACGCACTTCCTGTTTAATAGTGCGACGGTCTGTATTCAATTGATGGTTCGATTCGGATATATTCCTGAGGCTGCACTCCAATGACTCGACTTTCGGAAATTCGTGAGGATGAATTGATCGCCAAATTGGTCGATCTGGTGCCGACTGGCGACGCGGCTGCCGGGCCGGGCGATGATTGCGCGGTATTGGATGAAGGAGGGGACGTGCTCAAGCTTCTTAAAACCGATGCTTTGGTGGAGGGCGTGCATTATCTCAAACAGGCCGACCCGAGAAAAGTTGGCTGGAAGGCTGTGGCGCGCGTGGTCTCTGACTTCGCGGCGATGGGAGGTGTGCCCGAACGGTTTCTAGTGACACTTGCGTTGCCTGGCTCGATGGAACTGGAGTGGATTGAAGAATTCTATCGCGGGATGGGGGATTGTTTTGAAAAATTCGGCGCGGTTCTCGTTGGCGGTGAAACGTGCCGCGTGCCCGAGGGCTCTGCCGCTGTGATTTCGATCGCCGCCACGGGACGGGTGGAGCGTAAATATTTGGTGACGCGATCAGGTGCACGTGTCGGTGAGTCGATCTGGGTGACTGGCGAGCTTGGTGGTTCGCTTTCCGGTAAGCATCTGACATTTCTACCGCGCATCGATGCAGCTCGGTGGTTGGTCGAGCGGTTTAAACCTACCGCGATGATGGATCTTTCCGATGGGGTTGCAAGTGACCTGCCGAGGTTGGCAAAAGCGTCCGGATGCGGGTTTGAGATCGAAAGAAAACGCCTGCCATTGACACCAGGTTGCTCAGTGGAAGAGGCATTGAACGACGGCGAGGATTTTGAGTTACTGTTCTCCCTGTCGAACGATACCGACGTTTCTGCTTTACCAGATGCATGGAAGCGCGATTTCCCAGAGCTAAAGCTCACACGCATCGGCCGCCTGGTGAAAGCCGGCGAGGGTGAAAGTCTGAGCGGCGGTTGGGATCATTTTGGCTGAGGGGCTTGTAAGTCCTGAATCGTTGGGAAAGAGGATAACTGTCTGAAGTATTCGGAGCACCCAAATCATTCCGAGAGGTTTTCTTTATATCACGATATTGGACTGGTCAGCGGAAAGGGCGGCGGCTTAGTCTCCGAGCCCTAACTTTAAATCATTATGAAAGCACCAATCACAGTTTCCATCACCGGCGCAGCAGGACAGATCGGCTATGCCATCCTTTTCCGCATCGCATCGGGATTCGTCTTCGGCGAGGACCAGCCTGTTAATCTGCGCCTGATCGAGATCGAGCCCGGACTTCCGGCGCTGAAAGGTGTGGTCATGGAGCTTGAGGATTGTGCGTTTCCGCTACTCAACGAAGTCGTTGCCACCACCGATCTTGATGAGGGCTTCAAAGGTGCCAACTGGGCTTTGCTTATCGGTTCCGTGCCGCGGAAAGCGGGAATGGAACGTGCCGATCTACTCGGTATCAACGGCAAGATCTTCACTGGGCAAGGGCAAGCGATCGCTCGTTCCGCGGCAAAGGATATCCGTGTGCTCGTGGTCGGAAACCCATGCAATACCAACGCTCTGATCGCGATGAACAACGCAGAGGGCATTTCGAGTGATCGCTTTTTCGCCATGACACGGCTTGACGAGAATCGTGCGAAGAGTCAGCTAGCGGAGAAAGCCGGTGTGCATTGCTCCGATGTCACCAATCTTTGCATCTGGGGCAATCACTCCGCGACGCAATATCCAGATTTTGCCAATGCTAAGATCAAAGGTCAGCCGCTTACCGAAGTCATCACCGACCAGGCATGGCTCGAAGGTGAATTCATCAAAACTGTCCAACAACGCGGCGCGGCCATCATCGCAGCTCGCGGTGCATCTTCCGCTGCCTCCGCTGCAAACGCTGCGATGGACACTGTGAAAAGTCTCATTACACCAACTCCGGAAGGTGACTGGTATTCCGTAGCGATCTGTTCCGACGGTTCCTATGGAATCGAAAAAGGCCTGATGGCTTCCATGCCAATCCGCACCAAAGCCGATGGCTCATGGGAGGTTGTTCAAGGCGTCCCAGTCAACACCTTTTCCCAAGGCAAGATTGATGCAACGATCGGGGAGCTGACCGAAGAGAAAGAGGCCGTCAAGGACCTCATTCCAGGCTGATCCGATAAATTTTAATACGAGATATCTGGTCTCGTGGCCATCAGAGCGTTTGAGAGAATTAACGATTTTCTCAAGATGCTGGGTATCTGCTGTTTTGGCACATTTCAGTTTTTGGAATCTTTTGTGGGGAAAGTTTGATTCCGTCATGTTAGCTGGAGCGTTGGTTATTTTCCTGCTGGCGGTTTTAGAACGACATTGCAAGATAATGACATATGAGTGTTGCCGAGGTCGATTACGAGAAGCTAGGTCAGTTTTATTTGGGTAAGGAATACGATCTCGGGAAAAAGGAGATTGGTGAGGAGCTCCTCATGTATGACTCGAAGGACCTGGTGACGCACGGGGTGGTGCTGGGGATGACTGGCTCGGGTAAAACGGGATTGTGTATTGCGCTACTGGAAGAGGCGGCGATGGATAATATTCCGGCGATCGTCATTGACCCCAAGGGGGATATTGCGAATCTGATGTTGGCATTTCCTGATTTGGATGCCGCGAGTTTCAAGCCTTGGGTTAATCCTGATGACGCGGCGAAGAAGGGTGTGACGGTCGATGAGTTTTCGGAAAAAACCGCGGCAATGTGGAAGAAGGGCTTGGGTGAATGGGGTCAAAAGCCGGAGCGAATAGCGGGCTTTCGGGAGAAGGTGGATATCAATATTTTCACGCCTGGGAGTAATTCGGGAATTCCAGTTTCGATCCTAAGCTCATTGGGTGTGCCGCCTGCAGAGGTAATGGATGACAGTGAGCTCTACGGGGATAGGGTGAGTGGAACGGTGGAGAGCTTGCTTTCTTTGGTGGGTGTGAATGCTGAGGGGACGCAGAGTCCGGAGGCGGTATTGCTGGCGGCAATTTTCCAAGAAGAATGGAAAGCGGGACGGGATCTGAGTTTGGAGGGCCTGATCATGCAGATTCAGCGACCGAACTTCGGCAAGATCGGGGTGGTTGATTTGGAAACCTTTTATCCCGAAAAATCGCGACAGGCACTGGCGATGAAGTTCAATAGCCTATTGGCCTCTCCGGGGTTCGCAACATGGTTAGAGGGCGCGCCATTGGATGTCGCGAAGATGTTGCATCGGGGTGATGGGAAACCAAGAATTTCAATTTTTTCGATCGCCCATCTCAATGACGCGGAGCGCATGTTTTTCGTGAGTTTATTGCTAAACCAGATGCTCGGGTGGATGCGGACTCAGCGGGGAACAACCTCGCTACGGGCGCTGCTTTACATGGATGAAATTTATGGCTTCCTCCCACCGACGGCGAACCCACCGTCCAAGCGCCCGATGATGACCATGTTGAAGCAGGCGCGTGCGTTCGGGCTGGGATGTTTGCTAGCGACGCAGAATCCGGTGGATCTGGATTATAAAGCGCTCTCCAATATCGGGACATGGTTTCTCGGTAGGTTGCAGACGGAGCGGGATAAGGCGCGGGTGCTGGACGGGCTGGAAGGTGCGGCGGGCTCGCAGAACGCGAAGTTTAACCGGAAGGAGATGGAAGTTATGCTATCGGGATTGGGCAACCGCGTTTTCTTGATGAACAACGTCCATGAAGATGGGCCGGTGTTGTTCCATGTGCGCTGGGTGATGAGCTATCTGACCGGGCCGCTGACGAGGGGGCAGATCAAGGGGCTCATGGATCCGAAGCGGGGAGACTTTGTTGAGCAGGAACGGATAAAAGTTTCTGAAAACCCGATGGCAAGACCATCCCGGAATATCAGTGGAGGCATGCGTCCTATTGTTGGGACCGGAGTCCCGGAGGTTTTCGCGGATACTGAAGGCGAAGTTTACAGACCTCATTTACTACGCGAGGCCACCGTGCATTTCTCGCTCAGTAAAGCGAATGCGGAGGGCAGTCGAAAAGTGGTAAAAGTAAATCCGTTCCGAGATGATTTGATTGCTTGGGACGATACGGAATCAATAGATTTAGCTTTGTTGGAAGACGAGCCGCGGGAGGGTATGGGTTTTGATGAATTACCTGGATACGCGATGAACTTGAAGAACTACAAGCAGGTCAAAGATGATTTCGAAGATGATCTATACCGCGAGGAGCGTGAGGAGATCTGGTATTGCTCGGAATTGAAAGTGTGGGGACAGATTGCTGAAAGTGAGGCAGATTTCCGAGTGAGACTTTCACAGGATGCAAGGGAGGCGCGGGATGAGGATTTGGAGAAGCTCAAGAGCGCACTTGGGAAAAAGGTGCGGACTTTGGAGTCACGCATGCGGACGGCAGAAAATCAGTTGGAGAGAGAAAAGGCAGAATCGAACTCAGCCAAGGTGAACGCTGGTATCTCGCTTCTTAGCGGGATTCTAACGAGTGTTTTCGGGCGGAAAGCCGGTTTCGGATCGATCTCACGATCACGGAGTTCCAGTGCCGTGACCAAGGCTACGACTGCCTACAAGCAGCATCGTGATGTGGCCAATGCCGGGGCGAAGATCGACGGAATTCGCGAGGAGATCGATTTGATCGAGCAAGAACTCGAAAAGGGACTCGCCGAGATCACGAGGAGTTTCGATCCTTCGGAGCTAGCTTTAGAGAGAGAAGTGATCAAGCCGACGCGGGCAGATGTCCGCGTTGAGCGGGTGGGGTTATTATGGAAATGAAATCATTTCCGTTGCCCATTTTTTTACTTTAAACCTATCGCTCTATCTTACACAAACGCTCTCGCGCTGCGCCATTTGTTGATCCTGAGCTGCGTTAGAAGGAGTTCTACAGCGCATCGAAATGATATTCTAATCGCTTGGATGGCGTGGCTTTTTAGTGAATCGATTTCATGCTGTGACACCTCTGCATGAATGGCATTTCCGAGCTGAAAAAAGATGATGATTTTCGCAGTGGCTCTGGGGAGTTGGCTTTTGATCTGCTGAGAGCAGGGGACTGAGGATTTTATTTTTCTCAGCGGGAATGATTCTCGCTCCCTATCTCCGTAAACTGCGATCAATTATGTTCATTATCAACGAATCTCTCTTCACTCAAGCGGGCGAGTTTGTTGGCGCTGAATCGAAAGGGCGACGCTTCCACCGAGGAAGGAATGATTTATCGAAGGCGACATGGAATTGGCAGCCTGCGGCAGCGATTCCACAGGACCCGCCATACTGGGTGGATTTGTTTGGAGGGAGTATCCGGATCGGCGTGATGGCTGCGAAGAAAACGGTCAAGCCGGCGTTGTTCATTTGGTTGATGATGACGGGGATCGCGGGGCTCTATTATTTGGTTCCTGGCTCACACGGACTGTTCAATGGACTGGTCACGGTTCAGAAATGGATGGGCGTGTTGTTTCCTTCGATTGGTATGGGCCTGTCTGTTGGTCTGATCGTGGAGGGAGTGAAGGTGCTTGCTTCCAAAGAGAAACGCTGGACTAAAGCGAATACTGGGAACGCCTTATTTAACTTCGCGGTATTTGGAATCATGGGGGTTACTCAGTATTATCGTTACGCTTTCCAAGAGGAATTCTTCGGGACCGGGACGTCGTGGCGTGTTCTGGTGCCGAAAGTGATGTTTGACCAGTTCGTTTGGACGGTGATTTTCGCGAATCCCTATCAGGGAATTCTTTACCTATGGAAAAGTAACGGGTTTTCCTGGAAGGCGGTTGGACGACAACTATTTCCATTCAAGGCATTCTGGGGGAAACAAATGCTCCCGGTTCTGATTTCTAACTGGGCGTTCTGGATTCCTATGGCGGCCATTGTTTATAGCTTTCCATCTGAGTTACAGGTCCCGCTCGCGATTCTGGCTGTGACCATGTGGGTGATGTTGCTTTCGGTGCTGACGGCGAAGCGAGAGGATTAGCTGGAAAATTTGACCGTGGCGTAAATGAAAGCGGTTGCACGTTCTGAACTGAGCGGCTTACTATCACGCGTGCCAGATACGGAACAAAAACCCTTTATTGCGACACCGGCTGTGGATGGAGATTTCCTACGCTCGGCTTATCGCTCGATGCTGAGCGCGCGAATACTCGAGAGTAAGCTCTCCAGCCTCTATAAGGCGGGGAAAATCGTTGGTGGTGTCTATCTTGGAAAAGGCCAAGAAGCTATCAGTGGGACGCTCGGAACGGCATTAATTAAAGGCAAGGATTGCTTTGCTCCGCTCATCCGCGATCAGGCAGGGCGCACTGCTTTTGGCGAACCGATGCTCGATTGCACACGAACTTACTTGGGGTCGGTCGAGGGGCCGATGAAGGGGCGCGATGGAAATATTCACCGGGGTAGGCCTTTAGAGGGTATGCCAGCGATGATTTCCCACTTGGGCGCGGCAGTTCCGGTGATTGCAGGCATGCTTTTTGCCAAGCGTATGAAGGGTGTATTGGATGGCTGTGTCGGCGCGACTTGTGTTGGAGATGGCGCGACTTCGACGGGAGCGTTCCATGAGGGCTTGAACACGGCGGCGGTTGAGAAGCTGCCTTTGGTGATCGTTGTAGCCAATAACCAGTTTGCCTACTCGACACCGAATAATCGCCAGTTCGCATGTGCGGATTTGGTTGAGCGGGCAAGAGGTTACGGAGTTGGTGGATTTTCAGTGGACGGCACCGATTTACTCGCTTGTGCATCGGTGGTTGGTGAAGCGGTTCGTAAGGCTCGCGAGGGCGGTGGCCCGCAGATGGTCGTCGCCCATTTATTGCGTCTCTCGGGACATGGTGAGCATGATGATGGGGCATACGTTCCGGATGAAACACGTGCCGGTCATTATGGCCGCGATTGCATCGATGTTGGCGCCCAGCAATTGATTGCTGGTGGTTACGCCTCCGAAGAAGAAATACAAACCTGGAGAGACGAGCTGAGCGAAGAAGTTCAGAAGGCAGTCGCTCAAGCTCAGCAAGAACCCGTGCCGGACCCCTACCGTGAGGATTGGTCGGCGCTTTCCACTAAATTTCCAAGTAATCAATCGTGAGTGTGACCTATATCGACGCGATCCGTGAGGCTCAGCAGGATTTACTGCGTGAGGATGACCGGGTGTTTCTCTATGGCCAAGACATCGCCAGTTTCGGTGGAGCGTTTAAAGCTACCAAAGGATTGGCGGATGAGTTCCCAGGCCGTGTTTTTGATAGTCCTATCTCCGAGGATGCCATGATTGGCTTGGCAGTGGGTGCCGCCATTGAGGGGATGCGACCGATTATCGAGATGCAGTTTGCTGACTTTTCGTCTGTGGCTTTCAATCAGATTGTCAACCAGGCGGCGACGCATTTTTACCGCACAGGCGTGCCAATACCGCTGACGGTCCGGCTCCCTTCCGGCGGAACTCCCGGCTCTGGTCCGTTTCACAGTCAGAGTATGGAGGGTATTTACGCACAGTATCCCGGTCTCGTGGTGGTAACGCCGGCGACGGTTTCCGATGCTTATCACATGCTGGTGGATTCAGTGAAGCTGGACGACCCTGTTCTATACTGTGAACACAAGTTTCTCTACCGGTGGTTAAAGTCGAAAAAAATCAAAGGGGAGCACTTGCCGATCGGTAAGGCACGCATCGCACGTCCCGGAAAGCACGCTACTGTCGTGACTTATAGCGCGATGGTGCATGAGGCGGTGAGAGCCGCGGATCGCCTTCAGGCCGATGGTTGGGAGATCGAAGTAGTTGATCTCCGCTCGGTTAAGCCACTGGACATCGATACGGTTCTTGCATCGGTTGCACGTACTGGGCGCTTGCTTGCGCTGGGTGAGGCGTTTCCATGGGGTGGGGTAACGTCAGAAGTGGTTTCCCGTGTCACAGAGGAAGGTTTCCATCTGCTCGATGCGCCACCTCAGCGATTGAACTCACGCGACACTCCGGTGCCGTATCATCCCAAGCTGTGGGCCGCACACCGCCCGACTCCTGAGTCGATCTGCGAGTCCCTCAGAAAGCTACTATCATTCTAGTATAAATTGCCATGCCTACTGTCCCAATATTCATGCCACAACTTGGAGAGTCCATCGCCGAGGCTACGGTTGTGAGACTCGACGTCGCCGTTGGCGACAAAGTGACTACCGACCAAGAAATTATCGAGGTTGAGACCAATAAGGCGACCATGGGCGTGACGACGCTCTGCAACGGAGTGGTCTCTGAGATTCGCGCAGTAGAAGGTACATCTTACTCGGTTGGTTCTCTGTTGGGTGTGCTAGAGGTGACGGAGGAGGAAGTTGAGCGCACCGGCGTAGATACTACTGAAAGCCTTGAAGCAAAAAACCAAGGGCAGCCAGAGGAAGATAGCAGCAGTGAATCCGGCCAAGAGGATAATCTACACTTCGCGGTGGACGGTGATAGTTACGAGGAAGATCCAAGTATCGTCCCGACTGTGAAAGGCTTACCTGTTCCTACCGGAGTGATGGGTGCACATTACATTTCTCCACGCATGCGAGCACGTATGAACGAGATGGGCCTGCGCGAGGCAGATATTTCTGCGGTCGTCGGCACCGGAGCAGGTGGCCGGGTGACGGTAGAGGACCTCGAGCGTTTCCTCGATTATCTTGCGGACTGGCCAAGTGTTCCCGCATCGACCATGCGCCTAGCAGTGGCGGACGCGATGCGCCGGAGCTGGACTCGCCCGCTGGCGACCGTGGGGCTACCCGTTCTGTTGGACCGGGTGCTGGACCATCGCCGAGGGCAATCACCCAAGCCGGGTCTGACCCTTTATTTGTTGCGCGCACTGGCACTGGCATTAGCCGAGCAACCGATGACCGCAGGTTATTTGATTGGCGAACGAGTGGTGCATCCACGCGCTTTTGACATAGGTGTTGCGGTTCAAGTAGATGACGGCGTAGTGGTTCCAACCATGCGGAAAGTGGACCAGAAGTCTCTGAAAGAGTTGGTTGCTGAATACGATGATCTTGTAGACCGAGCGCGCCGCCGTAAGCTCACTGAGCAAGATTGTGCCGGGGGTATCGCGACTGTTACGAACTTTGGGACCTTCGGGCTTACCATCGGAACACCGATTCCATTGCCTAACGAAACTTTGATTCTCGGAATCGGAGCAGGGAAGAAAAAGCCGGTTTGGAGCTCAGAGGTGGAAGCTTTTTTACCAGCAACAGAAGCAGAGATGATGCTTACCTTTGACCACCGTGTGGTCGATGGCGGGGGAGCTGGAATGCTTCTCAAACGGGTGACGGAATTACTCCAGCAGCCCGAAAAACTTTAAAGGACCCTTGTGGATTCGGAACCGGAAAAAAGCGATCGGGCGGATATCCCGAAAAAAGCGATCTACCGGCTTTCGATTTACCATCGCTGTTTGCAAAAGCTAAGTGATAGTGGGCAAGAGACCGTGAGCTCCACGACTCTGGCGAAAGCTGCTGGAGTGAAGTCTGCTCAATTGAGGCGTGATTTGGGCTATTTTGGTCAGTTTGGCACGCGCGGTCTTGGTTACCCGGTTAAGGGCTTGATTGCGACCATTCGTGTGGCGTTAGGCCGAGACCACTTGCAGCCTGTGATTCTAGTGGGTGCGGGGAATCTTGGTTCTGCGTTGCTGCGTTATCATGGATTCCACAAAGAGGGTTTTAAGGTTGTCGCGGCCTTTGATGCTAAACCTGATGAAGCTCGGGCACGCGAGCTGAAAATTCCGGTGCATGGTATGGTTGAGCTTGAGGCTTTTGTTCTCGAACGTGAAATCAAGCTGGCGATTCTGTGCGTTCCAATTGGTTGTGCCCAAGAGGTGGCGAACCAATTGGTGAGTTGTGGGATTCAGGGAATTCTAAATTTCTCGCCAATCATGCTGGAGGTGCCGGAGGACGTTACGGTGAACAATGTAGACCTAGCGTTGGAATTGGAGCATTTGGGTTATTTTATCCGATGAGTTGTAAAAAAGTTGAAGTTTATCAAAGAAAATGGGTCGGCTGTGCGTCTAAGCAGCAGTCCGTGGCACTGAAGTTGTGATGAAGATGAACCCGCAAGAATACGAGTCATTCATCGAGCGCGCCGTCACGGAGTTTGAATCACCACTCATCGGCTATGCTAGAACCTACCTTTACGACCTCGACCGCGCTAGAGACGTCGTCCAAGACACCTTCATTCGCTTGTGTCGGCAGGATCCTGAAAAGGTTGAGGAGTATCTTAAAACCTGGCTGTTCACGGTTTGCCGAAATCGCTGTCTTGATGTGCTCCGCAAGGAGAAGCGTATCCAAACACTGGATGAAGATAAGTGGAGCAAGGTCAGAGAGACTGAGCCCTCACCGGACGAGCAGATGGAGCAAGATGAACGCTTGGCGGATGTCATGCGTTATATGGACCGGCTTTCCGAAAATCAGAAGGAGGTCATTTTGTTAAAATTTCAACAAGGCATGAGTTACGACGAGATCCATAAGGTTACCAATCTGACTCAGGGGAATATAGGATTTTTGATACACAGCGGGCTGAAGCGCCTGCGCGAATTGATAAACTTAAATGGGGGTGTCGAACATGGAACCTAAAAGTGACGAATGGCGTTTGACCGCTTATGTGCTCGGTGAGCTTACTCCTCAGGAAGCATCAAAAATTGAGTATGCTGTGGCATCAGATCCTGCGGTGCGTCTCGCTGTGGAGGAGACGGAGCGTGCTCAGGCACGAATTGCGGAGGCTCTCGGTCGTAGCAGCGATACCTTACTACCGCGCCAGAGAAGTGCGATCATGCGGGCAGCGAGGGAAGCATCCGGTGTAGCGGAGGTGAAATCACTGAAACCAAAGCGGCAAATTCTGAATATCTGGAGCTGGCCAGTGGCTGCTGCGGCCGTGGTCGCAGCAGGAATGTTTTTCGTAAATCTCATAACTCCTCCGGAAACTGTTTCTGATGTGAATGGTGCTGCCTCGAACGCTCGTGAAAACGGCTCTCTAATCTCACCCAAGAAGGGCACGAGTGTTACGCCACTGCGCCTGACCTTGGAATCAGGTAATAAGAGCTTAGCCGTGATTGCGCGCGGTATTCGCAAGGATCGTAATTTGCCTGCCAGCGAGGACGTTAAAATCGAGGAGATGCTTAACGCGTTTCCGCTCGATGCAAAACGCTCTGTTGCGCTGTGGAAGGGTTGTTCTCTCGGGGTAGAGGTGCTTCGTTGTCCGTGGAAGCCTTCGTCGAAATTGGTATTTCTGAAGGTCCGAGGAGCAAAGGATACCACTCATGAGGTCGCGTTGGAGTATCAATCCAGCGAGGTTGTTGAACTTGGTGATAAACTTGTGGGCTACAAGGGCTCAGGAAAAACTACTGAATCTAAGCCCATGGCGAGAATTATGAAACCCAAGGAGGATGTATATCTCGCACTTCTAATTGATGCGGATGACGAGGCAATAGGGCGGCTTTCTTGGACTGTGGACGGTGAACGCGCCCCTGTGCTTAATCTTAAAGAGCCCAAGGATAAGGATGCGTCCAAGGATGCGCGATTTGCCACTCTCGTTTGTGGTTTCGGTCTTTGGCTCAGGCAAGAAGACGCGCCGAACGTCGACGATGACATGCTGTTGGCGATGGCGAGGGAAGTAGCTTCTGAAAGTCTGGTAGCGGATCGTTATGATTTACTAGAGCTCGTTGACCAAGCGGTGAAATTGAGCCGTGAGTAATGACGCTCTATGCTTTACTCCGGTGCTCCATTGGTGAAGCGGAGATTGACTTGGTAGGTGGCGCCTATACGGGACGTTCCGAGCATTATGTCTCCCCCTTGCTCAAGCTTCCAAAGATGGGTGAAGGTAATTTCTTTGTCTGAAAGCTCGGTGTATTTGGCGATTTCTAGTGCCATCTTCGGCTTGCCGTGGAGTTGAGTGGCAACGTTCGCCAGCTCAATCCAACATGGCTTGAGGTCTGCGTCGTATTCAGAGGCTTCTTTCGAATCACTTCGAAGGGTGACTTCGATCAATTTATCATCGATGTCCCAATGGAAATACAGTGCGCACTGAAGTCCGCCTATTTTATCGCGTGTTTCGAAAACTCCGTTCAATCCTGTTCGGCCAAAGAGCTCGCCGGACAGGTTACTTTTGACTAGCTGACTTGCTTTTAATTTTTCGGTGACGGTTTTACGGCTATCTCCGAAGCAGAGGGTGTCGAAGAAAGCGTTTGTAATGACGAGCTTATCATTCTTTTTCGGACTTTCGAGGGGATGCTCCTGAGCAATCCAAGTCTGATCATCCTGATGAAGTTTTGCGATTTCAAAGGTGAGCCTTTTTCCGTTTAAAAGGTGGAGAGTTACCTGTTTCTCACTACGACTGCCAAAGATAGCTTTGAAGTTTTTCGTCCCGTCATGGTTAGTCCACCTGCGTGGTTCCTCAGCATTCATCAGTGGCGAGAGGGCTAGGATAATGAAGAAAAATTTATGAATCATGAGCCCTTTAATAGATAGGTGAGTGCACTTGGAGGGTCGAGGCTGTTTGTCTTGAACCTGATGCGTGATCACGTTTAACCTTAAATCACGAATAACCCAATATGCGAAATTTTAACGGTCAGATTCCTGTCAGGGGAGTATTTAGACATTCCATGGTCATGGCGTTTCTGATGGTCATTTCGATAGGAAGTATTCAGGCGCAAATGGCAGGCATGCCTCGTGTTGTTATTCCGACTGGAGTGAACAAATCTTATCCGCACCGCTCGATGCCTCAGTCATCGCGCGTTCTATACCCGTGGAAAAAATACATCACAGCGACGATATTTTGGTGTGGTGAGCAACCGACACAGAATAACCCGGTCCCAAACTGCAAGTCTTCGTGGGATGTGGAGTGGATGGAAAATTTTGGTGGATACGATGATCCTAACCCGGAACGTCGCGTCTCCGACCACAATAATGGAGAGTTTCGCCCTCAAGCATTCGTGCCGAAGCTAAACCCTTTTTACGTGGCGCTGCCTTACAATGATGTTCAGACATGGAATTCGCATAAGCCAGAGGCGTCAAAAGTGATCCCATGGTTTTCTCGTCTGGATCCAAAACCTGGCCGCACGGTGCTCAAGGGGCGTTGGATACAGATTTATGTAAATCACCGCAGTTGTTACGCGCAATGGGAGGACTGCGGGCCGTTTTTCACGGATGATTGGCAATACGTTTTTGGGAATAAGCGGCCCAAGGCGAAAAAAAATGGCGCGGCTGGAATTGATATTTCACCAGCGATTCGGGACTACCTAAAGATCAAGTCCGGCACAAAGGTGCATTGGCGCTTTGTCGAGGAGAGCCAGGTGCCATTTGGTCCGTGGAAGAAATTCGGCTATGAAATGGCAGAAGCGAAACAAAACGAGAAAAAATTAGAGGCCGAGAGGAAATATCTCGAGTATCTCCGCGAGCTACGCGACAAGCAGTTTAGGTCCAAGCCGTTGAGCGAGCTCTAGGCTGAAAAATGGGAAATGGGTGAACACGCTCGGAAAGGCGTTTCTCCGTGGCTGTTACAGTAGGTCGTAGCTGCGTCCGCCGATGCCTTCGTGCCAGCGGATGTAGGCTTGATTGACCATGGCAAAGCCACCCGGTGTCGGATAGTTACCAGTGAAATACCAGTCGCCGCAAGGGCCTTGGATCGATTTATGGAGGTTCTCGATTGTCTGGTAGATGACTTCGACCTCACCGTGCCAGTCGAGCTCTTCTGGGTAAACCATGCGACTGATCTCTTCGGAAATTTCCTCGGGGGTGAAAACTTCGTAAATGCCTTGGACGCGATTTCTCCGATCTGCCTGTGGCTTTTTGAGCTCTTCCTTGCATTCTTCGTAGATCTTATCGAGCAGGTGCTGGCGACCGGCGCGACGGTGAAGGGCGATCGCTGCATTGAAGGCAATGAATTTGCCGAGCTCTGACATATCGATTCCGTAACAATCCGGGTATCGGATCTGCGGAGCGGTCGAGCAAATAACAATCTTCGAAGGTTTAGTACGTGCGAGGATTTTAAGAATCGATTTCTTCAGTGTCGTGCCGCGCACGATGGAGTCATCAAGCACGACGAGATTATCGCCTTCTTTAACTGCTCCGTAGGTGATGTCGTAGACGTGGGAGACGAGTTGATCACGGCCTTTTTCCTGAGAAATAAAGGTCCGCATCTTGATGTCCTTGTGGGCGATTTTCTCACCGATCGGCCAGTTATCGAGAATTAGGTCATCGATTTTCTCCGGTGTCAGAGTGCCGGCTTTGGAAGCTTCGATAATTTCGTTCTTCACCTGTTCACGGCGGTAGAGGCGCAATCCGTCCATCATTCCGTAGTAGGCAGTTTCCGCGGTATTGGGGATGAAAGAAAAAATAGTTTTGTGAAATGCTTCATCAATGGATCCGATGACTTGCTTCACGAGTGCGGAACCCATGGCCTTGCGTTCGCGATAGATCTGAGGGTCGTTACCACGGGAGAAGTAAATTTTCTCAAAAGAGCAGGGGGTGAAAGCCTGCGGGGTGTGAAACTGAACGTCAGTGATCGTTCCGTCGGCTTTGATGGTGATGACTGAGCCTGGATCGACCTGTTTTACTTGATCCGCGTCTGCCTCGAATACGGTCATCAAAGGCACCCGCTCGGATGCGAAGGCGATGACCTCATCCGTGATGAGCATGTGACATGGACGGATACCGCGTGGATCGCGCATCACGAACATATCTCCGTTCCCAACTGCTCCGCAGATCGCATAGCCGCCATCCCACGGTTCGGCAGATTGGGCAATGATTTCCGGAACGTTTAGGGCTGCGGAGATGTGTTTGGGAATTTCCGCACCGGGAATGTCCGTATCGTCACGGAGCTTGTGGTAGAGATTGGTGTGTGCCTCGTCG
>Ga0307940_1000306_pt1 | contig 31628 bp, 32 predicted proteins | sample OrgLakmetagen124_FD_201835 | JGI IMG/M metagenome (GOLD analysis project Ga0307940, IMG submission 201835) | Saline water microbial communities from Organic Lake, Antarctica - #124 | ecosystem: Environmental > Aquatic > Non-marine Saline and Alkaline > Saline | place: Antarctica: Organic Lake... | reverse complement strand
CAAACGGATGAAGTGTGACGAACCGGAAATGCGCGATGCCCGCCTTCAATACAGGATCGATTTCATTCGTTGTCTCATACCAGTTGAGAAAGGTCTCCACTTCCTGCGGAAGCCGTGTTGCTGCGGTGGCTTCGAAATGCACTCGCTCCCGCCCTATCGGACCGGATACCACCTGCATCGGGCCAGCGGAAGCGGGCCGCCAGTTACCCACCGCGATGCGCTGCATCCCGCTGCGCCCAGTGGGAAATAGCGCGGCGTGCCAGCCAAACAGGCGCTCTGCGGTCAAAGGCTCGGTATATTTTTGAGTGGCATCGAGCATCATTTCCACCACGCCTTCGACGTCGCGACTGGCTTTGACTTCCTCCCCAAAATCCAACCCCAAGCGGCGGGCGATGGAAGAGCGCACCTGAGCGGCATCCAGTCGCTCGCCCTCGATGGCACTTGATTGAGTGATATCTGCAGTCAGATTGGTAAGGCTCGCCTCGGCGCGGAGGCGGAATCCCGCTCCCTCCATTTTTCCAATCAAGCGCCCTTGGCGATGCCTGATATCTGCGAGCAAAGAGAGCAAACGATTCGCCTCCCAACGCAAGTTAGGCCATTTAGGATCTTCGTGAATGTAGGACACAGAGCCGTTTTAAAGGGGATTTGCGGTGAATACAATAATTATTCGCCGCTAAATTTGCGGTGAATAACCATTGTGTTCGTCGCAGAGTTTTGCGGAAGGGCAAGAAAGATCCGAGGGATCGGTCTTATTGGTCGGATCTTTTAGATCTGTTGAGTCTTTTTGCAGGTGGGGTAGTTGCTGCAGCCCCAGAATTGGGAGCCTTCGCTTTGGCCTTGGCGGGCGGTGCGGATGGCCATGGGTGAGTTGCAGTCCGGGCAGGTGGGGGCTTCTGCGTTTTGATCGGAGGGATCGGTTGGCTCGCCGGGATTTTTTCGGTAAGCGAGACGCTCGGAGGCGAGTTGTTCGCGGTAGCCGCCTTCTTTGACGAAGGTCTGCTCCATGGTGATGAGCTGCTGATCGAGGAGAAAGTTTGCTTGGTGGATCAGGCAGATGAGGGTGTTGGCGCAGGTGGTGGGGTCTTTGTGCTCCAGCCAGGGTTCGTATTTTTTGTAGCGGGCGCGGTCTCCGGTGTCTGTGGGGAGATCGGTGGGATCGGACGGATCTTTTTTGCCTAGGAGGCGGACTTTGCTGGCTTCTGCGGAGTCTTTTGGCCAGAGGGGGAGATCGTTTTGGCGGAGGTAATCCTCGAAATCGAGGAGGAGTTCTTCTTGGGAGGCGCGGGCTACGTTGGTGAGTTTCAGCTCTGAGTGAGAGCTGACGGCGGCGGCGCGGTTTCCCTCCGCGATATTTTGGCGACCGCTGCGAGCAGCCTGCACCATTTGATCAACGGTGCGGCTGTATTGACTGACGAAGCGTTTGCAAAAAGAAACGGTGCCATCGTAGATGAGGGTGGTGATCTGAAAGCTGCGTAGTTCCCGGTAGCCGCCGGATTTACGCAGACGGCGTTTCGGAGGCTCTGGCGTGGACATAACAAAAAAGATCCGACCGATTGGAACGATCCGACCGATCAGTCTTATCGGTCGGATCTGTTGCTTACGCTAGGATCTGATCCAGCACGTAGGGCAGGATGCCGCCGGCGTTGTAGTAGTCGACTTCCGCCGGGGTATCGAGGCGGACTTTGAGTGGGATCGTGACCTTAGTTCCGTCCGGTGAGGTGGCGGTTAGGGTGGCGGATTGCATGGGCTTGAGTTCGCCGGCGATGCCGGTGATATCGAAGGTGGCGTCGGTGAGGTCTTTGACTTTGTCGTAGTCCGCTTTATCGACGAAGTTGCAAGGTAGCACGCCCATGCCGATGAGGTTGGAGCGGTGGATGCGCTCGAAGGATTTGGTGATGACGGCTTTGACGCCGAGTAGACGGGTGCCTTTTGCTGCCCAGTCACGGGATGAGCCCATGCCGTAGTCCTCGCCGCCGATGGCGATGAGGGGAGTGCCTTCTTCTTGGTAAGCCATGCAGGCATCGTAGATGAAGGTGGGTTGGGCGCCGCTGTAAGATGAGATTTGCTGATCGGGTGCGGGAACGGATTTTCCGCCGAAGTACTGGGTGTAACCGCCTTCGATGCCGGGGCACATGAGGTTTTTGATGCGGACGTTGGCGAAGGTGCCGCGTGTCATGACGCGGTCGTTGCCACGGCGTGCGCCGTAGGAGTTGAAGGAGGATTTCTCGACTCCGTTGGCGAGTAGATACTGGCCGGCAGGAGAGGTCTCTTTGATCGCTCCGGCTGGGGAGATGTGGTCGGTGGTGACGGAATCTGCGAAGATGCCGAGCGGGCGGGCGCCGGTGATGTCCTCGCTGGCGCCGATTTTGGTTTCGAAGAACGGTGGTGACTGGACGTAGGTTGATTTCTCATCCCATTCGTAAGTGTCGCCAGTGGAGCCGTGGATCTCGCCCCATTTCGGGTTGGCGGTATCGACGTTGCCGTAGAGTTTCTCGTAAACCTCCGGTTTGAGTGCGCTTTCGATCTGGGTTTTGATCTCGGCTTGTGAAGGCCAGAGGTCTTTGAGGAAGACTGGGTTGCCTTCCTTGTCATTGCCGAGTGGCTCTGTGGTGAGGTCGATATCGACGCGGCCGGCGAGGGCGTAGGCGACGACGAGGGGAGGCGACATCAGGAAGTTGGACTTGATCGAGCCGTGGACGCGTGCTTCGAAGTTGCGGTTTCCGGAAAGGACGGAGGCGCAGACGAGATCGCCTTCTTTGATAGCGCCTTCGATGGCTGGGTGAAGTGGGCCGGAGTTTCCGATGCAGGTGGTGCAGCCGTAGCCGACGGTTTCGAAGCCGAGTTGGTCGAGTTCTTTGGTCAGGCCGGTGGCGTCGAGATAATCGGTGACGACGCGTGAGCCGGGCCCGAGCGAGGTTTTGACGAATGGCGCGATGGTCAGGCCGAGCGCATTGGCGCGTTTCGCGACCAGGCCGGCAGCGAGCATGACGCTTGGGTTGGAGGTGTTGGTGCAGGAAGTGATCGCGGCGATGAGCACGGAACCGTGGCGGATTTCCGTATCGATCGGATCAAAAGCATCACCTGCGAGAACTCTGGATGGAGTCGGCCGATTGGTGGTCATCTCGGTTTTATCCTGCTCTGCCCCGGGTTCGGTATTTTCCAAGAGAGAACCGACAGCGTAGCCGGCAGGTTCCGGCATGTTCACGGCGATGCTGGTATCGCGCTTATCCGGGCTGAGGCCGAAGCCGCCGTCCGCAGGTGAGGCGGTGAAGAGCTTGTTGAAGGAATCGCGGAGATCCGGAACATCGATGCGGTCCTGCGGGCGCTTCGGTCCGGCGACGGCTGGGACGATGGTCGCGAGGTCGATTTCCAAAAGATCTTTGTAATCGCAATCGCCTTTGTCTGGGATGCCGAAGAGGCCTTGGGCCTTGTAGTAGTTTTCGACGGTGGTGCAGAGCTCTTCGGAACGGCCGGTGCCGCGGAGGTAGTTGATGGTTTCGCCATCGACGGGGAAAAAGCCCATGGTCGCGCCGTATTCGGGAGCCATGTTGGCGATGGTGGCGCGGTCCGGAAGCGAGAGTGCGGCGGCACCCGGGCCAAAGAATTCGACGAATTTCCCGACGACTCCATGCTTACGGAGGATTTCCGTGACGCGGAGTGTGAGGTCGGTGGCGGTGACGCCTTCTGCGAGGGCGCCGTGGAGATAGACGCCGACGACTTCAGGAACGAGGAAAGTGACCGGTTGGCCGAGCATTCCCGCTTCCGCTTCGATGCCGCCTACGCCCCAACCGACGACGCCGAGGCCGTTGATCATGGTGGTGTGTGAGTCGGTGCCGACGAGAGTATCGGGATAATAGGTGCCGTCTTTGGAAAGCACGCCTTTTGCGAGGTATTCGAGGTTTACCTGGTGAACGATGCCGATGCCGGGAGGCACGACCGAGAAGGTATCAAAGGCCTGTTGACCCCATTTCAGGAACTCGTAGCGCTCGCGGTTGCGGATGAATTCGATCTGCATGTTGCGGTCGAGTGCTTGCTGGGAGCCGGCGAAATCGACTTGCACCGAGTGATCGACCACGAGATCGACGGGAACGAGCGGTTCGATTCTTGAAGCATCCGCGCCACGGGCGACGGCGGCGTCACGCATGGCGGCGATATCCACAAGAAGAGGAACTCCGGTGAAATCCTGAAGGACGATGCGTGCGACGGTGAAGGGGATTTCATATTCACCGGGGTTCTTGGCGTTGTAGTTCGCGAGGTTTTTAACATCCGCTTCAGTGACCTTGCGGCCATCGACATTACGCAGGACCGATTCCAAGACGATGCGGATGGAGACGGGGAGTTTGGAAAGGTTTGGGAAGCCGTCTTCTGCGAGTGCAGGAAGGGAGTGAAACTTGCCCTCGCTGCCGGAGCCTGTGGTGAATGTGCGGATATAACTCATGGATCGTTTTTTCTGGGAAAAGATTTCTGCTGAGAGGTTTGAGGATGGCGGGGAGTTTGTCAAAAACGTTCCTCTGCGGAAACGGGACTTTATATCAATCACCTCGTGGAAGGCTTATCGAAAAGAACTTGGCCTGAGGCTGAAATTTAGATAATTCTATTCATGCTAAAAGTCCTTTTCACGATTTTACCGATAATCCTCATAGCGGGATGCGTGCCCAATCAGCAGGTCCCAGTGCCCGATCAAGCGATGGTAAGTAAGAGCGGGATAGGTATGAAAGACCTTCACTATGGTCATGCTGTTTATACTGGAAAGTGCACGAAATGTCATGATGCGAAGAGACCGAAAGAAATCTCAGGAGGTAACGCTTGGTACCTTTGGGCAGTAGGTATGTCATGCAATGAGGGAATTACGGATGCGGATGAGGAGGCTTTGGTGAAATACCTTTTAGCTGCACGGGAAATCTGAGATAAACTAGAGGATGATAAAGATTCTTTGCGCGTGCGCTCTTGTAGTAATCAGTTCCGGATGTGCACCGCATAAGCAGATCCCAGAGCCGGATGAGGCGATGGTGAGTAAGAGTGGAGTCCCGATGGGAACATTGAAACGCGGCCATACAGTCTACCAGACGGAATGTGCGCGCTGTCATGAACCGATGATGCCATCCGAAGTTTCAGGGAAAGATTGGCATCTCGTGGTTCCAGGGATGGCTTGGAACGCGGGGATCTCGGCGGCGGATGAAGAAGCGGTGCTGAGATACATCATGGCGGCGAGATGAATCTGCTGCATATTGAATGATGAAAGCGATTCTCTCAGCTCTTGCCTTATCGTCTTCCATGGTTTTTGCCGGTTCCAGCATCTCGGATTTTCAGTGGAAAAACCGGCTATTTATCGTTTCCGAGGCGTCAGAGAAATTGGTGAAAGAAATCGCGACTGAACAAAAAGGGATCATGGAGCGCGACCTACGCGTCTTTATACTCAGCGGTGAAGGGGAAAAGAAATACCCAGTGCCGCCGGAGCTTGCGGTTGAAATCAAAAAGCGGCTCTCGCCAAACGCGGAGGAGCCCATGGTCTATCTGATCGGAAAGGACAGTCGGACCACGCTCAGATGGAGCTTGGAAGAATTCAGTTTTGAGAAGCTCTACTCCTCGATTGATGCAATGCCAATGCGCCAGCGTGAGATGAGATAAGGCAGCTGAGGGGGCGAATTTCATTCTTGTCGCGGGTGACGACCGTGCATTCTAATCGGAAATGTCTCCAACTTTTTTCAGAACACTTCCGTCTTGGTCCGCGATTGCTCTGGTCTGCGCCCTACTTGCTTCCTGCTTTGAAACCAAACAGGAATTCACCCTGAATCCGGACGGCTCGGGTAAAATGGTGCTGGATACGACATTCCCGAATATTTCAATGAACGGGCAGCAAGAGCTCAGTGAGAAGGTGCTTCAGGGTGCCGTTGCCGATTTCATCAAGCGGGTGGAGGGTATCGAGGCCTGGCGGGACGTCAGCTACGAGTGGACAGGCGACGGCAGGGTTCATTTCAAGGGAACCGGCTATTTCGCCGACATTGCGAACCTCGATCTCGATAATATCTCGATGATGGATTTCGAGTGGAAGACCGATGGCGACAAAGGAACCCTCGCGATGAAAATGAAGGAGGATGACGATGGTGGCGGAGCTGAAAAGGAAATCGCCAAAGATCCTGAGGAGCGCGCCAAGCAGATCGAACAGGAACGTGCGCAGTTCCAGCAAACCAAACCGATGATGGCCGGCATGCTCAACGGCATGAAGCACACGGCGGCCTTCAATCTACCGGGCAAGGCCGGCGAAACGATAAATTTCACCTCCGTTCCCGACGATAAAGTGAGCATTCAGATCACCGGTGAGAAAATGATTTCCGCGATGGAGTCGCTTGTGAACGACGATGAATGGATGAAGGAAAACTCATTCGATTCGCAGGAAGGGCCGAGCGGTAACGAGGAAATGTCCCAGGCGTTGTTCGGTAACGAGAAGCCGCCTGTCGCAAATCGTGTCTCCGTGGGAGAGCCGCTGTTTGACTACGCCAAGGAACTCAAGACCGCACAGGCGGAGTTTAAAAAACTTCAGGAGGAACTCGGGCCGAAAATCGCTCCAGCCGCACAGGGAGAGCCTTTCGAATCGCTGGAGGTTGTCGGTGTCCGTTTCGTTTCGGAAGTCGATGAGGGTTCGGGCCTGCGTCCCTTCAACTCTGAGCCGGGATACTCGTTGAGCCTGTTTGGTAAATTTTCCGGCAGTGTTCTCAGTATGACGGATGGAAGCAAGTTGGAGAAGGCGGTCGCGGATGACGGCAGCGATCTGCTGCCCGCGAGGGATTTTAAAAGGGGAATCAGGTTTCCGCGACTTTCCGAAGATCGCTCGGCAGTGGTTTTCGAGATCGATCTGCGCAGTCCCGGCAAGGAAGTGAAGTCGATACGGGAAATCTCCGGGACCGTACAATACACTGTTTCAAACGGGACAAAAGAGGTCGATCTGGGCTTCGCCTCACTGAAGAGCGGTGAGTCAGGGAAAGAGCTGAACGCGAAGATCATAGAAATTAAAGACGGCTGGAATAAGGATGGCACCAAGAATATCGAGATCGAACTCGCTGTGGGAAAAGGGGAGATCAAAGACTTGGTGATGCTTGAAGGCGCGAAGCGTACGGTTTTAGCGAGCCGTGGCTACAGCAGCTTCGGGAGCGGAACGAACACTTTCACCTTCGAGGCGGAAGGCGGAGTTCCGGAAAATGCTAAGCTCATCGCCGTCCTGTACGATGGGATTCAGACCTACGACGTTCCCTTCAAGCTGGAGAACATCAGCCTATTGGGAATTTCTCTCGGTGAACAGTAAGTCAGTATCCTGCTTGCGATTTTTTCTCAGCGTGTAATGTTTTACAACCTCGTGCGCGCCTTTTCATCCATATTGCTAGCCTTGATGGCTCTTGCTCTTCCTCTTGCGGGAGTGCAGCAATATTTTTGTACGATGAGCATGGCTTTTGTTGAGCATGTAAATGATTGCCCAGTTCAGGAGAAAGACTGCTGCGGAAATGATTCTGAGCAGCAGTCCGACCTTCCAGACTGCATGGTTGCTTCCAAGCTCATTCCTGATGCTGCTAAGTCTGACCCCGATGTTATCTCGGGTATCGAGCTACATAGCCTTGCTTATGAGGTGTTACTCGCTGACTGCAACCTGTTGTTGGACGTAGCAGCGGTTTCGCCACGGATAGAACAGGCTCCCCCTGATTCGCTGCGATTATTTTTGGTGCAAGAGCGCTTATTGATTTGAAGACCCGAAGATTCTGACCCTGCCGATTCCACACATCGTTGGTGCGGCACGTTTTTCTTCGAAAGGGCCGTTGGTCCGAAAACTTTAAATCACTCTCATCATGTCATCTCCCAGCCCGGATATCGGGCAACTCATTTCAAAACCAGAAAGCTCTCAGCCGCCCCGCAAGCGCAAGCCCATGTGGCTCTTGCCGGTTGCTTTATTGCTCGGGTTTCTACTGCTTTTCCTGTTGCTCTTCAGGGACAAATTGATCCCCGCAAAGTCGGTAGACGTTTCACCCGCGGTAGGCATCGAGGAGAAGATGGATGCAGCTCCGCGAGCAGAAAGCCGGAACTCGACCGGTGAGCTATTGTTTCAGGCATCCGGCTGGGTCGAGCCTGATCCTCTACCAATCAAAGCAACAGCGCTGACGAACGGCATCGTCGAAGAGGTTCATGTTCTCGAAGGTGAGCTGGTGAAAAAAGGCGACCTGCTCGCGAGTTTGATCGGTATCGACACGCGGCTGAAACGCGATGCGATGGAAGCAAAGCTTGCCGATGTGAAAGCCTCCTTCGATGCACACTGCGTCGGTGCCCAGCTCGCCATGCAGCGAATTGAGGTTGAGCAGGCTCATCTCGCCATCGCCGAGGCGGATGCCGAAGAGGCTGTGGACAAGTTGCGTCGCTACGAGAAATTATCTGAGGGTTCGATCACAGGAGATGAATTATTGGCGGTGCGATTGGATCAAAAGCGTCGCCTTGCGGAGGTGGATGCGGTCAATGCGCGCATCGCGGGAATTGCGGAAGAGCTGAATCAAATCGCCTTTCAGGTCTTGGCGATTCAAGCGCGAATCCGCGGTGCGGAAATTGACTTGGAAGAGGCGGAGCTGGCTTATTCAAGGACCAAGATCAAAGCGCCGGCTGACGGTCGTGTGCTCGCGCTCAAGGCGGCACCCGGACAGAAGAAGATGATCGATATGGATGCGGAAGACAGCGCGACCATCGCCGTCTTATACGATCCAGCACACCTCCAAGTGCGTGTCGATGTGCCACTGGCTGACGCGGCCGGTCTCAGCGTTGGCCAAGGCGCCAAGATACGCTGCAACCTTCTGCCTGACGAGATCTTCGAAGGTGAGGTGACGCGCATCGAGGGCGCGGCGGATATCCAGCGTAATACGCTACAGGCTAAGGTCCGAATCGAGAATCCAAGTCCCAAGCTGCGGCCGGAGATGCTCTGTCGGGTGGAGTTTTTCGAGACCCTTGAAAATAGCAGTCTTGAGGTGGATTCGGGACAGACTGGCATCGCGGTGTATGTCCCGGAAAGCGCGATTCAAAATGGTCAGGTCTGGATCTGTGATCCGGACACACGCCGCGTCGAGAAGCGCAGCGTGAAAGCTTCCACAACCAAGGACGGTATGTCCCGTATTAGCGACGGAGTTCGCCCGGGCGAATGGGTGATTTCCAATCCCTCCGGACTGAAAGCCGGTCAACGCATCGAACCCAAAATCAAAGACCGAACATGATTTCCTGCAAATCCATTTCCAAATCCTACCGCAAAGGTCCCAACTTGGTAACGCCTCTCGAAGACCTAAATCTTGAAGTCGCGCGGGGTGAATTTCTCGCGCTCATGGGTCCTTCTGGATCGGGTAAAACCACCTTGCTGAATCTCATTTCAGGGATCGACTCCCCGACCGCTGGATCGCTGAAGATCGACGGGGAAGACATCGCGAGTTTTAGTCGGAAAGAGCTGACGCACTGGCGCGCTCGCAAGGTCGGCTATATCTTTCAGCTCTATCATTTGATTCCAGTTCTCACCGCGCTGGAGAATGTCGAGCTGCCATTGCTGATCACGTCGCTGACGCGGGCTGAGCGGAAAGAAAAGGCGGAGGCGGCTTTAAAAATCGTCGGCCTTGAAGATCGGTCGCACCACACGCCCAACGAGCTTTCCGGTGGCCAAGAGCAACGGGTCGCGATCGCACGTGCCTTGGTTTCGGATCCTGCGTTGTTGGTCGCGGACGAGCCGACCGGTGACCTCGATCGCGAGTCTGCATCGAAGATCTTGGATTTGCTCAAATCCCTTTCCAGTGAGCATGGAAAAACCATCGTGATGGTCACCCATGATGCGCGCGCTGCGGCGGCCGCGGACCGGACCCTGCACCTTGAAAAAGGTCAGTTGCTTGAAAACGAACCCAGTTACTCCAACTCATGATCGCCCTACTCCAGCTCGCCGCCAAGCAGCTCTTGCGCCATCGCCTGCGAACCATCCTGACGGTTTGCGGTGTGGCTTCCGGAATGTTTCTTTTCACGGCTGTGGAAACGTTGCAGCAGTCCCTTGGTGAAGCCACGGAAGCCTCTGCGGCGGACACGACTTTGGTGGTCTATCGCGAAAACCGTTTCTGCCCGATGACCAGCCAGCTGCCTGAGTATTACGCAGATGAGATACGCCGCATTGATGGCGTCCGAGAAGTGATACCGATTAAGATCTCGGTTAATAACTGTGGTGCCAGTCTAGATGTAATCACTTTTCGTGGAGTGCCGGAGGGCTTGCTGCAGAAGTTCGCGCCGGAAATCGAAATCATTGAGGGCGGAGAAGGTGAGTGGTTGAAGCGGGGTGATGCGGCGCTGGTTGGTGAACAATTTGCGAAGCGCCGCGGCCTTTCCCCCGGAGATAAATTTGATGCGGTAGGCATTACGGTTTACGTCGCGGGAATCATACGTTCGCCATTTCCACAGGACAACAATGTGGCCTACGTGAAATTGGAGTTCCTCCAGCAGGCGTCCAAAACCGGTTTGGGAATCGTTACCCAGTTCAATGTGCGTGTTAAAAAAGCGGCCGATCTGAAGCCGGTTGCCGAGGCAATCGACGAACGATTCAAGTCCGATCAAAAACCGACCAACACACGTCCGGAGAAAGCATTTTTCGCAGAAACCGCAGGGCAGCTGATTGAGTTGATCGGGTTCACACGCTGGCTTGGATTGGCTGCGGTGATCGCAGTGGTGACCTTGGTTGCAAATGCGATTTCGCTGATGGTCCGGAGCCGAGTGAAGGAAAACGCGGTGCTTCGCACATTGGGTTACCCCAGTCGCGCAATCATGTTTTTGGTGCTCAGTGAAGGCGGCCTGCTTGGAATGATGGGCGGGCTTGTCGGTGCTGGGCTTGCCTGGAGTTTTCTGCGCTGGCAGAGCTTCACCATGGGTAGTGAAGGTCACACCCTTGCCATTCTTCCACAAGTTTCCACCGCTCTCTTCGCGATCGTCGCGGCTTTGCTCTTGGGCATCATCGCATCCGTGCATCCGGCTCTTGTCGCGATCCGTCAACCTATCGTGAAGTCACTACGTTCCTGAATTTTAAAAGCGAGAGAGACATGTTTCTCACTCGTCACTTGCCCATGCTGCCACTTTCCTACGCTCTTAGAAATCTGTTCCGTGACCGTTCGCGCCTTTTGCAAACGGTCGGTGGATCTGCGTTGGTCGTTTTATTGGTCATGGCGGCGGCGGCCTTGAACGGCGGGATGAAGCAAGTGCTTTCCGCTTCCGGTTCCGAGCGCAATGCCATCCTGCTCGGCACGGGAAGCGAGGAGAGCATCCAGCGCAGTGAGGTCAGCGCGCAGTTACCCGGGATTGCCGAGGCGGGGATTCGTGGGATTTCAAATATTCTCGGCAGATCCGCGGCCTCTCCGGAGATCCATTACATGTCGTTTTTGAAAACATCCGCAGGAAAGCAAGGGCAAGCGCTTTTCCGCGGTGTCACCGCCGGGGCGTTGCTCGTTCATCCGGAAGTTCGCTTGATCGAAGGAACGTTCCCACGTGCCGGCGAGGTGATGGTCGGGAAACTTGCTTGGCGCAAACTTGGTTTTGAAGAACAGGAACTGGAGCTTGGTACAACTGTCATCTTGGAAGATTCCGAACTCACGATCTCTGGAATCTTCGCCGCACCGGGAACGGTAATGGAATCCGAGGTTTGGGTGGTGCTTGGTGACATGCGCATGCTGGCTCAGCGTGATACGGTTTCCTGCGTGGTGCTGCGTATGGAAACTCCGGAGGACTTTTCAGAAGTCGACCTTTTCGCCCAACAACGGCTCGACCTGGAACTCACCGCGATGCGGGAAAGTGACTACTACGCAGCACTGGGTGCGTTCTATAAACCCATACGCGTGATGACTTGGCTGACGGCTGGACTAGTGGCGGCTGGAGCAATCTTCGGCGGATTCAATACGCTTTACGCGGCGTTTGCCTCACGCATCCGAGAGCTGGCAACATTGCAGGCGATCGGCTTCGGCCGCGTCGCGGTTTTTATCAGTTTGGTTCAGGAAAGTCTGATCGCCTGCCTTGCGGGAACGCTGCTCGCTTCGGTTCTGGCCCTGCTGCTTCTCGATGGCCACACCATACCGTTCTCCATTGGTGCATTTACCATTGCGATCACTCCGCAAGTCGCGATAAGCGGCTTGATCACCGGCACGTTGCTCGGGTTCCTCGGAGCAATGCCTCCTGCGATTCGATGCCTGCTTCCCGCCTTACCCAAAGCCCTGCGCTCCTGAAATTCACAACCCGATAAACATATTATGAAAACAAAGACATTACTAACCACCGTATTGATCGCTGTAGCCGGCTTTTCCCTTAGCTCCTGCAAGGACTCCGAAACAGGCTCCTCGGCAGAAGTAAAAAACCCTGCTTCGGCGGAACTTCAAAAGTATTTCACCGATCAGGAAATTGATGGAGCACAGGACATCCATATTGCTCGCACAACCGCGAAACCCGGCGATGAAATAACGCTCAAAGGCGAGGTGATGGGGCGTGAAAACGTCTTCGTTGATGGGCGCGCCGCGTTCGTTCTGGGAGACCCCAAAAAGCTCACCACCTGCGACAAAATGGGAGAGGATGATCACTGCCCGACTCCATGGGATGCCTGCTGCGACTCCAAAGAACTGAAGAGCGTGAGCCTCGCCTCCATACAGATCGTTGGCGAAGATGGGCGCGTGTTGAAAAGCGGACTCAAAGGCGTCAACGGAATGAAAGAAATTAGCAATATCGTGGTCAGCGGAATCGTCGCAGAGAATTCAACCGCAGAAAATTTCATCGTTAACGCGGAACAAATCTTCGTGACTGATAAATAGCCGGTGGCGCTATTTGTATAACAGAGAGCGGCGGCTGGGTAAGTGGTATCAGTAGCTTATTAGAAAACCGCCATTTCATTCTCGGTTCCGAAGGGAGTTCGTGACATTTTGGTAGGAGTTCCAAACTTATGGCCGATAAACCCCGCATGCCTCTGAAGCTGATCGTCTTCACTTTCGCCTATATCGCGGCCTCCTGTGTTTCCGCCTTGTTCGAGGGTAATAAGGAATTCGCCTTTTATATTTTTGTGATGGCTGTGCTGATCGCCGCGACTTGGACGGTGCACCGCCGCGTCGGACTCAGTACGCCGCTGCTGTGGCTGCTCTCCTTCTGGGGGCTGCTGCACATGGTGGGCGGTCTTGTGCAAATTCCCGCTTCATGGCCTTACAATGGCCCGCACGCTGTCTTCTATTCGCTGTGGATCGTGCCGGATCTGCTGAAGTATGACCAGATCACCCACGCCTACGGCTTCGGAATCACGACCTGGCTTTGCTGGGAAGTATTGAGCAAAGGGCTTAGCACCCGCTACGGACATGAAATTGTTCCCACCACCGGTGTGGTCGTCATCTGCGCCGCAGCGGGCATGGGCTTCGGGGCGCTGAACGAGGTGATTGAGTTCGCAGCCACGCAGCTCTTCGAAAATACCAATGTCGGCGGCTATGTGAATACCAGCTGGGATCTGGTTTTTAACGGCTTTGGTGCCTTTGCTGCGGCGGTGGTTATCCGGTTGCGAGGATGAAGGCTTGCGGCCGAAACCGGGCTGAACGTGGGTTCCGTTGCCTTGACATGTCACCGAAGGTGAACTTTGGTTCAAGCGATGAAGATCCCTCTATTTTGCCGGATTCCACCGCTCGCATTTTGCGTGATTTCTTTGAGCGCTGGGGAACCGAAACCGAATTTTATTTTCATTCTCACTGACGATATCGCCCAAGGGGATTTGGGGTGCTATGGGCAGGAACTGATCCAGACGCCAAGACTGGATCAGATGGCGGCTGAGGGAACCCGGTTCATGCAGGCTTATTGTGGGACGAGCGTTTGTGCGCCCAGCCGGGCTTCTTTCTTCACGGGGTTGCATTCCGGGCATAGCCCCATCCGGGGTAACTATGAAGTGCCGCCCGAGGGGCAACTGCCTCTTCCTGATGAAACCGTCACCATTGCCGAGGTCGCGAAATCGGCGGGTTACAGTACCTCGACATTCGGGAAATGGGGGATGGGATTTTTCGGGACATCGGGTGAACCGGGCAATCAGGGAGTGGATCATTTTTTCGGCTACAACTGCCAGCGCCACGCCCATTCCTATTTCCCCACTTACCTCTATAATAATGACCAGGCGTTCCTGCTTGCGGGTAACGACGGTCAGGGAGTCGGTGAAACCTACGCCCAGGAATTGATTCAAAACGATATGGTGCGCTGGCTGAAGGAGAACGGCAAAGAGCCTTTTATGATGTTTTACGCGATTACCCTGCCGCATAGCCGCCACGAAATTGACGACTTCGGAGAGTATGCGGGGAAACCTTGGAGCGATAAACAAAAGTCGTATGCCGCGCAGGTGACCCGGGTTGATTCGGATGTGGGAGAGTTGCTGGATACACTGAAAGAACTTGGTGTGGCCGAAAATACGCTGGTGGTTTTCAGTGGTGACAATGGCTCTTCTTTTTCTCCTGAATCCGAGATTGGTGAGCTCTTCAATCAGGCAAGCAACGGGCTGAGAGGTTACAAGCGGGGGATGTATGAAGGAGCCCTGCGCCAAGCGGCGATCGCCTGGTGGCCGGGTAAGGTTCCGGCGGGGCGGGTCGACAGCCAGCCTTGGGCCTTCTGGGATCTGATGCCGACGTTTGTCGAGCTGACCAGTGCCGCCCCGCCCGAAGGCTATGAGACCGACGGCTTTTCATTGATCGATTATCTGAAAGGCGGGAAGGCTCCGGAAAGGGACTACTTTTACTGGGAGCTTCATGGTCATTTATTCAATGGAGCATCTGTCCGAGCCGCACGTTTCGGGCCGTGGAAGGCAGTGCTTAGCGATCCCGAAAAGCCCATCGAGCTATACCAACTCGAGGAGGATCCCGGGGAGAGCCGGGATCTTGCAGCGGAGCACCCGGATTTGATCGCACGGGCAAAAGAAATTTTCCAAGAGGCCTACCGTCCTGATCCCAATTGGCCGCTTGATAAGCGCACTGAGAAGCATGTCCGTCAATCGAATGAGGCGTGGAGAATCAAGCGCTTGCGTGACAGCAACCAGTGGGCTCCGGAGGACGCTGTTCCGGCGCTTCAATTTTCTAAACAGTAAGAGAGCCCGGCAGGCGGTTCAGTTCACCGCTTCCGCAAGTTCGCGTATCAGTTTTTTGTGCGATTCTGTCGCAAGAGAACGTTCCGCTTGTTCGAGAGCCAGACTCGAGTGACGGCGGGCGGCTTTCCCCATGCTTTTGTTGCCCATGCGCGCGAGGACGGCGAGGCTCTTCTGGATGCGGGTTCCGACTTCGAACATCGGCGCGCCGTCGCGGCTGATGGCGGTGAAAGCGTCGTCGAGAAGATCCTCCGGATCGAGAGCGGGAACCTCGACATTTTCGAATTCCACATCATGGGTTTCACTGATGTGGTCGCTCCACCTTTCCATAAGGCGGATCTGGATGCCGAGAACCGCGATGGCGGTACCGGGATCGTTTACCGCCGGGGACAAGGCGCGGTCGGCGATTTCCGAAAGCAGGATCAATCCGTAACGCGGGTCGCTACCGACGCGTCGCTCGTCTCCGAATTGAAACGCCGAGCGGATGCGTTCTTCGATTTTCTCGTTGAGGTAGCTATTGTCGACCACGATCGCCAGCGCATCGTGCGGATCGACAAACGCGCCCGGGCGCTCCATGACGCGAATGGTGGTTCCGATTTCTTTAGCGATCTCATCAAGGTCCGAGATGTCTATATTCTGCAGGTAGCCGATCACGCCCGATTTGACCTCGGCGCCCGAAACGGAATCATCGGAGGAGGGTTTCGCTCCGAAAGTGCCCATCGCTTCCGGTGAGGAAAACGCTTCGCGACAGGCTTCTTCGACGCGTTCGAGCGTATCGCCCATCCGCCCCAGTTTGGAGACGCGATCGACCCAACGGACGAAGGAAATTAAGACCCAACCGACCATAAAGCAGTAACCGCTGAAGAGCAGCAATCGGCCGCCGGCACCATATGGTGCGATACTGATCGCGACTAGCCCGACGATTGCGTAGATAAAAGCGGAGAGGAAACTGGTCAGCGAATTCTGGGTCGACTTGTCCTGCATCACGATGCGCGTTGCGCGTGGAGTCGCGGTGGTGGAAACCGAAGCGAACGCACTGACCATCGCCGCCACAGAGAAGGTCGCCACGGTAAGCATGGTCGAAGCGAGGATGCCGAGCAGATTGATGAGAATATCCCGCTCGATATCGATTTTCAGTTTATCGGGCAGGTATTTCGCACCGACATAAGCGATGCTTACCCACCCGATCGCCGCGAGACCTGTGATGGAAGGTTTGACCCAAAGGCTTGAGCGTAGCTCACGGAGGAAATATTCGGGTTTAGTCACCTGTGTATTTCAACCTTTTTCCAGAAAGATGCAAGGCGCCACACGAATATCGGGTTGGCGCGAGAGGTGAGTGCTGATTGAGTCTGCCGTGCCGATGGACGAACCAAAATCTCCAAAAAAAGACAAAATGGATTCCCTGCTCCGCAGGATGTTGATCCGGCTGAGCATCTGGCTGGTTCTGGCAATTGCCATTCTTTACGGCGTGGTCGTCTGGTGGTGTGCCAGCGAGATCGCGGAACCCTCGCGCAGACAAATTAACGCCGCCCAGAAAGCATTCATGGACGGCAGTGGAAGATCTGGTTTTTCTGTGGAGGAATTCGTTTCCGAAGGCGGCATGCCCTGCCTTGTCTGCACACCGGTTCCCACTGAAAAGTTATCGAAACGGGCAGGCATCATTCGCAGCCAGCTCGAGGAAAAAGCCGTGGCGTTGTCGCAGCCCGGTGAAATCGTCGGAACACTGGTAATCCTGCACGGTCGCTCCGGAATGAAGGAGGACTACCTCGCCGTCGCGGAACGCTATTGCGCCATCGGTTTTCGATGCCTGATTCCGGATCTGCCCGGACACGGGGCGAATCCCGGGAGGTTCGCGACCTACGGGGTTAAGGAAGGCGAAATGGTTCTGGAATGCTACCGCGAGGCTGCCGCGATATTTGGATTTTCCGAAGAGCCATGTGCAATACTTGGTCAATCGATGGGCGGCTCGGTGGCGGTCCATGCGGCGGCCCTGCCGGATTCGCCATTCCGGACGATGGTCGTTGTAGCTACTTTCGACAGGCTCGATACCGTGATCCGCAGCCAGACGGAAAATCTGCTCGGCTCCCTGCTTGGTGGGGCGGTGAGAATTCCGGCGGACAGAGTTTTCGGCTGGAAGACAGGGGTGAGAATCTCCGAGATCAACCCGGCGGAAAAAGCGGCGGGAATCGATATCGCCACAATGGTCGTCCACGGCGATTCCGATAGATCTGTGTCCACGACGGCAGGAAAAAAACTCTATGCCGCCCTTCCGGCTTCGAACCAAAAGCAATGGCTCACCGTCCCCGGTGCCGGGCACAACAACGTGCTCGTGACAGATTTTCCGCTCTATGCGGCGATGGGCGAATGGCTGTTGCAGCACATCAATCCACAACCAGGTGGCACACCCGCATCCGCTCCGCGGTGATCAGTGATTTGAAGCGCTCGTAATCCTGTTCTTGGGTGCCCGAAAGCAGGCGGTAAGTGTATTCCGGCCAATGGCGGGTTTCCTCGATCGCGTTTTTCATGCGAAGTTCGATAACGTCTACGGCATCCGTTCCGCGTCCGGAAAGCCGGGAGCGAAGCTCGTCTTCTTTTTCCAGCATCACGAACAGATCCAATAATGCCTGAGTGATGGTGGAGTCCTTGCACTGGCGGACTTGCTGCGCCCCTTGCACGTCGAGATCCATTACCACATCACGGCCGGCCTGCAGGTGGTCGATGACTTCGGAGCTCAAGGTTCCATATAAATTCCCATGCACTTCGGCGCTTTCCAGAAACTCACCGGCTTCACGTTTGGCGATGAATTGCTCGCGGCTGAGAAAGTGGTAATCGTGCCCATCGGTTTCTCCCGGTCGCGGTGCTCGCGTGGTGCAAGAAATCGAGTAATGCGCTTCTCCCTCGCTTGCAATACGCCGACAAAGCGTGGTTTTTCCGGAGCCGGATGGTCCGGAAACCACAAGTAAAATTCCTGTCCGTTGTGACATGCTGGGAGGCTGCACTGAAAATGCCCGATGCGGAATCCAAAAGTGTACGTGAAGTGGGGCAATATGTTTTGGTCTGGAACTGAAGCAGAATTTTGTCACATTCATGAGATGGATCCAATTCTCAAACAACCACCCGCTCATCCTCCGTTACCACCTCAGAAAAAGGGAATGTCTGCGATTGCTTGGGTCGGCATCGGCTGTGGTGGGCTACTCGTTGTTGCTGTCATCGCCGGAATTTTAATCTTCACCGCCTTTAAGAAAAAATATGATGAATTTATAGCCAATCCGGAAAAGGCGGCGGCTGAGATGGTTATCTCGATGAATCCTGATCTAGAATTGGTTTCGCAGAATGAGAGCACAGGGGAAATGACCGTCCTTACCAAAGACGGTAAAGAGATGACCTTGTCTTACGGGGATATTGCTCAGGGTAAAATTACGCTTACGGACGGAGATGGAAATGTCACCACGCTTGGTTCCGCTGACCTCTCACGCGTTCCTCAGTGGGTCCCGCTGCCGCCTGACCTTTCGAACTCGATGAGTTCATTCCACACCGAAACTGGCAAAAAAATCGCAGGTCAGGTTTCCGGGCGAACTGGGCTTGATGCGATCAGCTTGGAGAAGTTCATCCAGAGTGAGTTTTCCAAGTCAAGCGGTGGCCCTGTTAGCTCGTCCAGCCGGAGTTCCGTTAACGTGGGTGATACCACAGTGATCACCGTTGGATACAAGCTTGGTGAGCGCTCGATCAAGGCAGTGATTACTGAAAAAGCAGGCACCGAAGCCCTGCTAAATTTAAATTATGCGGAAATTAAATAAAAAAAGAAAAATCTGTCCGCCGGTTACGCTCTTAAATTGAGCGGCGGAAAATCGCGGGTTTAAACGAAACAAAAAGCCTATTTCAACTTGATTTTCCAAAGACCTGCAGAACCTTCCTAAGTAACCAAAAAATAAAACTATGAAGATCGTTCACAAAACAAAATCCGGTGAAACCCGTGAAGCCCTTTTAAAGGAATATTTTATCAACGCATCCCTGATCGCCCTGCTCAAACGGGTCGGTGAAGAGGCTGCAAAAGCCGCTCCGGCACGCGTGAGGAAAGCCGCGCTAGCCAGAGTGAAATACTAATCTCTACTGTTGTTGGGCGTTCGAAAGGCACCATTCGCGATTCGAGGCGAGTCTTCAGGAATAAACTGAACACTCCCGTCGGATCACGAGTCACTTACGAATATTAAAAAGCGGGCTGCGGCCCGCTTTTTTCTTATCTTTAAATTCGGAGGATTTCCTTTCCGATGTGAGACCGGTTGGTATTAGATCAAGGTAATGAGCGACAAAAAAAACTGCCCGGAATGCCCAGAGGTCACCGATGAACATCAGATCACGGAAGAAGAAGTTCGCCAGCAGCGGATTTTCGAGCTGGAGACTGAGGAGCGCTCTTGGCTAGCCGGCCCTCGATCCAGATTCCATGATTTATGTTCTCTGTTCCGTGTGGGTCTGGATTTTATTCGCGCCTATCGCATCCTGCACTTCGTAGGTCCCTGCGTCACGATTTTCGGTTCTGCGCGGACCCAGCCGGGGAGCCGCTGGTATGAACTGGCGCGTGAGATGGGTGAGGCCTGCGCAGAGCTTGGTTTTACCGTTGTGACAGGAGGTGGTCCCGGGATCATGCAGGCGGGAAATCAAGGCGCTTTTGAAGCCGGTGGACGCTCCATTGGCGTGAATATCGTTTTACCGTTTGAGCAGGATGCGAATCCCTACGTTCATCGTTCCGTGGACATGCGCTACTTTTTCACGCGCAAGACCATGCTGGTAAAATACTCCTATGCATTCGTGGTGATGCCGGGTGGTGCTGGCACCTTGGACGAAATGTTTGAGACAATGACCCTGATTCAGACCGGTAAGCTAAAGGATTTCCCCATCATTCTCATGGGTAAGGATTATTGGCAGCCGCTCATGGACTTTGTTTATAAAATGGCGGACGAAGGAACCATCAGTCCGGAAGATCCGGAACTAATTTTCTTCACCGACAGCGTCGAGGAGGCGAAGGCTCACCTTCAGCGTCACGCCGTCCGACAGTTCGGTCTGCGTCGCAAGTCAGCGCCACGACCAATCTCCGCTCTTGGTGAGAAAGGTATTTAAAGAGTCAGCCACGCGATGGGCGAGTGATTAAGCCCTCCGCTCTCTGCTTGCGTAATGTTCGATCAGAATGACGTGTGGAACTGTAAGAACAGCTAGACCGATGAACGTGATTTGTAGGAGCCGCTGATCGACTTGCGCTGAAGGAGAGACTACGAAAATTACAGTAGCTAGCGCGACGGTGAGCAGTGTCAGTCCGATGGCTGTGCTAGCGGCTAAAGAGCGATTCAATCCCTTTGCTGTAGCAATCAGGTGGCGTGGACTGTGAAGACCACAGAAGTAGAGAAGGAAAAAAATTAGCGGTGGTAGTGCTACGGCTGAAATTGCAAGGACTGCAAGCTCGGTGGTTACTACAGGCTGTGTGCGTGCGCACCGGATCGCTGAGAGAAAAGTCCCAGCAAGTGCCGGAATTGCAAGCCATTGAATGACGCGGACCAGAGAGCTTGCGTCCCCGCCTGTGAGCAGTGAAAAATAATTGGTTACGAGGTCCGGATGTAAAAGTGACGGAGCGCAAATGACAGTTGCGCCAGCGCAGAGTCTCCACTTCGAAGAGAGCCACTCACGCCAGTCACCCGCGAAATGCCATGCTGAGTATGTGAGGAAGGCGACTAGCGATAGGCCAGGTGCCCAAAACCACAGGAGCCCAGCAGCTCCGGCTAACAAAAGATAGACGGCAATGAAGCAAGTGAGGCCGGTAGTGGTTCTCCACAAGCCGGCTTTCCGTGCTACCAGCGGATCCAGAGCACCGTGCGGCAGGCCGACGACAGCGACCAATACGGCGAGAACCATGACAAGGAATTCCTGCGGTAGCTTAATCCCGGAAAAAAAGAGAATGCCAATTCCTAGGGCTGAGAGGAAAAAGACGCATTGTTGAATATTGCGTGCCCGATTCATGTCAGGCCTTTCGTCGATGGAAGGTTGCGTAGAGGGTCTGATTGACTGAAAAGATGTTTGAGAAACGGGCCTTTTGGGAGAGCCCATATGACGGAGAGAAGATCGACGTAGCTTGCACGATCCATCATGAACCGCGACATCGCATCAGCTGAAAGATTGCGCGCAAGACGACAGAAAAGCTCGGGTGCCAATTCGGGCTCGTTCCGAAGAACTTTAAGAAACAGAAAATCCATTTTCCTCTGAATCCAGGAGTCTTCTGGATGTCCGAAGACCTCGCCAGTCGCGAGGTAATGTTTAGCGCATGCCTGTGACCATCGTTGAATCCGCTGGTAGGCATAGCCACTGGCCGCGCGGACAGCGCCACCTCCGGTTCCGGCTTTGACACACCCGGCGTCGTTCTCAGGTTCATTCAATCTGTAACCCATAGGTATCATTCCCTTTTCTTGGCGCAGAAGCTGAAAATTACCGTCCGGAATGAGACGGCGCAGGCTTGCTTGTAGTTTTTCGGATAAATAATGACCACACTCAGGATCTGGGCTGAAAGAGGTTACTTCGACTAACCATCGATTGGGCTCCAAAGGTAAGAGATAGTCGAAGCTAAAGCAGTCCCCCTCACTCTGCATATTTACCATTAAACTTGCGATTTCGGAATCGCCGAGGGGTTGTGTGGTTTCAATTTCTACCCCTTCGAATACTTGGTAAATTTCGGCTCCTTGTGTCAATTTCGGTGGCCGGGTATCGACAATGCGGCGAGCGAAATGCTCACCGTTTGTAGTTCTAACTTTAAATCCACCAGCACAGGCCTCAATGGCTTCGACTTCGACTCCAAGCTGAAGCTCGACGGTTCGGGACTGATAGATTTTCGCCTGTGCGTCGGCGTAGAAATCAGATCCGGAAACGAAGCAATACGGTGAGTTCAAAGAGTGATGAACCACGTTTTCTCCGTCTCTGGAAAACTGCCAAGCCTGCCAGCGACGGCTCACCAATGGGTCTTGCGAATTATTTTCATGTGACCAGTAGCACCAGGTGCGATCGTTTTCGTAGTGTGTGCGCGGCTCGAATACAGTGACTTCTCGTCCGTTTTTACCGGCTTCATTTAGCTGCGCAATGTCGCGTGCCATTGAAAGTCCGGCACATCCGCCACCAATGATTGCGAGGTCTATCGACTTCATGATGGGCTCTTTTCCTCGGGTGGTGTTTCAGTTAATGGCAAGCCCGCCAAGTGCCGATGGAGCTCGCTATCATGGTTGGAAGGTGTCACTCGGAGTCCACGGTGGCGGCAGAAATACCCAAACGTTCTGGTTGCGATAACTACTTTTCGCAAAAACGAAACGTGCGCCCGGCCCTCCCAGATAGCGAAATCACATCTTCGAATTTCCGCTCCGATGTATTGGTAAAGGCGTGCCGCCACCAAGATTCCGAGTCTTGCGCGGAAAGGTAAATAAGCGAGTCCAGCGATGCCGGAATCGTAGTATTTATCGGCTTCGTCCAACAGCCAGCACACGATATGGCGGACCTCTTCGTGTGTCTCGGGATGGCCGGCTGCGAGCGCCTTTGTGCTGGGAAGTTGATGAAATCGAGTTGCCGGTAGGTATCGCCTCCCAATTTGTGCGTCTGCCGTAACATCGCGAGCGATGTTGGTCAGCTGCATGGCCATGCCCAAGTCGATGGCGTGGCGGAATGCGGTAGGTGACTTCACTCCCAAGACGCCACACATCATCAGGCCCACCGTTCCAGCGACACGATATGAATATTGTTTAAGATCGGCATCGGTGCTGAAGGCAACAACACCTACCAAGTCGCTCTTCACTCCGCGCACAAGCTCGACTGCCGGCCCGATACTAAAGTCGCACTCGCTGGCTAGATCTAAAAAGTCAGTGACAGGCAAGTGCCGTCTGTTCGGTTTCAGGAGATCATTTTCGATTTCATTGAGTTGACGCTTTGCTAAATCGGTATCGGTAGATTCATCGGAAATATCGTCAAGAAATCGGCAGAAATGGTATAGCCGGGCACAGCGGTCGAACGATTTTGACGGAAGAAATTTCCCAGCAAAGTGAAATGACTTACCGTGCTTTTTTAAAACAGTTTTGGCAGAGTGCGCCGCGGGTTGCGATCCAACTTTGACCGTGGAGGCCGCCGTTTTCATGGGCGAGTGGCTGGCTTGAATTTCCAATCGGAAATGTCGTGTGGCGCTTCCACGATGCGGTCCAAAACCTTGGCCGAGCAAAGCACCCCGGGAAGTCCTGCTCCAGGATGTGTTCCCGCACCGACAAGATAAAGGTTGTCCGGGCCTTCGGCACGGTTGTGAAAGCGGAACCAGGCTGATTGACTGAATAGTGGTGCGACTGAAAATCCGGCCCCAGCAACGCTTAGATAATCCTCCGAGAAATCCTCAGGAGTCATATAAAAATCACCAGTAATTGTTTCTTCAAGTTCAGGTAAAATGGAATCGCTAAGAGCCTTAATGATGCGCTTTTGGAGTAACGGTCCTTCTGTTTCCCAGTCAATATCTGCTTTGAGATTTGGGACCGGCGCGAGGACATAAAATGAGTCGCAACCATCAGGTGCAAAGCTGCTGTCGGTGGCGGTGGGACGATGGAGGTAGAGCGAGAAATCATCCGGTAGGCTGACGCCATCGAAAATTTCACGCAACAGCTCGCGGTAGCGCTTACCAAGCCATATCGTATGATGTGCGACCTGCGGATACTGCTTCCGTGTCCCGAAGAATAGGACGAATAAACCCATCGACATCTTTGCATTTCGCTTCTTCAAGCGAGCGGAGAATTTCTGGTCAGCATCGGGCAACATACGCCCGTAGAGATATGCAGGATCGACATTTGATACGACGATATCGGAATCGAGCGACTCACCGTCTTCCAATTGAACACCCTTCGCTACGCCGTTTTCGACTGTGACTGATGCGACTGTTGTATCGAGCCGAACTGCGATACCGACTTCTGCCATCAGTTTGCTAAAAGCGTCAACGATTGCGCCAGTGCCACCCATTGCGAAGTGCACACCCCATTGCCGTTCCAGATAATGAATGAGGCTATAAATACTAGTGGTGTCGAAGGGGTTTCCGCCGACGAGAAGGGGCTGAATCGAGAATGCCTGTCTCAATCGCGGATCTTTCAGGTGACGGCAGACCAGTTGCCAAACTGTTCGGTAGCATCCTAGCTTCGCCAAGTTTGGTAGCTGGCGCATCATTGTCGTAAAGGAATCGAACGGCTGATCTGATAGCTGTGTGAAGCCCACGTCGAAGATCTTGTGAGATTGTTCGAGTAGGCTTTTATATCCAGCAACATCCTCCGGGGAGAAGCGGGCGATCTCGGCCAGAGTGCTTTCGACCGTTCCGCCGTAGTCAAAAGTCTCGCCTGTTGGAAATTGAAACCGATACCAAGGATCGAGCGGTACGAATTTGACATAGTCACTGCGTTTTTTGTCGAAGAGTTCGAAGAGCTCGTCGAACAGAAACGGCGCGGTGATGACGGTCGGTCCGGCGTCGTGCCGGAAACCATCTCGCTCGAAGACCTGTGCGCGCCCACCGAGACGTTTGCAGCGGTCGATAATCGTAACTTCATAGCCGCGAGCGCGCAGGCGCAGGGCCGAGGCCATGCCGCCAAAGCCGCCGCCGATTACAATTGCCCTACTCATCGAAAAGTGTGTCAAGGCGCTCCCGAACGTGGATGGCCAAGTCAGCGAGTGCCTGACCACAGCCGCTAGGGAGCTCTAGGGCAATTGCTGTTGAGGTTTCCAAATATTCTTGGGCCAGACGGCGAGCAGATCCCAGCGCCTCCTGAGGAGATGCCGCTCCAGTCAAGGTGATCACTGTGTTGCTTTGAGAATTGGATGTTAGATCATCGTCTAGATCGACGATGTCGTCATAGATTTGATAACCCAATCCAAAAGCCTCGGCTGCCTCGGAAGCTTGGTTTACATATTCCGTTTTTCCGGCTAAGTGCAGTGGTAGCTCCAGAGCCAAAGAGAACAAAGGCCCTGACTTGCGTCGAGCAATCGAAAGAGCGCTTTCCAGAGTTTGGGGCTCCTTATCTAGATCATCTGTCTGGCCTCTCAGAGTGGTGGAGATAGCCCGGTATAGGTGTTCAATAAGCCCAGGTATCGCTTTTGGTTCCGAGACCTCGGCGAGCGCACGGAACGCTGCAGCGATGGTCAGGTCAGTCAGTCCAATGGCACAGTCGGCTCCGTAATTCTTCCAAACAGTCGGAGCACCGCGCCGCACTCGTGTCCTGTCCTGAAGATCATCCTGAATCAGGGAGGCGTTATGTAATAGCTCGACAGACGCAGCCAGGGCAATCGAGTCGGAATCGCAGAGGCCGAGCGAAGTCCCACAGCTCAGAGAAATACATGCTCGCGCTCTCTGGCCACCGGACTTCAGATGATGGTCGAGAGCTGTTGCATAAATGTCCCCCAGATGGCCGGAATCGGCGCACAGCTCACGCATTTTCCGGTTTACCGATTGAATGCGATGATCCATCGCTTCGACAGCGGTCGATGTTGGGGCCATTGCTGTTTTCATGGTAAAATGCCCAAGCCGAGGATAACCGGCTTGGGCAATCGAATTCATTAGCTACTGGGCTACTGATTTCACATTGAGTTAATTATGCTTTCGCACCGTCGGGATTATATCCTTCTGCTTCCGATTTCCTAACAGCGATCATGTAGATCAAGATGCCGAAGACAGCTTTCGCGACTACGTCAGCGATCGAGTAACCGATCTGAACGGCTGCATTCGCAGATCCGCCAGAGAGACCGAGCATTGGGAGAACGAAAACGATCGGATAAAACGACCATGAAAGAACCGTCAACCAACGTGCAGAATTGACTAACCCACGGGCCTCTTCAGGCTGACTTGCGAGGGATGCTTTCAAGCCGACGAATAATTCGATGACGATCCATGTGAATGGAATCATTGAAAGAACCCACCAGAGCCAGCGAGTGCCTGCTTCCTGGGAGACTTCGCCAGGATAACCTAAGATTACCATTAGTGCTGCGAGGCCGCCGAGGCGGATGCATTTCGAGCGGGTTTCCGCTTTGGCGAGTTTCATCACAAGAATGAGCTCGATGAGAAGCAGAGGCACCGTTAGTAGCCAGTCGACATAACGGTAAGCGTCGTTGAATCCCGCGCCACCCGTGGCAACAAGTGAGCCATCGACGACTTCGTAAGATCCCGTCCAACTCCCATAGATGCGGAAGTAGTGATAGAGTGCGATGAAAGTTACCAGTCCGCTGATTGTGATCGCAGGGCGATAGTAACTGGAGACTTGGGAGCGATTCAGCCACAGAAACAAAGTGGCAGCCGCCATTGCGGCGATCGTGAAGGAGAAAAAATTACCGACCAGTTCAAATTGGCCTACTGTTAGTTCTTGCATGGTTTTGGGAGTTGATTTCTTAGTGGTTTGGGATGGCTACGCGGTGAAATCCAGCAACAGCGATCGGCTAACACACAAGAACAGGCTCGAGTTTTGTCAAGAGGGAGACTTTGATTTATTGATAGATCGCTGCTAAATGAGAACTCCTTGATCTGATTTAACTATTCGCTTGGGCGCACTGAAAGCTTTGTCCTTACTAAGTTTTGTAGTTAAGGAAACACAAACTTTGCCGTGACTCACCCATCCGTTTGGAAAGTGAAATTATTTCTCCTCACGGCCGGATTTCGGTCTTTAGCTCTTCGGGAGGAAGAAGCTCTTTTGCTTCTCGGAGATGGGTAGGTCGAGTTTCTCCATCGCAGCAAGCATGTCTTCCCAGAGAGAGCGCTTCACCTGATTTGAGCCACCACTTTGGAGTAAGTAGCTGGGGTGATAAGTGACGCGCACCGGTATACCGGAAAGGTCATGCCATTTCTCTCGCATCTCACTGATCTTCCCATCCAGTCCAAGCAGGCCCTCCGCAACGGTTCCACCGAGCGCGATGATAAGTGTTGGTTGAACTATCGAGATTTCCGCCATTACCAAAGGCAAGCAAGCTGCCATTTCTTCGGGGCTGGGTTTTCGATTGTTGGTCGTCTGCCGGGGCATGGACGGGCGGAATTTCACCAAGTTGGAGATGTAAACTTCCTCTCGGGAGACTCCCATCGCTTTCAAAATATCGTTGAGCTTCTGGCCTGCGGGGCCGACGAATGGCTCGGCCTCTTTCTCCTCATTATGGCCGGGGGCATCACCGATCAGCATCAGTTTCGCATCTGGACTGCCAGTCGCGAAAACCATGTTTTCCCGTAGGCTATCGAGCGCCTTTGCAGGCTGCCAATTGTCGGCTTGCTGACGAATGCTTTCGAGTTTTGCGGCTTTATCTGCACCTTCGATCTTGAGCTCAACCACCGCTGGTATCTCTGGAGTAGGTGCCGATGCCGATGCTGAATGATTCGCGGTTTCTTGGCTGATTTCTTCTGGCTTTGCCACTTGCTGGCGCGCTCGTATGAACAACTCGCGCAGGCCTTCACGTGCATCGTCATCCAAATAAACGTGGGTCTTGCCACGCGCCTGCTCGGACTTCAGGAAATCAATAACGGCTTCAACAGGGAGACTCACCCCCGTGTCTTAGGATTTTCCTGAAAACGACGCAACTCTCACCTCTACAATTTGTGATTTTATCCCTTGCTGAGCCGTTTCCCAGCTTCTAGACCCTAATCATGTCGTTTTTCCCAGATATCCCGCAAATCCAATACGAAGGCCCGAAATCCAAAAATCCTTTCGCCTTCAAGCAATACAACCCAGACGAAATCGTTGCTGGTAAATCCATGAAGGAGCATACTCGCTTCGCTGCCGCTTACTGGCACGTAATGCGCAATGGCCTCGGCGATCCATTCGGTGGACCGACCGCCCTGATGCCATGGGATGACGGTAGCGACTCCATCGACAACTCCTTGAAACGCGCCGATGTCTTTTTTGAATTCCTTAATAAAATGGGGATCGATTACTACTGCTGGCACGACCGCGATATCGCACCGGAACTCGGCGACCTCGCAAAATCCAACGCCGCCCTCGATAAAGTCACCGACCATCTGCTCGACCTGCAGAAGGAACACGGCAAGAAGCTTCTCTGGGGCACCGCCTGCCTGTTCTCTCATCCTCGCTACGCGCACGGAGCCGGCACCTCGCCAAGCGCGGACGTGTTCGCCTACGGCGCCGCCCAGGTGAAAGCCGCGATGGACGGCACTCTTAAGCTCGGCGGCGAAGGCTACACCTTCTGGGGTGGCCGCGAAGGCTACGCAACGCTTCTCAACACCGACATGAAGCGCGAGCTCGATAACCTCGCAAACCTGCTCCACCTCGCCGTGGACTACGCCAAAAAGATCGGCTTCACCGGCCAGTTCTACATCGAGCCGAAGCCACGCGAGCCCTCCACCCACCAATACGATTCCGACTCCGCCGCGTGTCTCAATTTCCTCCGTCAGTATGATCTCATGGATCACTTCAAGCTGAACCTGGAAACCAACCACGCGACCCTCGCCGGGCACACGATGATGCACGAAATGACCGTCGCGATCGATGCTGGCGCGCTCGGCTCCGTGGACGCGAACCAAGGCGATGAACTCATCGGCTGGGATACGGATGAATTCCCGACAGACATCTACCTCACCACCGAGATCATGCTCAAAATCCTCGAAATGGGCGGCCTCACCACCGGCGGACTGAACTTCGATGCGAAACGCCGTCGCGAATCCCACGAGCCCTCCGATCTCTTCCACGCACACATCGGTGGCATGGATGCCTTCGCACGTGGCCTGAAAATCGCCGCAGCCATACGCGAGGACGGCCGCCTTCAGGACTTCGTCGACACCCGCTACAAGAGCTGGACCGAAGGCATCGGCGCGAAGATCGCCGGCAAGCAGATCTCGCTCGATGAAGTCAGCAAATACGCCCTCTCCAACGGCGAGCCAACCCTCGACTCCGGAAGACAGGAAATGCTCAAGAACCTGATCAACGACTTCATCTAAGTCTCCGGGGATTTTCCTTAAATATCACCAAGGGCGCGGATAACCTCCGCGCCCTTTTTGTTTCAACCAACAGACATGACGGCGAACCAAGGTCGCCGATTTCCGATACCGCTCCGAATAAAGCATGCCAGGCCTATTATTACCGTTTTGGAAGGCGACATGAGCACGCAATCCAGTCCGTAGCGGATCAGTCGCCGTGCGAGGACAAACCCTGTAGGACCTGCTTCGTAACAGACTTTGAGATCGCGGAACTCAACTTCGAGTTTTTCGGCGAGTTTGCGCAGTGCTTTGACGGCGGCGGGGATGCTGCCCCCGCACTGTCCGTGATAAGTACCATCCTCCCGGCTTGCTCCGTTGGCGTAGGCAATGGCGATAGTTTCCTTGTGGACGTCGAGTCCGATGTAGTATGTATTTTTCATGGCGTATCTAGGTTCTCATAAATTGTTGGATAGGTCGCACGAAAGTGCGATAGCCCACGGAAACCCTAGATGCGCCTCTCCTTTTGAAAGGCCGGCTCACCCTGAGCTTCAGCCATAAAATCTCGATAAGAATTTGAAAGACCCACATCCAATCAGAGTTTGGAGGCATGACCGTGATCTCGAAGCAAAAATAGACGCGCTTCGTCGATTCTATCGCGAAGGGAGGAAGAAGTTTGGCGAACCTGTAAACGGTGTTCAGCTGTATGAGATGCCTATCAGCGTCGATCCGGCACTTGTTCCGACCTTTCGCGATCTTCAAGGATTGCTCTATAAGCAGCAGACTTCCACCCAGTTTCTCACCTATTTTCAGAATTATTGGGATAGTCATCGGCAGATGTTTTGTTTCGACCCTGCGTTGACAGATTCGCTTAGCAACACCGATGTCTCAGATGTTCCTTGGGATGCGATCCGCCTTCCTCACTCGGAATTTCACGTAAGTTGGGGCGATTTCGGCCAAGAGTCGTTCTGGATTGGAGATCTTGAATATGTGATTGATGGCGCATACATAAGGCGAGTCCCGCAGGAGAGTATTCTGTTCCCCAATGACACAATTCTTATCACATTTACCTCACAGCTAGTATTCCCGTCATACAAGGAAGCGAAGGAGGCACGCTCGGCTCAGGGTTATCATTTTTCGGAGCCGATTTATGATTTTGCGATGTCAGGTGCTGGAGTTGAAACAGTTGGTCAGGCTATCGGGAAGGGAGAGGAAGAATATTTGAGATATTGCCGTTCCCTAGACGACCAGCTTCTGCAATCCGCCCACAACTGGGCGCCGGAAGTAGATGTTTTGCCAATCGGCGAACGAATTCGACCGTTTCAAGGGAAGTTTGAGCGAGGAATTGAGATTATCCGTGGTTCGGTGCCTCTATTATTTAACGTTATCTTCTACCTCACACAGAGACCGGGCGAGAGGGTAATTCGATACCCAGACACCGCCCCGAAAGGTCAGGTTAAGCGTTTGACCAGTGAATCTAATACGAAGGTTCGGAAGTCCATTGCAGATTCTCTACTAAGGAAGGGCTATTCTGAAGTTACTTTTATCAGAGATCCCGAGGTGACTTCGGCTAGTATCGGCGGTCACACTGACCGTAGTATCCGCTCCCATTGGAGGCGCGGGCACTGGCGTAATCAGCCTTATGGTGAGAACCTGACAAAGAGAAAGTGGAATTGGATCATGCCAGTGCTGGTAAAGAAGGGCGATGATTTTAAGGTTGGAACCAAGCACAATGTCGCACCAGAATCATAAGAAATCGAACAAGCTACCTTATAAGTCGGAGATGGCGACGCCGAGGAAGCTCTCTGATTAACTTTGGGCTCGCTCCCGGCGCGCCATTCCTATGACGTTGGGTAAGGAAAGAACTTGACTATATGTTGCGGAAGCAACACACTCCAATCATGAAGACAGCAGCAGTTCACAGTCGGATTCAGCCTGAGATCAAAGAGCAGGCTGAAGGAATACTCAAACGCCTAGGCTTAAGTCCGACCGAGGCGATCCGAATGTTTTACACGCAAATCGCTTTACGGAACGGACTGCCTTTCGATGTGTCTATTCCCAATACCGCGACGATTAAAGCGCTAGAGGACTCTAGGAATGGGCGTAATCTGGAAGAATTTGGCTCTACCAAGGAACTTTTCGAGAGCTGGAATGCGTGAGAGCGATTTTTCAGACCAGCCAGTTCAAAAAAGACTTAAAGCGGATTAAGAAGCGTTGCAAAGATCTGAGTAAGATGCAGGAGATTGTAAGTGCCATAGCCAATTGCGAAGCGTTGGAAGAGCGTCATCGTGACCACGCACTGAGCGGCAATTGGACAGGATCAAGGGACTGTCATATTGAACCGGACTGGATCTTAATCTATCGAGTGGACGGAGATTTCCTATTCCTTGAGAGAACTGGCACCCATAGCGACCTTTTCAGATAACAAAGAAACCCAACAATAAAGGGGGAGCGACGCCGATGAAGCTTTCTGATCAAATTTGAGCGTCTCCCCAGCGCACCTCCACATCTAACGTAAGGCAGAAAACAGACGATGAAGAATAATCAACCAGCAGAATCGGACTGGAAGAAGTTCCGAACGAT
>Ga0307940_1000299_pt1 | contig 31941 bp, 39 predicted proteins | sample OrgLakmetagen124_FD_201835 | JGI IMG/M metagenome (GOLD analysis project Ga0307940, IMG submission 201835) | Saline water microbial communities from Organic Lake, Antarctica - #124 | ecosystem: Environmental > Aquatic > Non-marine Saline and Alkaline > Saline | place: Antarctica: Organic Lake... | reverse complement strand
GTTTTGCCAAGTCTACCCCGATTATCGTATCCTTCATCTCGCCGTCCTCCTCGCTTAGTGGCTTTCAACACCACCATCCTGGCACACTGCGATGCCGTCTGGGGAGGGCGGCAACCACCCCATCTGAGAAAGAAAAGACCCTGCGACGTTACCGCGTCGCAGGGTCACGTTTCCGGTGCTCAGACTGAAAACAACTTTCGGATAGTATATATATTGCTCATGCCTTGCCAAAAAGTAAAGGTTGTCTTGCCAAAAAGTAAACGCTGTCATGCGCCAGACGAAAAACGCCGCCCCGAAGGACGGCGTTTGAACTGTCAGTCTGATCGCAAGGCTCAGAAGCCGAGGCCGGCATACTTGTTCTTGAACTTCGACACGCGGCCGCCGGCATCCATCAGGCGCGAACTGCCGCCGGTCCATGCCGGATGCACGGACGGGTCGATGTCGAGCGACAGCGTGTCGCCTTCGGCCCCGTAGGTAGAGCGCATCTGCACAACGGTGCCGTCGGTCATCTTGACGTCGATGACGTGGTAATCGGGGTGGATCTTCTGTTTCATGGCTCTGGTCCTCAGGTCGACTTGAACTTGCGGGGCTTGTAGCGCGTATCTTCCGTGATACGGGCGGCTTTGCCGCGACGCTCGCGCAGGTAATAGAGCTTGGCCCGGCGCACGCGGCCCCGGCGGATCACCTCGATCTTGTCGATATTGGTCGAGTAAAGCGGAAAGATACGTTCCACCCCCTCGCCAAAGGAAATCTTGCGCACGGTGAACGAGCCGGCGATGCCGTGGCCGTTCTTGCGGCTGATGCAGACACCCTCGAAGGCCTGCACACGGCTGCGGGTGCCCTCGGTCACCTTGTAGCCGACGCGGATCGTGTCGCCGGCTTTGAAATCGGGAATGGTCTTCCCGAGCGAGGCGATCTGTTCCGCCTCCAACTGAGCGATAATATCCATCGCCATTCTCCTGATCTGATTGCGGTTTGGCCCGCAAATGTGTGTCGCGCCCCGAGCGCTCCTGGTCTTCTTCCGGGTCCGTTCGCGTCGTTTAAGAACGCCCGCCGGAGATCGGGATCGTCTTGTTGTGTCCGTCGTCTGCGCGTGGCTGCCGCGGTGAATCGAAGAAGATCCTGCGGCGAGTGTCGCCAACGCACGAAAGACCGGGCACGGCACACCTGCCCGGATTGGGGGCGTATAGGTGAGTTCGCCCGGCGGATCAAGTCGTCTCGTCGCGCTCCGCGCGGTGTTTTTCCCAAAGATCGGGCCGGCGGTCGGCGGTCAGCCGTTCGGACATCTCGCGCCGCCAGTCCGCCACCCGCGCGTGATCGCCAGAGGTCAGCACCTCGGGGATGGTGCGGCCCTGCCATTCGGCGGGGCGGGTGTAATGCGGATGCTCCAGCAGGCCGCTGGAATGGCTTTCGTCCTTGGCGCTTGACGCGTTTCCCAGCACCCCCGGCAGCAGTCGCACGCAGGCGTCGATCAGCGCCTGCGCCGCGATCTCGCCGCCGGTCATTACGAAATCGCCCAAGGAGACCTCTTCGATGGCGTGATGGTCGATCACCCGCTCGTCGAGGCCTTCGAAGCGCCCGCAAATGAGCGTCACGCCGGGGCCGTCCGCAAGACGCTGCGCCATCGCCTGATCGAAGCGGCGGCCGCGGGGGCTGAGGTAGATGAGCGGCGCGGCGGTGGCTGCCGTGTGCCGGGCCTGCGCGATGGCGCGGTCCATGACGTCAGCGCGCAGCACCATGCCGGCGCCGCCGCCCGCGGGCGTATCATCGACGTTGCGATGCCGCCCTTCGCCGAAGGGGCGCAGGTCGATCGGGTCGAGCGACCACAGCCCGTCCTTGAGTGCGCGCCCGGTCAGGCTTTCACCCAGGATGCCGGGAAAGGCTTGCGGCAGCAGGGTGATCACCTGCGCCTGCCATGTCCCGGAGAGCACCGGCGTGGCCGTGACCAGCTCGCGCGGCTGCAAGGTGGCGCGGATGGATTTGCGTCCGTGGGACTTTGGCGTGTCGGTCATGTCAGCCCCTCGGGCGGGTCGGCGACGATCCGGCCCGTAGCCAGATCCACGGTCGGGACGACCTCACGCGTAAAGGGCAGCAGGACCGTCTCGGAGTGGCCGGGGCTGTGGATCTCCAGCAGGTCCGTGGCACCGTGGTTGAGCACCGCGGACACCCGGCCGAGCGCCGTGCCGCCGCTGTCGAACACGTCGAGCCCCACGAGGTCGGCGTGGTAGAACTCGTCATCCGGCAGGGCGGGCAGCCGGGCGCGCGGGACGTAAAGCCGCGTGCCGCGCAAGCCGTCGGCCTGTTCCCGGGTCGCGACGCCCGAAAGCCGCGCCGTCAGTGCGCCCGAGGTTTGGCCGGTGAGGGTCACGTCGAAGCTGTGCGCGCCATCCTCGGATGTAAGCGGTGCGTACTCGGCGATATCTTCTGGCGTGGCGGTGAAACTTTTCAGCCGCACCTCGCCCTTGACGCCGAAGGCGCCGGCGAGCGCGCCAACGCAGATGCGCGTATCCTCGGTCATGCCGACCTCGCGGGGCTGGGGCTGTAGGGCATCAACGCACCTCGCGGGGCAGGGAGGCGCGGCGCGTTTCCCAGCCGGCCTGTTCAAGCTCGGGCGTGTCGCTGGTCTCTTCGGGCCAGCCGACGCAGAGATAGGCCACCAGCGCCCAGTCATCTGGTATGTCGAGGGCACGCGCCAGATCGTCCGGGTCGAGGATCGACACCCAGCCGACGCCGAGACCCTTCGCGCGTGCGGCCAGCCAGAACTGGGTGATGGCGCCCACGACCGAATAGCGGCGCATCTCTGGCATGGTCTGCGCGCCGAGGCCGGCGCCTTTTTCGGTGTCCTCGGCGCAATAGACGACAAGCTGCACCGGGGCCTCCTGCATGCCCGACAGTTTCAGGTTGCTGTAGAGATGGGCAGTGTCGCCGTCATAGCCCGCAAGCGCGCGGGCATTGGCGGCGCGGAAATTGTCGAGGGCGGCTCCGCGCGCGCCGGATGATTGCAGCTCGACCACGCGCCACGGCTCGCTGAGGCCCACCGAGGGGGCCAGCAGGAAGGTGTCGAGGCAATCGCGCAAGATCGCCTCGTCCACGAGATCGGTGCGGAAGCGGCGCACGTCGCGCCGCCACCGCATGAGGTCGCGGAGACCGGACTGGAAGTCTTCGGAAAACGTCGCAGACGACATCGACTTTCCAGCATCTTGCATGGCTTATTCGGCCGGGGCCTCGGCGGCTTTGGCAGCCCGTGCCTCGGCGCGCTCCTGCGCCTTCTTGCCGGGAACCGCCTTCTGCATGTTGGCGCGGTTTTTCTTGGGCAGCACCTCGGCGGCTTCCAGCATGCGGCTGATCCGGTCGGTGGGTTGTGCGCCCTGGTCCAGCCAGTACCGGATACGCTCGACATTCATCTTGACGCGGTCCTCGCGGTCTTTTGGCAGGAGCGGATTGTAGTAGCCCAGCTTTTCAAGGAAGCGGCCGTCGCGCGGCATCCGGCTGTCGGCCGCCACGATATGGTAGAACGGGCGTTTCTTGGAGCCTGCACGGGCGAGGCGGAGTTTCATGGCCATTGGGTGTCTCCTTTGATGGCGTGAATGATCGGGCTTCGGGTCCGGGCGCGTTGCGTCACGCGCCGGGTGGCTTTTGCCGCTGGTGATGATGGATCACCTCGGCGATGATGAAATTCAGGAACTTGCGGGCAAATTCCGGGTCGAGATCGGCCGCTTGTGCCAGCTCTTCGAGGCGCTCGATCTGTGCGGCCTCGCGCGCTGGATCCGAGGGCGGCAGGTCATGCTCGGCCTTGAGGTGGCCCACGGCCTGCGTGTGCTTGAACCGCTCGGCCAGCGTGAAGACAAGGATCGCATCCAGCCGGTCGATACTCTGGCGGTGCTCGGCAAGCAGCGCCGCGGCACGGGTCGAGGCGTCGGTCATGCGTATGCCTCGATTGTGCCGTCATCGTCCCGGCCCAGAACGGCGTCGGGGCCGGGATGGCGATAGAGGAAATCGCGGCCCATCGAGATGTTATCGTATTCCCGCTCAAACCAGCAGCCCAAACGTTCGGCCAACGCGATCGAACGGGTGTTGCCGGGCACGATGTTCGAGGTCAGCGTGGTCATACCAAGGTCCTCGTAGGCGTAACGGCGCGCGCGGGTTGCGGCCTCATGGGCGATGCCGCGCCCCTCGTAGCCGTCGAAGACGACCCAACCCAGTTCCGGCTCGGGCCAGCCCTCGGGGTTCCAGATGCCGGTAATGCCTGCGGGCATGCCGGTCGCGCGATCCTCAATCGTGAAATAGCCGTAGCCGTGAAGGTGCCAGTGGCCAATATTGAGCGCGAACCAGCGCCACGCCTCGCCGCGATTGGCCGACGGCCCGAAACCGGCCGCGCGGGTCTGGTCCAGAAGAAAGCCCATGACCGCCTCGGCGTCGCGCGGCTCGGGTCCGCGTAGAATGAGGTTGGGCGTGTCGAGCACGGGAGCGTTTGTCAGCGGCATCGCGACACCTTTGGCCGGCGCGTGGTTTGCGCCGGCGTGTTCGAGTATTTTTGGAAAGATGAAGCGGCAGAGAAGGTCATGGTCATTTCTTCTTGCCAAAGCCCGACAGGCCCGGGGGCAGGGATTGGCCGCCGCCCATGCCGCCCGGGCCACCCATGTTTCCGCCCATGGCTTTTGTCGCCTCTTGCATCGCGCGGGGATCGTTCATGTCGGGCATGCCGGCGCCGCCCTTGCCCATCATGCCGCCAAGCGCCTGCTTGAGCGAATTGCGCCCGCCCTTCTTGCCGAGCTTCTTCATCATGTCGGCCATCTGGCGGTGCATCTTGAGAAGCTTGTTGAGATCCGACACCTCCTGGCCCGCGCCCTTGGCGATGCGCTTCTTGCGGCTGGCCTGCAGCAAGGCGGGGTTGGCGCGTTCCTTCTTGGTCATCGACTGGATCAGGGCGATCTGATGGGTGATCACCTTGTCGTCGAAGCCCGCGTCCTGCACCTGCTTGGCCATCTTGCCCATGCCGGGCATCATGCCCATCAGCCCTTCCATGCCGCCCATCTTCTGCATCTGTTCGAGCTGGCTGCGCAGGTCGTTCATGTTGAACTGACCCTTCTGCATGCGGCGCATCATGCGTTCGGCCTGTTCGGCCTCCAGCGTCTCCTGCGCCTTTTCCACGAGGGCCACGATATCGCCCATCCCGAGGATGCGACCCGCGATGCGCTCCGGCTCGAAGGTCTCGATGGCGTCCATCTTTTCGCCCAAGCCCACGAAGCGGATCGGCTTGCCGGTGATCGCGCGCATCGACAGCGCTGCCCCGCCGCGCCCGTCGCCGTCCATCCGGGTGAGGACCACGCCCGAAACGCCGATCTGCGCGTCGAATTCGGTGGCCACGTTGACGGCGTCCTGCCCGGTCAGGCCATCGACCACCAGAAGCGTCTCGCGCGGGGTCACGGCATCGCGCACCGCGGCAGCCTGCGCGATCAGCTCGGCGTCGATATGGAGCCGGCCGGCCGTGTCGAGCATGTAGACGTCGTAGCCGCCAAGCGAGGCCTGGGTCTTGGCCCGCTTGGCGATGGCGACGGGATCTTCACCCTTGACGATGGGCAACGTGTCGACGCCGATCTGCTGGCCGAGGATCGCAAGTTGCTCCATCGCCGCAGGCCGGTTGGTATCCAGCGACGCCATCAGCACCTTCTTGCCGTCGCGGTCGCGCAGCCGCTTGGCAAGCTTGGCGGTGGTCGTGGTCTTGCCCGAGCCCTGAAGACCGACCATCAGGATCGGGGCGGGCGGGTTGTCGATCTTGAGCGCGCCCGGATCGTCCGGCCCGCGCAGCGTGTCGATGAGCGCGTCATGCACGATCTTGACGACCTGCTGGCCCGGCGTGACCGAGCGGGTGACGGCCTGTCCGGTGGCCTCTTTCTCGACGCGCTTAATGAAATCGCGCGCGACGGGCAGCGACACGTCGGCTTCGAGCAGCGCGACGCGCACCTCGCGCAGGGCGGTCCGGACATCGTCCTCGGAGAGCGCGCCCTGCCTGGTGAGCCGGTCGAGGACGCCCGAAAGGCGGTCGGACAGATTTTCAAACATCGCTCTGGCTCCTGTGGCCGGTGGCTGTCTGACCCCCGGTATAGGGATACCGGGTCACACGATAAACGCCCCCGTGGGCGCAATGCGCTGACGGGGGGCGATCCCGAACCGCGTCCGGGACCGGAAGCAGGGCGCTTCCGGAGTAGGCTGTTGGGTACGCCGGCAATCGTGTAGTGTCAAGCGAGGCATGGCAAGAACATGCATAGCGTGTATTCGGGTGTTGCAGTTCGCGTCATAGGGCATATTTCTGATCGTCATGTGCGCGGTCCACACGCGACGCGGCAAAGTTTCGATCTGGCGGGGCGATATGGAAAACTGGGACGAGGTACGCACGGCCTATCATGTCGCGCGGGTCGGCACGGTGAGCGGGGCCGCCGAGGTTCTGGGTGTGCATCACGCCACGGTGATCCGGCATATCGATGCGCTTGAGGAGCGGCTTGGCGCCAAGCTGTTTCAGCGGCATCCGCGAGGCTATACGCCCACCGAAGCCGGTACCGACCTCTTGCGAGTGGCCCAAGCCACCGACGACCAGTTGAGCCAGCTTGCCGGGCGCATCAAGGGGCGCGGCAAGGACGTGTCGGGCGAGCTGGTGGTCACCTCGATTGGCGGGCTCAGCCATGTGCTGGCCCCGGCACTGGCGGAGTTCCAGCAGGATTTTCCCGACCTGGTGGTGCGCTACCTGACCGGAGAGCGCCTTTTCCGGCTGGAATACGGCGAGGCGCATGTGGCGATTCGGGCTGGCACGGTGCCCGATCAGCCCGACAACGTTGTACAGCCGTTCTTTCGACAGGATTTCGCGCTTTATGCCAGCGAGGGCTATGTCGCGCGGCATGGGCTGCCGGATGGCGGCGACGCGCTGGAGGGGCACCGCTTTGTCGGGGGCGACAATCCCGAGACGCGCGCGCCCTTCCTGCGCTGGCTGAATGAAACCGTGCCGGCGGACGCGATCGTGTTCCGCAGCGGCGACGTGAATGCGCAATGCAACGCCATCCGCGCCGGGGCGGGGATCGGGTTCATTTCCGTGATGCATGGCGCAACGCTGCCGGATGTGGTGCAGGTGATGCCGCCGCGCTCGGACTGGGCGGCGCCGTTGTGGCTGGTCACGCATATGGATCTGCACCGGACCACCAAGGTGCAGGCGCTGTTGTCGTTCCTCAAGGCCCGGGCCGCCGATTGGCAGATCGACTGAGCGGCGCGGCCCCGGTCAGGTTTCGTCGGGCAGTTCCGCGCGCAGGAAGCGTTCGAACGCATCGAGATGCACGGCCTCGAACTGCCCGAAGCCCTGCATCCAGATCGAGGCATCGCGCAGGGCGTCGGGTTCCAGCTTGCACCATTTGACGCGCCCGCGCTGTTCCTGGCTGATCAGGCCCGCGCGGCTGAGGATGCCAAGGTGTTTGGACACAGCCGCGAGGCTCATCTCGAACGGGTCGGCGACGTCGCTGACCGCCATGTCATCCTCGAGCAGCATCGAAAGTATTCTGCGCCGGGTTGGGTCGGCGAGCGCGGCAAAAACGGTGTCGAGGGCTCGGGCCTTGTCCATACCGCCCATAAGCCTCAAGCCGGGCAGGTCGTCAACGGCAATCCCGGCGGGGGCGCGGGCCCACGGCAGCTGCCGGGACATAGGCGGAAAAAGGGTTTGATCTGAGGCAAAGCGATGGCAGGCTGGGCAGGCTAGTGGTGAACGCGATAGAGCAAACGCGAAAGGAAAAGATTATGTTCTCCAAAATCATGGTGCCCGTCGACCTGGTTCACAAGGACAACCTGCAAAAGGCGCTCGACGTGGCGGGCGACATGGCCAAGCTTTACGGTGCGACGATCGACGTGGTCAGCGTCGGCGGCGAGCTGCCCGGCCAGCTGGGTCATTCGCCGCGTGAATTCGGCGACCAGCTTCAGGGATTTGCCGACGAGCTGCGCAAGAAATACGGTGTGACGGTCAAGGCCGACCCGCTGATGGCGCATGATCCGGCAGTCGAGACCACCGCCGAGCTGCTGAAGGGCATAGAGAAGATCGGCGCGGATCTGGTGATCATGGCGAGCCATGAGCCGGGGTTCTTCGAGCATATCTTCAGCTCGCATGGCGGCTATATTGCGCAGCATGCCAAGGTGTCTGTTCTCGTGGTGCGGTGACGTTCAACCGGCAAGTTGAATATGGGCACGCGTCCCGGCGATGCGCCGGGACGCGCGGGTTGGCGCACCGAGAATGATGCCATATATAAAAACGCTATCTATTTCAGATACTTGTCCCCAATGGGACACAGCCTTGTCGATACTTGACTCGGGCGACCGTGCGACATAGCACCTGTGCAACATCAAGGGGGTGTTGCGTGGGCGATCCCGATGACAGCGACCGCATGGCAAAGCTGGAAGAGCGGCTTGCGAGGCTGCGCGGGGCGGATACGGAAAAACCCCACCAAGAAGAACATTATTCACAGGCGCAGCATGCCTGGCGGATGGTGATAGAGCTTGTGGCCGGTCTTATGATCGGTTTCGGAATGGGATACGGTCTGGACCTGCTGCTTGGGACTTTGCCGATATTCCTGTTGATCTTTACCCTGCTCGGCCTCGCCGCGGGCATCAAGACGATGATGCGCAGCGCAGAGGAAATGCAGCAGAAGGCGAACACGCCCGAGACGGGCGCGGATGAGAGGGACAAGGATGGCGACTGACGCGCAAGGAGCCGGCGAAAGCGGCCTGGTTTTCCACCCTATGGATCAGTTCCTGGTCAAGCCGCTTTTCGGCGATGGCGGGGTGGGCATGTTCACGCTGACCAACGTGACACTGTGGATGGCGCTAACGGTGCTGGCAGTGTTCGCGCTGCTGGTGCTGGGCACCACCGGACGCGCGACAATCCCGAGCCGCATGCAGTCGATCGCCGAGCTGGCGCATGATTTCGTGCGCAAGATGGTCGAGGATGTCGCGGGCAAGGAGGCGCTCGTCTACTTTCCTTACATCCTGACGCTGTTCATGTTCATCGTCTTCGCCAACTTCCTCGGGCTGGTGCCGATGGCCTTCACCACGACGAGCCATATCGCCGTGACGGCAGTGCTGGCCATGATGGTGTTCCTTGCCGTGACGGTGCTTGGCTTCGTCAAGAACGGCACCGCATTCCTCGGAATCTTTTGGGTCAAATCCGCGCCTTTGCCGCTGCGCCCGGTGCTCGCGCTGATCGAGCTGATCTCGTATTTCGTGCGTCCGGTCAGCCATTCTGTGCGTCTTGCGGGCAACATGATGGCCGGTCACGCGGTGATAAAGGTGTTCGCCGGCTTCAGCCAGATCGCCGTGATAGCGCCGCTGTCAATCCTGGCGGTGGTGGCGATGTACGGGCTCGAAGTGCTGGTCTCGTTCATCCAAGCCTACGTATTCACCATCCTCACCTGCGTCTATCTCAAGGATGCGCTTCATCCGCATCACTGACGGTGCGCGACAACGACCGGCGCGTGACGTCATGCGCCGGATGTTCACCCAAATCCTGCCAATTCCAACTCAAGGAGACATCTCATGGAAGGCGATATCGCACAACTGGGTCAATACATCGGTGCAGGCCTTGCCGGCATCGGTTCGGGCGCCGCGGCCATCGGTGTGGGCCACGTGGCCGGCAACTTCCTTGCCGGCGCGCTGCGCAACCCTTCGGCTGCTGCCGGCCAGACCGCCACGCTGTTCATCGGCATCGCGTTCGCGGAAGCCCTCGGGATCTTCTCGTTCCTCGTCGCCCTCCTGCTGATGTTCGCGGTCTGAACCGGGCAAGTCTCTGATCCCTAAAGCCGGGGCGCGGTGACATATCGCGCCCTGGCGTGACAGGAACACGCCCCAAGGAGGACGCCATGGAAGGCGAAACGCAGGGGGCCGGGTCCGCGCAAGGCCTGCCCCAGCTCAATTTCGACACATTCGCCAACCAGATCTTCTGGTTGCTCGTCGCGTTGGTCGCGATCTACCTGATCCTGTCGCGCGTGGCATTGCCGCGCATTTCCGCCGTTCTTGCCGAACGGCAGGGCACGATCACCAACGACCTTACCGCAGCCGAAGATCTCAAGGCGAAGGCGGCTGAGGCTGAAGAGGCTTATAACAAGGCGCTTGCCGATGCGCGGGCCGAGGCCCAGAACATCATCGCCAAGACCAAGGCGGAGATAAAGGACGATCTGGACAAGGCCAACGCAGAGGCCGACGCCAAGATCGCCGAGAAGACCGCCGAGGGGGAAAAGCGCATCGCGGAAATACGCGAAGAAGCCATGCAGAGCGTGCGCGAGGTCGCGCGAGACACGACTGGCGAGATCGTCGCGGCCATGGGTGGCAAGGCCGATGCCGAGACGGTCGATGCGGCCGTTGCCGCACAGATGAAAGGATAGCGCCATGAGACAGTTAATGCTGCTTGTAGCACTTGGCGCCGCCAGCCCGGCATTGGCAGCCGAGGGGGCGTTCGTTTCGCTTTCAAACACCGATTTCGTGGTACTGATCGCGTTCGTTATCTTCATCGGCGTGCTGGTCTACTACAAGGTGCCGGGCCTTATCATGGGCAAGCTCGACGAGCGGGCCGAGCGGATCAAGTCCGACCTCGACGAGGCCCGGGCGATCCGCGAGGAGGCGCAAAGCCTTCTGGCCAGCTACGAGCGCCAGCAGAAGGACGCGCAGGCGCAGGCCGACCGGATCGTCGCGCAGGCCAAGGACGAGGCCAACGAGGCCGCGAAAGAGGCCAAGGCCGATATCCAGAGGTCGGTCGAGCGCCGCTTGCAGGCCGCAGAGGACCAGATCGCAAGCGCCGAGGCGCGTGCGGTGCGCGATATCCGCGATCAGGCCGTATCCGTGGCCATCGCGGCCTCGCGGGACGTGATCGCAAAGCAGATGACGACCGAGGATCGCAACGCGTCGATCGACGCTGCAATCGACGAGGTCGGGGCGAAACTGCACTGAATCGCAGGCGTCCGCGGCGTGCCATGAAACAGGCCCGGTCCGGGAACGGATCGGGCCTTTTCCGTTTGCGGGAGGTTTGCGCTGGCACTGGCAGACGTTGCGGGATCCGCGCGTATGTATGTTTTCTGCTTGTTTCATGAAATGTCCGCCGAGATGCCGGGCTGCGCCAGAAATGTGATCACAGTCCCATTCATGTGATCACAAAAGCCCCTTTTTTTTCGTCCTATTGTCCTTGTGCAGAAATTTTCCCAGCAGAACAGGTGACATCGCCGTAGAAAGGTACCAGAACAAGCCCAGCAAAGACGGCCACGTGCCGCCGCCAGATCAAAGGAGGTCCTTCATGGCCGATACCAAAGAGGCCCGTAGCGCCCCGGCCGAGCGCCCGCTTTCCCCGCATCTGCAGATCTACCGGCCCCAGTTGACATCGATCACGTCCATCCTGACGCGGATCACCGGCAACGCGCTGATCGTCGCGTCGCTGCTGATCGTCTGGTGGCTGCTCGCCGCCGCGACCTCGGACGCGTATTTCGCGGTTGCCGACGCAGTGCTGACCTCGTGGTTCGGTGATCTCGTGCTGACCCTGTCGCTCTGGGCGGTCTGGTATCATTACCTTGCCGGGCTGCGGCATCTGGTCTGGGACGCCGGAAAGGGACTGGACCTGCCGACGGCCGAGAAGATGGGCTGGGGCTGCATCATCGGCTCTGTCGTTTTGACCGTCATCACGCTGCTTCTGGTCTGAGGAGAGTATATCATGCGTTACATCACCCCGCTTAAACAGGCCGAGAACAAGGGCGCCGCAGGCAGCGGCACCGAGCATCATTGGTACATGATGGTCAGCAGCGTGGGGCTTGCGCTGATCATGCCCTTCTTTCTCGTGGCGTTCGGGCGCACCCTAGGTGGGGATCGCGCCGAGGTGCTCGCGGTGCTTTCCAACCCCCTGATGGCGATCCTGACCGGGCTCGTGATCTTTTTCGGGCTGCGGCATTTCGCCAGCGGCGCCCAGACGATGATCGAGGATTACGCCCAGGGCGGAACCCGCAAGGGGCTGATTATTGCAGTGACCATTCTAAGTTACGGGATGATCGCCGTAGGGCTGTTCGCCCTTGCCAAGATTGCGTTGTGAGGAACCGAGAATATGGCTGCATACGAATACGAAACGCATGATTACGATGTCGTCGTCGTGGGGGCTGGCGGGGCTGGCCTGCGTGCCACGCTTGGCATGGCCGAGCAAGGTCTGCGCACCGCTTGCGTGACCAAGGTCTTCCCGACGCGGTCGCACACTGTTGCTGCCCAGGGCGGCATCGCCGCATCCCTTGGCAACATGGGCCCCGATAGCTGGCAATGGCACATGTACGACACCGTGAAGGGCTCGGACTATCTGGGCGACACGGATGCGATGGAATACCTCGCCCGCGAAGCCCCCAAGGCCGTTTACGAGCTGGAGCATTACGGCGTGCCGTTCTCGCGGACGGAAGAGGGCACGATCTACCAGCGGCCCTTTGGCGGGCATACCACCGAATACGGCGAGGGCCCGCCCGTGCAGCGCACCTGTGCTGCCGCCGACCGCACCGGTCACGCGATTCTGCACACGCTTTACGGCCAGAGCCTGAAACAGAAGGCCGAGTTCTACATCGAGTATTTCGCGATCGATCTGGTGATGACCGACGGCGCCTGCACCGGCGTGGTCTGCTGGAAGCTCGACGATGGCACGATCCACGTCTTCAACGCCAAGACCGTGGTGCTGGCCACCGGCGGTTATGGCCGGGCCTATTTCTCGGCCACCTCGGCGCATACCTGCACCGGCGATGGCGGCGGCATGGTGGCCCGCGCCGGGCTGCCGCTGCAGGATATGGAGTTCGTGCAGTTCCACCCGACCGGCATCTTCGGTGCCGGCTGCCTGATCACCGAGGGCGCGCGCGGCGAGGGCGGGTATCTGACCAATTCAGAGGGCGAGCGGTTCATGGAACGCTACGCACCCAACTACAAGGATCTTGCCCCCCGCGACTATGTCAGCCGTTGCATGACGATGGAAATCCGCGAGGGACGTGGTGTGGGGTCGGGTAAGGATCACATCCATCTGAACCTGTCGCACCTGCCGCCGGAGGCGCTGCATTCGCGGTTGCCGGGCATCTCGGAAAGCGCGCAGATCTTTGCTGGCGTCGATGTCACGAAGCAACCGATCCCGGTTCTGCCCACCGTGCATTACAACATGGGCGGCATCCCTACGAATTACTGGGGCGAGGTGCTGAACCCCACCCAGGACAATCCGACCGCGATCGTGCCGGGGCTGATGGCCGTGGGCGAGGCAAGCTGCGCCTCGGTGCATGGTGCAAACCGGCTGGGATCAAACTCTCTCATCGATCTGGTGGTGTTCGGCCGCGCCGCCGCCATTCGTGCCGGCAAGACTGTGGACCCAGACTCTGCGGTGCCGTCCACAAACGCGGTTGAGGTGGACCGCGCGCTCGACCGGTTCGACGGGTTGCGCTATGCCTCCGGCGAGGTGCCGACCGCCGATCTGCGGCTTGAGATGCAGAAGACGATGCAGGACTACGCGGCGGTCTTCCGCACCGACGAGACGTTGTCGCAGGGGGTCGAAGAGATGACCAAGGTTGCGAGCAAGGTGGATGATATCAGTGTCACCGACCGCTCGCTGATCTGGAACAGCGATCTGATGGAAACGCTGGAACTGACCAACCTCGTGCCGAACGCGCTGGCGACGGTTTATTCCGCCGAGGCCCGCAAGGAGAGCCGGGGCGCGCATGCGTCCGAGGATTATCCCAAGCGCGACGATGCCAACTGGCGCATGCACACGATTGCGCGGACCAAGGACAACCGGGTCAATGCGATCCATTTCAACCTGACCTACCGCCCGATCATCGAAACGCCGCTGACGCCCGAGGATATGGGCGGCATCAGCCTCAAGCGGATCGCGCCGAAGGAACGGACATTCTGATGCGGATTGCACTGGCCTGCGGTGCGCTCGCCTCGCTTGCGGCCTGCGCCACTGCCAATCAGGTGGCGGATGCCGTGGCGCGCGAGCGCGCCAAGTCCGTGGTCAACGCCGAGGTGACGCGGCGCTTTCCGGGGGGCAACGCGGCCCCTGTGACCGACTGCATCATCGACGCGGCGTCGGCCGGTGAAATCATCCGGATCGCAGGCGCGAGCGTCACAGGCGTGACACCCGAGATCAGCCAAGAGGTCGTCACCATCGCGCGCCGTCCCGAATCCGTGCAATGTATTGCCCAGAACAGTCTTGTTCTGCTGGGCAGCTGAAAGGAGCCCCCAATGGTTCAACTGACCCTTCCCAAGAATTCGCGCATGGTGAAAGGCAAGACCTGGCCCAAGCCCGAGAATGCCGGCGACCTGCGCAAGTTCACGATCTATCGCTGGAACCCCGATGACGGGCAAAACCCGCGGGTGGACACATATTTCGTTGATCTCGACGATTGCGGGCCGATGGTTCTGGACGCGCTCATCTGGATCAAGAGCAAGATCGACCCGACGCTCACCTTCCGTCGGTCCTGCCGTGAAGGCATTTGCGGATCCTGTGCGATGAATATCGACGGGATCAATACGCTCGCCTGCATCTACGGCATGGACGAGGTGAAGGGCGACGTGAAGATCTATCCGCTGCCGCACATGCCGGTGGTCAAGGATCTGATCCCGGATCTCACGCATTTCTACGCGCAGCACGCCTCGATCATGCCGTGGCTGGAGACCAAGACCAACAAGCCCGCGAAGGAGTGGAAGCAATCCATCGAGGATCGTGACAAGCTTGACGGGCTTTATGAATGCGTGATGTGCGCCTGCTGTTCGACATCCTGCCCGTCCTACTGGTGGAACGGGGACAAGTATCTGGGACCGGCCGCGCTTTTGCACGCCTATCGCTGGATCATCGACAGCCGTGACGAGGCCACGGGCGAGCGGCTTGATGATCTGGAGGATCCGTTCAAGCTTTATCGGTGCCACACCATCATGAACTGCGCCAAGGCCTGCCCCAAGGGGCTGAACCCCGCCAAGGCGATCGCCGAGATAAAGCGTCAGATGGTCGACCGCCACGTCTAAACTGGATCGCACGCCGGCCTCCTCTATATCCGTGCACGGTACCGTGTACTGGGCCCCGGACATGCGTCGGGGCCCTTTTGCATTGCAATCCATGCATGGCCCGGATGCATCTGCCCCCCTTCATGCTGCAGCGCAGAATGCTAGATTGGCGGTAGAAAGTGAAAGGAGGCAGATTCATGGCATATCCTGTCGAAAAACCCGTTGAAGAAACGCCGCGGCCGGTGATGCCGGATTGGGTCGTGGCCTATTACACCCCCGAAAGACCGGCGAACCGGCCCGAGGCCCCGAGCATGAGCGTGCTGGCGCAGATGTACGCCTATTACGGGGTCTGAAACGTGTGAAATCCCCTGCCGGAAACAAGCGGGGGGTTTCGTTCCGCCGCGGTCTGCGGGTAAGTCGTGAAACGACAAAGGACATGACAATGCCCCTGATCCCGAGACCCGACAATGCGGCGCCCCTCATCCCGAGTTCCTACGCGATGTCGCGAGGGTAGGCCGCCATGTTCGTCGTGATCGGTCTGATCATCGCCTTCATTCTCGTGGTGCTGCTGTCGAACCGCGCCACGCGGAATTGTCGCTGGCGCGAATACCGTGTCAGCGGCAACACGCATCGGCGGCGCTGGCAGTGCGTGGCCTGCGGGGCGGAGGTCTTTACATCTGATGCCGCCGCGCCGAAGGTCTGCTACGATCCGGCCCGCAGAAAGCCATGATCCGATGACCCGCGCCCCCGAGGATGCCGCAGCACGGCGCGCCGTGCCTCCGGTAATATGCTATCCTACCGACACGCTGCCCGTGCCGGACATAATGCGCTACGCGGCGGCGCGTCACGGGGCCGAAAAGATGTTCGAGGTGGTCGTGCCGCCGCGTGAAGCGGCGTGTTTTCGCGTGGCTGCAGGGCAGTTCTTTCGGATAAGCAGCATCGAGGGGCCGCAGGTGGGCGATCTCAACCTGTGGAGTGCCGGCGACCCATCGGAACGCTTCTACTCCGGCAAGACCCGCGCGCTGCACGGTGCGCATGTCAGCACCGGCGACAGGCTGTGGTCTTGCTTCCCGCATCTGCGGCCGATGGCCACCATCGTCGCGGATACGCTGGACTGGTACGGGATCGACGATTTCGGCGGGTCGGTGCATGACGTGATCGGCACGCGCTGCGATCCCTATACGGGCAATCTGCTGTCGGGCATGCAGTATCACCACTGCTGTCATTCCAACCTGACGCGCGCGGTGGCCGACGAGCTGGGCATGCCGCTGACTGAGGCCGAGGCGTATGTGCATGACGTGCTCAACGTCTTCATGTGCACCGGCTTCACCCGCGACACCGGCCAGTATTTCATGAAGGCGAGCCCCGTGCGCCCCGGCGATTACCTGGAGTTTTTCGCCGAGATTGATTTGCTAGCCGCGCTCAGCGCCTGTCCGGGCGGGGATTGCTCGATCGAACACAGCAGCGATGCGGCCGAGTGCCACCCGCTGCTGGTCGAGGTGTTCCGGCCTGCCGAGGGGGCTCTGGCGAATTGGAAAAGCCCGCCGCGCAATGGTTATGACGGCAGTCACGGGCGGTAAACCGAACGAGGCGTGTCGTCACTGCGATCGAGGTGTCCTCGGACAATAGATCCAAAAAATTGCGGCCAGTTTGAAACTCTCTTCAGCGCGCTGACGTGACTGCTGCGTGGTTCGGACACACTGGACCGGCAACAGGAGGAACGACATGAAACAGACCTTTCGAACGATTCTGATGTCCAGCGCACTTGCAACACTGGCCGGACCGGCACTGGCGGCGCAGATGAGCTTTTATTCGGCCGATCTCGTGGAACTGAACAACTCCGGCGTTTCCGGCACGGTTTTCCTGACCTTTGATCGGTCGGGAGAGAACGGAATGCGGTCGCTTCTCGTCGAGGCGGCCATCAAAGGCCTCAAGCCCGGCGCGCATGCGGCGCATATTCACGGCTTCAGCGGCGATGACCGCAAGGCCAGCATTGCCCCCACAGATGACATCTTCATGCCAGATGTCGAAAGCGTGGACACCGGGGGCATCGCGGGCGCCAGCAGCGACGGCGACGGCTTCACAGAACTGAGCGAAGGCGCACCGTTCTACGGTGGAATCCTGCAAACGCTGACCGGTCTCGAGGCCGATGGCGGAGGGCGCGCCTTTTACGATCAAGCCTTCGAAATCGCGGAAGGCGGCGAGCTGGATGATGATCTCTTTTCTCTCGATAACCGAGAAGTCGTGGTGCACGGTATGGACACGTTCTTCCAGCCCATCAATGCAGTTGAAGGCCTTGGCGGAGATATCGATGGTTCCACGCCCGCGGATCGCAATTTTAACGCGCTGCTTCCGGTCGCAACCGCAAAATTCGAAAGCTATACTCCGGAAATGGAGGCTCCATCGCCCGTGCCCCTTCCCGCGGCCGTCTGGATGCTGCTGGCCGGTGTCGGCGGTCTCGGTGCCATTGGCAGGTTCCGCCGTAAAGGCTAATCGTCGCCAAGCGAATTGATCGCATGAACTGTCAAACCCGCCATCCTTGCAGGATGGCGGGTTTTCCGGTGTGAAACCGGGACGTGCCCCCACGCGTCCGATGAAAGTGCCCCCTGAAGCGGATCAGGGGACATTTCTCGGTTCAGTGGACCACCGCGTCGGCAGGCGGATCCTGCGTCGTGGTGCCAACCCGCTCGCCGATGATCAGTCCATCGGACCCCGCTGTGACCGGCACCGTCGCCCCGTCGAGGATATCGCCGGCCAGCAGCGCCTCGGCCAGCGGATCCTGCAACGCCTTCTGGATCACGCGTTTCAGCGGCCGCGCGCCGTAAACCGGGTCATAGCCTGTCTCTGCCAGCCACTCCTTGGCCGACTGATCGACTTGCAGGTCGATCTTGCGCGTGGCCAGCCGCTTGAGCAGACGTCGCAGCTGGATGTCCACGATCCCGGTCATCTGGTCGCGCGTGATCCGGTCGAAGACCACGATCTCGTCGAGCCGGTTTAGGAATTCGGGCCGGAAATGACCGCGCACCGCTTCCATCACGTCGCGTTTCGCGGCGTCGGCATCGGCGCCTTCCGCCAACTGGCTGAGCGCCTGCGACCCAAGGTTCGACGTGAGCACGATCAGCGTCTGCTTGAAGTCCACCGTGCGCCCGTGACCATCGGTCAGCACCCCATCCTCGAGCACCTGCAAGAGGACGTTGAACACGTCCGGATGCGCCTTTTCGACCTCGTCGAACAGGATCACCTGGTAGGGCCTGCGGCGCACAGCTTCTGTCAGGACGCCGCCCTCCTCGTAGCCGACATAGCCCGGCGGAGCGCCGATCAGCCGCGCGACAGAGTGTTTCTCCATGAATTCCGACATGTCGACGCGGACCATCGCGGTGTCGTCATCGAAGAGGAATTCGGCCACCGCCTTGGTCAACTCCGTCTTGCCGACACCGGTCGGGCCGAGGAACATGAAGCTGCCAAGCGGCCGGTTCTCGTCGTTGAGACCGGCGCGCGCGCGGCGCACGGCATTGGCCACGGACTTGACGGCGGTATCCTGACCGACCACGCGGCGATGCAGGTTGGCCTCCATCCCCAGCAGCTTCTCGCGCTCGCCTTCGAGCATCTTCGAGGTCGGGATGCCGGTCCAGCGCTCGACCACCTGTGCGATCTGTTCGGGGCGCACGGCCTCTTCGACCATAACATCGCCGGCCTCTTCGGCCTTCGACAGTTGCCGTTCGAGATCCGGCATCACGCCATAGCTGAGTTCCCCGGCGCGGGCGAGGTTGCCTTCGCGCTTGGCGCTCTCGAGCTCGTTGCGTGCCCGGTCGAGCTGTTCCTTCAGATCGCGCGCCGAGGCCAGCTTGTCACGCTCTGCCTGCCATTGCGCGGTCATCTCGGCAGAGCGTTCCTGCATCTCGGCCAGTTCCTTTTCCAGCCGGTCAAGCCGGTCCTTGGATGCCGCATCCTCTTCCTTGCGCAGGGCCTCGGCCTCAATCTGTTTCTGCAGGATGTCGCGGTCGAGCGCATCCAGTTCCTCAGGCTTGCTATCGACCTCCATCCGCAGGCGGGAGGCTGCCTCGTCCATCAGGTCGATCGCCTTGTCGGGCAGGAAACGGTCGGTGATGTAGCGGTTCGACAGCGTCGCCGCCGCCACCAGACCAGCGTCGGATATCCGCACGCCGTGGTGCAGCTCGTACTTCTCCTTGATGCCGCGCAGGATGCTGATCGTGTCCTCGACCGTCGGCTCGGACACCGTCAGCGGTTGGAACCGGCGGGCAAGGGCCGCGTCCTTCTCGACATGCTTGCGGTACTCGTCCAGCGTGGTCGCGCCGATGCAGTGCAACTCGCCGCGCGCCAAGGCCGGCTTGATGAGGTTGGCGGCGTCCATCGCGCCCTCGGTCTTGCCGGCGCCCACCAGCGTGTGCATTTCGTCGATAAACAGGATGACCTCGCCGGCGGCCTGGGTGATTTCGTTAAGCACGCCCTTGAGGCGTTCCTCGAAGTCGCCGCGGTACTTCGCACCCGCGATCAGCGCGCCCATGTCGAGCGACAGAAGGCGCTTGTCGCGCAGGGATTCAGGCACGTCGCCGTTGACGATGCGCAACGCCAGACCCTCGGCGATGGCGGTCTTGCCAACGCCTGCCTCGCCGATCAGCACCGGGTTGTTCTTGGTGCGGCGCGACAGGACCTGCATGCTGCGGCGGATCTCGTCATCGCGGCCGATGATCGGGTCGATCTTGCCCTCGCGCGCCGCGCGGGTGAGGTCATGGGTATATTTTTCCAGCGCCTCGTAGGTGTCCTCGGCGCCCGCCGTGTCGGCGGTGCGGCCCTTGCGCAGATCGTTGATCGCCTCGTTGATCTTCTGCGCGCTGACGCTGCCGGCCTCCAGCGCCTCCTTGGCGGGCGATTTCACCATCGCCAGCGCGCACAGCATCCGCTCCACCGGGACGAAGCTGTCGCCGGCCTTCTGTGCGAGCTTCTCGGCCTCGGCCAGCACCTTGCCAGTTTGCTGGTCCATGTAGGTCTGGCCGGCGTCGCCCGTCACCTGCGGGATCTTCGCCAGCGCTAGATCGTTGGCTTGGGTCACGCGCGCCGGGTCGCCCTTGGCGCGGGTGATCAGGTTGCTCGCAAGACCCTCGGGATCGTCCAGGAGCGCCTTGAGCAGGTGTTCGGGGGCCAGTTTCTGATGGCTTTCGCGCATCGCGATGGTCTGGGCGGCCTGGATGAAACCGCGCGACCGTTCCGTGAACTTGTCGAAGTCCATGGGTCTTTCTCCTTTTTTCAAGCGTTCCCCCGGGCGCGCACCCTTGAAAAGGCATGCATTGGCCGGGAACCTTGCAAGTTAGATGGGCAAAGCCGCCATCCGGTTCAAGATGCGGGGGCTGACAAAACCCCGCGAAAGCACTTGAGCGATGAGGCCTTGACGCCCCCGCCGCGCACGCTGACAAGAGGCCCGCACCGCCCCCGGAAGGAGACCGCCCCGATGTCCGATGACCGCCTGATCGTTGCCCTTGACGTGCCCAATGCGCTGGATGGGCTGCGGCTGGCCGAGACACTTGGCGACACGGTGTCATTCTACAAGATCGGGCTGGGGATGCTCACCGGTGGCGGTCTCGCGCTGGCCAACGAGCTCAAGCAGGATCACGGCAAGCGGATCTTTCTCGACATGAAGCTTTTCGATATCGGTGCCACGGTCGAGTCGGCGGTGCGTGGGCTGGCGCAGTTCGATCTGGATTTCCTGACGGTGCATGGCGACCCGCACGTGGTGCGCGCGGCGCGCGAAGGCGCCGCCGGCACAGGTATGAAGATCCTCGCGGTGACGATCCTGACCTCGCTCGACCGCGGCGATCTCGATGACGGGCTGATGATGCCGGGCGATCTGCCCGATCTGGTGGCGACGCGCGCGGGCCGCGCATTCGACGCAGGCGCCGACGGCGTGATCGCCAGCCCGCAGGAGGCCTCGATGATCCGTGCGCTGCCCGAGGCGGCAGGCCGGCTGATCGTCACGCCGGGGGTGCGGCCCGCGGGCGCGGCCCTTGGCGACCAGAAACGCGTGGCGACTCCTGGGCAGGCGGTGGCCGACGGGGCCGATCACATCGTGGTTGGGCGCCCCGTCTGGGCTGCAACGGCGCCGAAGGTCGCCGCGCAGGCAATTCTGGACGACCTGCGCCCCAGACGCGCCTAGAGATCGGCGTGGACCTCGTCGACCATGTGACGCACGAAGGATTGCGGCGCCACGGCCTTGGTCTGGCCGGTGTCGCGGTCGGCGGTGAACGCGGCGCGCCGGAGCTCCTGCCGCGGCGGAGGATGTCCTGGGCGCGCGACCCCTGCGACGGGTTCGAAGAACACCGCATCCTGCTCCAGGCGATGGTGAAGTCGGGTCCCGTGATCATCCTGACCTCCAAGCTGAGACGATTTCGATCAGAGCGCACGGCTTCCAGCGTGGCAAGAGCGAATCAGTGAGGGGATAAGGGGGGCGCCGATCACCGCGCAGAATGAGGATTTGCCGGCGATTGTTCCCATGCGAAAACAGTGAAACGGGATTTCAACCTTTATCCGGAGACAGGCGTCAAACCTGCAATGCAGGGTTGTAACGCTAGGGCCACGCTCATGTCATCATTACACATTCGTTCAGCGACCCGCTGGCTCGACAACAGCCCGGGCTGACGCAAGGTCACGACGATAGGAATAGAGACCATGAAATTTACGAAGATCGCAGCGGCTGCCATCGCCGCATCCATTATGGCCTTAGGCGCGTCGGCGGCGACCTTGACACCCGATAAATACCTCGGCTCGCAGGATCTGGGCAACTCTTCGGAAACGACAGAGGTAGCAGCGCTGGAAGGGATTGCCGGGCTTGCCGCGGGGTCTCTCACTTTCAATGACAAGTGGGAAGGTGATGAAGAGTTTAGCCAAGACGACGTCGGTAACTGGTTCGTTAATGTGGCACCAAACACGCCGGGGTATTTCATCCTGAAGTTCGGCATTCCCCAAGGCGGAAATAGCGAGTTTGTCAGCCTAGACACTCATTACTTCTTCCAGAACGTCGCGGATCTAACAAAGCTCGTATGGACCAACGCCAATGTGAATAATCTGATGAGTAACTGTTCCGGGACAAATGAGTTCAGCGGCGAGTGCCGGTTGAGTCACGTGACGTTCACCAGCGACATCGCTCCCGTTCCTCTTCCCGCCGCGGGCTGGCTGTTGCTGGCCGGTATCGGTGGGCTGGCCGCCTTGCGGCGGCGGAAATCGGTCTGATCCCAGCATCCCAATCTCGGGGTCAACCGAAAGGGGCGGTCCATTAGGCCGCCCCGCTTTATTTCAGTCCTTCATTCAGTCCATTGCCTTGAAGTTGAACTCTCCACCTTCCTTTATCCCCGAGGGCCAGCGCGCGGTGACAGTCTTAGTGCGGGTGTAGAACTTGAAGGCGTCCGGCCCGTGCTGGTTGAGATCGCCGAAGACCGACTTCTTCCAGCCGCCGAAGGTGTGATAGGCCAGCGGCACCGGGATCGGGACGTTGATGCCCACCATCCCGACATTGACCCGGTTGGCGAAGTTGCGCGCCGCATCGCCGTCGCGGGTGAAGATCGCGGTGCCGTTGCCCATCTCGTGATCCATCGCCAGCTTGAGCGCCTCTTCATAGCTGCCCGCGCGCACCGTCGACAGGACCGGGCCGAAGATCTCCTGCTGGTAGATGTCCATGTCTGGCGTCACGCGGTCGAACAGGTGTGGGCCGACGAAGAACCCGTCCTCGTAGCCCTGCAGCTTGAAGTCGCGCCCGTCGACGACGAGATCCGCGCCCTGGTCGATGCCTGACTGCACGAGGCCGAGGATCTTCTGCTTGGCCTCGGCGGTCACGACGGGGCCGTAATCCACGTCGTCGCCGGCGGTATAAGGCCCGACCTTCAACTTCTCGATGCGCGGCACCAGTTTCTCTATCAGGCGGTCGGCGGTCTCGTCGCCCACAGGGACGGCAACTGACACGGCCATGCAGCGCTCGCCCGCAGCACCGTAGCCCGCGCCGATCAGCGCATCGGCCGCTTGATCCATATCGGCATCGGGCATCACGATCATGTGGTTCTTCGCGCCGCCGAAACACTGCACGCGCTTGCCCTGCGCGCAGCCGGTGCCGTAGATGTATTCGGCAATCGGGGTGGAGCCGACGAAGCCCACCGACTGGATCACGTCATTGTAAAGGATCGCGTCCACCGCCTCCTTGTCTCCGTTGACGACCTGCAGCACGCCCTTGGGCAGACCGGCCTCTTCCATCAGTTCGGCCAGCATCAGGGGCACCGAGGGGTCGCGCTCGCTTGGCTTGAGAATGAAGGCGTTGCCGCAGGCCAGCGCGGGGGCGAACATCCACATCGGGATCATCGCCGGGAAGTTGAACGGGGTGATGCCCGCCGACACGCCAAGCGGCTGGCGCATCGAGTAGAGGTCGATCCCCGGCCCTGCGCTGTCGCTGAACTCGCCCTTCAACAGCTCGGGCGCGCCGATGCAGTATTCGACCACTTCGAGACCGCGCTGGATGTCGCCCTTCGCATCGGGAAAGGTCTTGCCGTGCTCGCGGCTCAGTGCCTCTGCCAGCTTGTCCATGTCGCGGTTCAGCAGGCGCACGAACTCCATCATCACCCGCGCACGGCGCTGCGGGTTGGTCGCCGCCCAGGCGGGTTGAGCGGCCTCGGCTACCGCGACGGCGCGCGCCATCTCGTCGGCATTCGCCAGCGGGCAGCGCGCCTGCACCTCGCCGGTGGCCGGGTTGAACACGTCCGAAAACCGGCCCGATGTGCCTTTGACGTGTGCACCATCAATGTAGTGGGTCAATTCCTGCATCTTTTATCCTCCTCGTGATTTGCGGGCAGCTTAGTCGCGCAGCCCGCGGTCGGAAAGGGGCAATGGCGTGAAAGCCATCCTCCGCGCGGGCAAGTGATCCGGGCGCGCGGTTGCAGTTGACAAAAATCCCGGTGTGGCGGACGCTGAATGCGAGGGTATTCACTAGGGAGGTCCCGCCATGCTGGTCCAGCAGATCTTGAAATCCAAGGGTGATGACGCGGTGATCACCGTCACGCCGGACACGCTTGTCTCCGAGGCGGCGCAGATCCTCGCAGAGCGGCGGATCGGCGGCCTGATCGTGTCGGGCGATGGCAAGTCCGTGGATGGTATCCTGTCGGAACGCGACATCGTGCGCAGCCTCGCCGTGCGCGGTGTCAATTGCGTGCAGGAAAAGGTCAGCCAAATGATGACGCGCAACCCGGTGCATTGTACCATGAACGAGACGTCCGATCAGGTTCTGCAGCGCATGACCGACGGGCGGTTCCGTCACATGCCCGTGGTCGAGGATGGCGAGCTCGTGGGGATCGTCACCATCGGCGACGTGGTCAAGGCGCGCCTGACCGAACTGGCGATGGAGAAAAGCGCCCTCGAAGGGATGATCATGGGATATTAGAGTCCCCGGGGGCTTGCATTCGCGGACACAATATCGTTGCGTCGAGCGAAAGCTAAAGACGGAGCAGCCCCATGCGCATCGGCCTATATCCCGGCACCTTCGATCCGATCACCTTGGGGCATGTGGATATCATCCGCCGCGCGACGGTTCTGGTCGATCGCCTCGTGATCGGGGTTGCGATCAACCGCGACAAGGGGCCGCTTTTCGATCTGGACGAGCGTGTGGCGATGATCGAGGAAGAGGCGAAAAAGCTGTCGGTCGAGACGGGCACGGAGATCGTCGCGCATCCGTTCGAGAACCTGCTGATCAACTGCGCGCATGACGTGGGTGCGCAACTGATCCTGCGCGGCCTGCGCGCGGTGACCGATTTCGAATACGAGTTCCAGATGGTCGGGATGAACCGCGCGCTCGACAGTTCGGTCGAGACCGTGTTCCTGATGGCCGATGCCAATCACCAGGCAATCGCCTCGAAGCTGGTCAAGGAGATTGCCCGGCTGGAAGGGGACGTGACGAAATTCGTCTCTCCCGCCGTCAGGTCCGCGCTGCTGGCCAAGTTCGCCTGACCGGCGTCAGATCGTTTTGCCCATCTCGGCGGCCACGTCCAGCATCCGGTTGGAAAACGCCCATTCGTTGTCATACCAGCTGAGCACCCGGCACATGTGCCCGTCCATCACCCGCGTCTGATCCAGCGCGAAGATCGAGCTGTGCGGGTTGTGGTTGAAATCCGACGAGACAAGTTCCCGCCGGGCCACGTCGAGGATCCCCTTCAATGGGCCAGCCGCCGCCGTCTCGATGGCGCCGTTGATCTCTTCGGTGCTTGTGTCGCGCGCGGCCTCGAAGGTCAGGTCGACCACGCTGACATTCGGGGTGGGTACGCGGATCGCCGTGCCGTCGAGCCGGCCGTCCAGGTCCGGCATCACCAGCCCGACAGCGCGCGCGGCGCCTGTGGTGGTCGGGATGATGTTCAGCCCGGCGGCGCGGGCGCGGTAAAGATCCTTGTGCATCGTGTCCAGCGTCGGCTGGTCGCCCGTGTAGCTGTGAACCGTGGTCATGAAGCCGCGGGTGATGCCGATGGCCTCGTGCAGGACCTTGGCCACCGGCGCGAGGCAGTTGGTCGTGCAGGAAGCATTCGACACGATGACGTCGTCGGCCGTCAAATCGCCCTCGTTGACGCCGAAGACGACCATGCGGTCGGCGCCCTTGGCTGGGGCCGAGACCAGCACGCGCTTCGCGCCGTTTTTCAGGTGCGCCGCGGCCTTGTCGCGATCGGTGAAAATCCCGGTGCATTCCAGCACCACGTCGATATCGCCCCAGGGCAGATCCTCGGGGTTGCGGATCGCGGTCACCCGGATCGGCCCGCGCCCGACATCGATACTGTCCTCGGTCGTGGTGACGGGGCCGGGGAAGCGGCCATGCACGCTGTCGAATTCCAGCAGATGCGCGTTGGTCTCCACTGGGCCGAGATCGTTGATCGCCACGATCTCGATATTGGTGCGGCCGGATTCGACAAGGCCACGCAGGGTGTTGCGGCCGATGCGCCCGAATCCGTTGATGGCCAGTTTGAGTGTCATGACAGCCTCCTTCGGCAATTTAAGACGATGTGGTCAGGCATTGGTCCTGAGTAAACAGTTAACGCTAACATTCGGGCGCGAGCATAAACGAACTTTGAACCCTGTCAAACCACGCCACTTGAAGCCCGACGCGCGCAAAAACGATCACCGCCAGCAGACGAGATCTTCCATGAAGCGATCACCTTGCGGCCCAGAAAGGTCAGGCCGGCACTGAGGTTGTCCGCTGACCTGACATGCAGGATCCCGCCGAATACGCCCGACGGGATCCTGGGTCACAAGACTTGACGCCCGGTGAAGCGGCTCACGCCCGACCGGTGCGGCGGCGAAGCCAGGCCAGCCCGCCAAGCGCCGTGACGAGCAGCGGCAGACCGGCCGGCAGCGGGACGGGTGTTGCCTGTGGGAGCGAATCACGCAACTGAGCTGTGCTCAGCGCCTCGTCATCGCCGAACTGCCAGAACCCGAAATTCTGGAAATTGCCGGAAATCAGGCCGTTCTCCGTCGCAAGGCTGAGCGATATCTTGGTCCCGTCGAACATAGCAGTGGTCACCGAGGCGAGCATGAGATCCGTGAACCGCACCGTGTTGTCGCCCGTGCCGCCGTCGAAGGCGCTGTTGATCAGCGGACCCGAGGTCACGTCGCCCACGGTCACCAGATCATCACCGCTGCCAAAGATCACGTCGCCGAAAATCTGGCTGTCGCCGCTGAGTGTCAGGCTGCTATCCTCCTGCAACGGGGCAAGATCGATGGCCACGCCGGACGTGCCGCGCAGCGTGCCTGAATTGATCACGTCGATGGCGGCGGTGCGGTTTTCGTCCACGCCGATCGCCTTGGCCCCTTCGATCAGGCCCGCATTGTCGATGGTCAGCAGACCGGCGGGCGCGTCGCCGTCCGGGGTTTGCAGCACATCGTCTGCGTCGATCCCGTTGCCACCGTCCTCGCCGGGTGCGGGCAGCGACTGGATCACGCCGCCCACGTGGTTATTGATGATGCCTTCGTCCACGTCGATGCCGTCATCTGTACCCTGAATCAGCCCATGATTGTCCACCCGGCCCGAGGCGAACTGCACCCCGTCCTCGTCGGCTATGGTCGGGTCGATAATCTGGATCGTGCCGCGGTTTTCCAAGGTGAAGTCTGTGCGTGCTTCGATGACTTCCTCACCGCCGAACAGGTCGCCTGTGTTGATGACAGTGGTGCCCGGCCCGCGCGACTGGATTGCGCGGCCTTTGGTCGAGGTGATGGTGCCCGCGTTCTCGACGCGCAGGTTTTCCAGAAGATCGCCGTTGTCGGCGCGGATCGCCTGATCTTCGGTCAGGATCGTGGCCCGGGCGCGATTGACGATGGTGGCGTCGTCCGCCCCGGCCTGTAGCCGGATGCCGCGGTCATCCGTGGCACGGATCTGCCCCGCGTTTTCGAAGGTCAGCCGTGCGCCGGTGGTGCGTACTGCCTCGTCATCGAGGCTTTCGATCAGCCCTTCGTTCAACACGCTCTGGTCGTCGCCCGACAGGGTCAGCGCGCGGCCGTTCAGCGGCCCGATGCCCGCGCCTGGTTCGATCGTGAAGCTCTTGCCGTCCGTGGCGTCGCTGATCGCGGCATTGCCGGGGCCGGTGCAGGTGACAGTCGTGCCGTCATCGACACATGCGGCGCTTGCGGGCCCGGCGAAGGCGCAAAGCGCCGTCAGGGACACCGCCATCGCGGTGGTCGTCGTCAATCCTGTCATCAAAACATCCTTGTGTTGGCCTGTAAGCGGGCACGCCGCTCGCCGCCTAGGGATGGTCAATTCAGATGACAGTTTTGTAAGGTTTCCGTGAACTTTGTGTCACAAACGGCCGCGGGCACCCATCAGTTCAGCCGTCCCATCGCCACCGCGACATCCGCCATGCGGCACGAAAAACCCCATTCGTTATCATACCACGCCAGCACCCGCACAAGGCGCTTGCCGATCACCTTGGTCTGGTCCGGCGCGAAAATCGAGCTTTCCTCGGTATGGTTGAAATCGACGCTGACCTTGGGTTCGGGATCATAGCCGAGGATGCCCTTCATCGGACCGGCAGCAGCAGCAGCCATCGCCTCGTTCACGTCGTCGCGGGTAACGTCCTTCTGCGCCACGAAGGTCAAGTCCACCGCAGAGACATTGGGCGTGGGCACACGCATTGCGGTGCCGTCGAGCCGTCCCGAAAGTTCCGGCAGCACTTCGCCAAGCGCACGCGCGGCCCCCGTCGAGGTGGGGATCATCGACATCGCGGCCGCGCGGGCGCGGTAAAGGTCGTTGTGGCGGCGGTCGTGCGTCGGCTGATCACCGGTATAGGCGTGGATCGTGGTCATCAATCCCGACTCGATCCCGATGGCGTCGTTCAGCGCCTTGGCCAGCGGCGCGAGGCAGTTCGTGGTGCAGGATCCGTTCGAGATCATCCGCTCTCCCGGCTGCAGGGTGTGATCGTTGACACCGTAGACCACCATCCGGTCGACATTCTTGCCCGGCGCGGACAACAGCACCTTGCCCGCGCCGCGATCCAGATGCGTGCGCGCGGTCAGCCCATCGTTGAACTTGCCGGTGCATTCCATCACCACATCGACGCCCTCCCAGTCGAGCGACGTCATGTCGTAGGTGGAAAACATCTCGATCGGACCGCGGCCCAGATCCATGAAGCCCTCGTCGACGGTCACGGGGTGGGGGAAGCGCCCATGCACGCTGTCATAGCGCATCAGATGCGCCGCCGTCTCGACCGGGCCCGTGGCGTTCACCTTCACGACCTTGATATCGTTGCGCAGGCTTTCAGAGATATGCGCAAGGGTGGCGCGACCGATACGGCCGAACCCGTTGATCCCGACGGTGATGGTCATGGGCTGCTCCTGATCACTGGTTTGGCGAGGGTATAGACCCAAGCCGCGCCTGTCGAAAGACGCAAAGCCCGTATTTTCGGCGGGATTTCAGAATGATAGCGATAACGGTTATCGCAAACGCGTAAGGGCTGGGCAGACTGTCGCCCTCCTCGCGCGTCACCCGGGAATCGCGGCCTCGCTGCTCAGCGCGTCGGCGACAAGTTGCGGCACCGCGGGCGCGCAGCCGATCGGGTCAAGCCGCACACCCTCAAAGCCGGTCGCGTTGAGCGCTTCGGGGATATCGTCGATCACGTGGCCGAGTGTCATGGCAAAGAAGGGCAGGCAGATCGACTGTTGCCCGAGCCCCGCCGCCTGATCGGCCAGATAAGGCGGCTCCTCGACGAAACCGACGCGCTGTTCGGCGAAGGTGATGCGCTGCGCGAGGGCGTTGGCAAAGGCGCGGGTGTCGCGCGCCGAGTTGTGGCTGCGCCCCGATCCGTGCCCGGCGATGAAGAGCTGCGTGTCGCCTGCCGCCCAGTTCCGTTCGGCTAGCACCTCGCGCAAAAAATTTGCCGCGAGATCGGGCAGGGCGGGCGAGACGCCAAGCGGCCGCAGCACGCGCGCATCCGGGGCGGTGTGCAGGCGTTTGCGCAGATTGTCGCCGGTGAACCAGCCTTCGGTCATGAACAGCGGATAGATCAGCGGCCGCTCGCCCGCCGCGTCGAGCGCGCCATCCAGCGCGCCATCCTTCGCCAGCGTCGCGGCCCCGACATGCCAGTCGGGCAGCAGGGCGGCGACGCGGGCCGTGAACGCCTCGAGATCCGCCTGAGCGGGGTCAGGGTCCGAGGGTTGTCCGTGGCTCACGATGATGGCGGCGGGGCGGGTCATAGGACGGTCCTTTGTCGTCTAGCCGTTGGCGCAGGAAATGCAGCGCGTCGCTGCCGGGTCAAGTTCCAGCCGCCCGAGGTCGATCTCGTCGCCGCAATCCTCGCAATAGCCGAACTCGCCTTCGTCGATCCGCGCAAGCGCGGCCCGCAGGCGAGTGCGCTGCGCGTGCCGGCGCGCGTGGCCGGCCTTGGCCATTGCCTGGTTCTGAAGCGCGTCCATGCGGCTCAAACGTCCGACCGCCTGCTGGTCGAGCTCGACCGTGGCTTGTCCGGACTGCCCGCGCGTATCCTCGTCCTGCAACTCTGCCAGAAGCGCCTCGATGCGTTGCCGAAACTCGATCAGCTGCGCGTCATCCATTCGTGATCCTCTGCACACGTCTTTGTATTTCGCCCGCTGCGACTATCTGCTACAGTTCCAAAGATCCATAGGAGGGCGTGTTCGTGGCGCATACAAGATCGAAACTGGCCGAGATCGACCCCGTCTGGGGCCAGATCGCCCGCGAGGCCGAGGCCGCCATCGCCGCAGAGCCGCTGATGGGCGGTCTGGTGCATTCCAGCATTCTGCACCACGGCACCTTCGAGTCGGCGCTCGCATACCGTATATCGCTCAAGCTGATCTCGAACGAGATGCCCGAACAGATACTGCGCGAGATATGTGACATGGCGATGGCCGACGATGACAGTATCGGTCTTGCCGCGCGCGCCGATCTGGTAGCGGTGTGCGACCGGGATCCGGCCTGCGACCGCTTTCTCACGCCGATGCTGTTCTTCAAGGGGTTCCAGGCGATCCAAGCCTACCGCATCGCGCATTGGCTGTGGAATGCCGGACGCTACGATCTGGCGCGGTTCTTCCAGATGCGCGTGTCGGAGGTGTTTGGCGTCGATATCCATCCCGCCGCCCGCATCGGCAAGGGCATCATGATCGACCACGCCCATTCGATCGTCATCGGCGAGACAGCGGTCGTGGGCGACAATGTCTCGATGCTGCATTCGGTGACGCTTGGCGGTACCGGCAAGGAAGAAGAGGACCGGCACCCCAAGATCGGAAACGGTGTGTTGATCGGCGCCGGCGCCAAGGTTCTGGGCAATATCAAGGTCGGGCAATGCTCGCGCATCGCCGCCGGGTCGGTCGTGTTGCAGGACGTGCCGCCAATGAAGACCGTCGCCGGCGTACCTGCGAAGATCGTCGGCGAGGCGGGCTGCGATCAACCCTCGGTCAGCATGGACCAGTTGCTCGGTGTGCGCGGCAACGAAACCGAAAACGGCTGAGGTTTCCTACTGGTATGCACCAGACAATTCGAATCCTTGAATCCTTGTGCACGGATCGTGCCGAGCGGGTGCTGTTATTTGCTATGCGGACGAAGGGGACGTTCGCTTGAGTTTCTCTTGCCCAGATGAAGCGTGGTTCGGCTGTCCAGGCCCCCGTAGGATATGTCACCCGGTCGCCATCTGTGGCCCGGTTCGAAAGAAGCTCACATCGTTGGTGAAAATGCTATCCGGAACAAGACAGAGGAGGCGGCCTGCCGGGTCCGATATTCGAACGACATTTTCTATGAACCAAGGGTTCCAATGGCTTTCATCATTGCCGAGATAACGTGATAACAAACGGCGAAACAACGCCTCGTCCATCATTTCAACCGATGCGCGACCTCGCAATCCAAGGTGTCGCATGATGCCACGACCGTTGTTATAGTCGACTATCTCGACAGCCACTCTGGGATCGCGTTCAATTCGGCGCAATGAACTGGAGCTTTCGTCCGCCAGCATGAACAACGTTCCGGCTTCCCAATAAAACCAGACCGGCGCGTTGCGGGGTGCTCCGTCGGCGTCACTTGTCGCCAGAATAGCGACCAAGGGAAGACGGAGAAGATCTTCAGGGTCAAACGGGCGGGGCATTGAGCAACTCGCATGCTGAAGTACCTAGCGGGGCCATACTGCAAGACATGAGAACTTTCCTCAAGGAAAGGCCGTCAGCCTTGGGTGGAAGGTCTGGGCTATCAATGATCGCTCATGGGCTCGAAACCGTCATCTGACCTTTTCAAGCAAGCACCATTACGCGATGCACGGCACGGGGTTCAACCGTCTCGGCCAATCCACCATGTATGGATGCCGCCTGTGCAAGTGGTTTTTGAACTTATGAGCGTGTGATCGGATGCGGTCATGTATCAGGCCTCTCTTTGCGGCGCTGTTCATGGCCGCGGGCCGGTATGGTGATGCGCGA
>Ga0307940_1000298_pt1 | contig 32084 bp, 18 predicted proteins | sample OrgLakmetagen124_FD_201835 | JGI IMG/M metagenome (GOLD analysis project Ga0307940, IMG submission 201835) | Saline water microbial communities from Organic Lake, Antarctica - #124 | ecosystem: Environmental > Aquatic > Non-marine Saline and Alkaline > Saline | place: Antarctica: Organic Lake... | reverse complement strand
TTTCTCAAATTCTGATTGTTCTACTTTTTTCATCTCTATCTAAATTTTAAAAGGTTTAATTTAATAAATTTTAGACAGAGTTTAGATTACACCCTCAAAGAAGTTAATAGAAGGACATATTGGAAAGAAAAAGCAGATAATATTGTTGCTCCACCAAATCTCTTTAATAGAAATACGAGCCAAAACAATACAAAGTCATTACGTAAATCAATTCATTTAGGTAAAGAGAGAACTAAAAAAATAAAACAGCTTTGCCAAACAGATAGCTTAAGAATGTTCACGAGTCAAATGGCAGAATTCAATTTTTTCGCCACAATCCTTTTTGTTTATTTATACAGGATAAGCAGCCAAAATAATTTGGCTATTGGGACACCAACGCATAATAGGTTTAATAAAACGGATAAACAAAGCATAGGTTTATTTGTTCAATTCTTTCCTTTAAACTTAGAAGTATCAAAACAAGAAACATTTTTAAGCCTCTATAAAAAAGTTCAAAAAGAAGCCATTGGATTTTTTAGAAATGCTTTTCCTGGCGTGGCTAGTTTAGATGCAAAAAAACAATTTAATGTGGTGTTGAATTATATCACAAGCACTTTTAATGAATTTGCAGGTCATAAAACAGAAGTAGATTGGCTTCATGCAGAGCATTGTGACCCAAATCATCATTTACGGTTTCATGTTCATGATTTTAGTAATGATGGCAAAATACAACTGCTTTTAGATTTGAATACAGTTATTTTTCCAAGCCATCGTCAAAAACAGGTGAGTCACCATTTTTTATCACTAATAGATGCTTTTTTAGATGATGTAAAAACAGAAATAAATCAACCTTCTTTACTGTCGTCTCAAGAATTCAAAGAGATTATTATTGACCCAAATAAAACTAATAGTAAAATTATTCAAAAAAACACTTCTGTACTTTCATTAATAAATCATAGTATAAAAAGTGACCCTAGCCGTATTGCAATTAGGTTTAAAAATGAAACGTTTACTTTTAATGAACTGAATATTGCTTCAAATAAAATGGCAAGCTTTTTAAAGGCAAGAGGTGTTTCAAGAGGCAGCCGTATTGGTCTATATTTTACAAGATGTTCAGATTTTATAATTAGCCTTTTAGCCGTTTTAAAAACTGGAGCAACTTATATCCCAATACCATCTAACTATCCGATAGAACGCATCAACTATATTTATAAAGATGCTGAAATTTCAGTCTTTTTGACTAACCAAAATAATGTTGACTCTCTGCAGGTTAAGAAAGAATCATACATTAATATAAATGACGAAAAGCTAAACGTAGCCAAACAATCAGACAAAGATTTACAGATAGATATTAAGTCATCAGACTTGGTATACATTATGTACACCTCAGGTTCAACAGGCAAACCAAAAGGTGTTCCAATTTCACACAAAGCATTACTTAATTACCTAAATTTTGCAAAAGAGGAATATTGTTTCAATACCATTTTAAAAGTGCCTTTGTTTACTTCAATAGGTTTTGATTTAACGGTTACTTCATTTTTTCTTCCATTAATTTCTGGTGGAGAACTTCTTATTTACGAAGAGAATCATAATGGTCCAGACTTGAGTATAATAGATGTTATTAAAGAGAATAAATCAAACTTCATAAAACTTACACCATCTCACCTTTTACTGGTTCAAGATGAAAGCTTTAAAAATTCTAAACTGGAAACAGTAATAATTGGTGGTGAAAATTTAAAACATAGCATAGCTGAAGATTTAAGCCAAAAAATTAAAGACATAGATATATATAATGAATACGGGCCTACAGAAGCTACTGTTGGTTGTATTGTTCACAAGTATAATAGTAGTAAGGTCACTCAAAATTCTGTACCCATAGGCACGCCAATTACCAATATGCAAGCCTATCTTTTAAGTGATAATTTAGTGCCTGTGCCACAAGGTGTAGTTGGGAATTTATTTATTTCAGGGATACAGCTTACAAAAGGTTATATTAACAAAGAGGATGACACCAACAGATTTGTAAATAATCCCTTTGTACCAAAAACAAAAATGTATGACACTGGCGATTTAGCAAGATTAAATAAAGCTGGAGAATTAGTTTACATTGGCAGAAAAGATAGACAAGTTAATATAAAAGGACAACGAGTAGAACTTGATGAGATAGAATTTTTAATTAATAATCATAAAAGTATAGATAATTGTGTAGTTGTCCTAGAAAGTGAAATAAATAAAAATAATTATGCTGCGACAAGTCAGTTTTGTATAAAATGTGGACTACCTTCAAATTATCCAAATGCCACATTTAATGATGAAGGGATTTGCAACCTTTGTTTATCATTTGAAGACTACCAAGAAAAAACAAAATCGTATTTTAAAAACCTAGAAGACCTAAAGCGAATTTTTAATGATAATAAAATACACCCAGATTCACAATACGATTGTATCATGTTGCTTAGCGGTGGCAAAGACAGTTCTTATGCTTTGGGGAAGTTAAAAGAAATGGGGCTCTCTGTGTTGGCTTTTACACTAGATAATGGTTACATCTCCGAAGAAGCAAAAGAAAATATAAAGCGTGTGTTAGCTGCAAGCTGAAAAAAAAGCCACCGCACGGTCAAGCACATTTGGTTTTTGCCGACACGCAAGGCCAACGCTGAAAAACCAAAAGAGCTTGACCTTTCCCACCACCACCTGAATAAAATAAACATAATTTAAGTTTGGACTTTAAAAATATTTTTCTAAATTTAGACATTAATTGTCTAAACAAATTTAAGATAGATGTTATTTGGCAACAAATTAAGGGAGCTAAGAGAGAAAAATGGACTTGTTTTAAGAAAAGTCGCTGCAATTCTTGATATAGATACTGCAACTTTATCGAAGATAGAACTTGGTGTCAGGCAAGCAAAAAGAGATTTTTTACCAACATTCTCTAAGCTCTATAATTTTGACTTAAAAGAACTTGAAAAATTATGGCTGACTGATAAGGTGTATGAAATAATCGAGGATGAAGAGCAAGGCTTAAATATTCTTAGTGAAGCCGCAAATGAATACAAAAAAAACAAAAAGTACATTAATGAGGTTTATTGGAAATAAAGGATTAATTACAACCGCCATTATTGACCTTCTGGAAGAAAAGGGTCTTGTTTGTATTCAACACAATTTATTCAGTGAAGTTAAAGAAGTTGAAAAGCCTTTAACTTTTTTCGATGCTTTCTGTGGAACAGGTGCAGTCGCAGATTCTTTAAAAGGGCATTTGAATTTGGTTGTAAACGATATGATTAAATGGTCTGTAGTTTACACTAAGGGTAGGTTAACTTCGGCTGATTGTGATTTTAAAAAACTTGGTTTTAACCCATTCACTTTTTTAAATAGTAATAATGAAATTAGAAAAAACTTCTTTTACAATAATTATTCAGAGGGTGGTTCAAAACGAATGTATTTTACACCTGAGAACGCAGGAAGAATAGACTATTTTAGAGAAACAATTGAACATTGGAAAAATGAGAATTTAATTAATGACTCTGAATATTCATTTTTATTAGCTAGTTTGATTGAATCAATTTCGTTTGTTTCAAATACAGCAGGTGTTTACGGTGCGTTCTTAAAACATTGGGATCCGAGAGCGAAAAAACCAATAATTTTTCAGAAAGTTGAATCAAATCAATCTAATCCCTTAAACATACAAACATTTAATGATAAAATTGAAGATATAATTGAGGATGTCGATTGTGATATTTTATATTTAGACCCACCATATACTCAAAACCAATACGGAACACAATATCATCTACTGCAAACTTTGGTTTTAAATGATGCCCCATCAATAAGTCCAATTACAGGCTCAAGACCAACTACTCCAATGCGCTCGGATTGGTCAAAAAATTATAAGTCTCATATTCTTTTCGATAGAATAATAGCAAAAACAAAAGCAAAACATATTGTTTTTAGCTACAGCGTTGATGGGTTTCTTTCTAAAAGTTTTATTGAAGCTAGTTTAAAAAGATACGGGAAATCAGAAACATACATATGTAAAAAAATTTCCTACAATAAATACACAAATTTTAAGTCCAGAAGAGGAAAGGAACATTTTGAATACTTGTTCTATGTAGAAAAAAAGGCGACAAAAGAGGTTAAATATGAATCTCCACTAAACTACATAGGAAGCAAGGCTAAAATGATTGATGAATTAAAATGCTTTTTTCCTAAAAACATAGAAACCTTTATAGATGGTTTTGGAGGTGGCTTTAATGTTGGGATTAATTCAAAAGCAAACACAGTCATTTATAATGAACTCAACCACTTTGTAAAAGATTTAGTTGAATCATTCAGAATCAATGACACGTATAAGTATTTACTTTATATAAAAAAAATAATTAAAAAGTTTAATCTTCAAAAAGAGGATTCTACCACCTACACTGCAGCAAGAGATTACTATAACTCTCTTCCTTTTTCTAAACGTGACCCTAAATTACTTTATACAATTATCTTATATGGTTTTAATCAACAAATAAGATTTAACGGAGACCACGGTTTCAATAATCCTGTTGGAATGAGGTGGTTCAATGATAAAGTTTTAGAAAAAATGATTTCGTTTTCAAGAATAATTAAAGAAAAAAACATTGAGTTTAAAAATCTTGATTATACTGAACTAGCTGATTTAATTGACAATGAGGAAACCTTTATTTATTTAGACCCACCATATAGACTTACTACAGGTGCATATAATGATGGAAAAAGAGGATTCAAGGGTTGGGGAATTGAAGCAGAAAAAGGGTTATTCAAATTTGCGGACTTTTTAAATGAAAAATCTATTTGTTTTATGATTTCCTATGTAATTGAACATAAGGGACAAACAAACGAAGAATTAAAAAACTGGATTAATAAAAATAACTATCGCTTAATAAAAGTTAATGAAGTAGTAGGTATTCAAAGAAAAGAAATATTGATTGTAAATTATGACAAGTATGGTAACACCTCATTTTGCAATAAAGAACAGGTTTCAACAGTTTACAAGGACTGGGCAGTTATACAATAATTTACTGTCCAATGACATCCTTGGGGATATCTGTTTAAGAATTACTGGTCTAGCAGACTTTACTATTTCATATACTGATGAAACTAATGAAGGTCAATTAGCAACTCTAACTTTTGGAGCCGATAACTTCTATATATTTTTATTTCAAAAAAAAGATGGTAGAAATGCTAGCTTCCAAAGTTTTCCTACAACACTTTTAAAGAGTTTAAATGATGACCAATCAAATGGTGTTTTTTGTTATTTTTTACCGTTAGCAGAAGAAGAAGTACCTAGGATCAAAACAGACTATTTTAAGTTTATGTATCGACTTATGAAAACTGTTGGTACAAATTTCATAAATGAAGAGTTGTTAGAACCATTTACTATTCAACCATTTCAAACAGTTGAGGATATAATTCTTGCAAAAAATAACATCAGAGTTAGAAATTCAGGTAATAATTCATCTTATATTACTAAATCAGCTGAAGATGTCATACAAGTTTTTGGCAAACTATATGGAGCAAATAAGTATGAAACTTCATTGTTATGCATAGCATTATACAGGGTTACAAATAACAGTATTGAATTATTTGAAATTGAGGAAGGTAATTTAAGAAAGCTACCTAGAGTTACTAGAGTATATTTATTGAGTTTAGAAAGGTTTAGTATAGTTAATGCTACAATCACATTAGAGGAATCTGAATTTAGAGAAAATGATAGTCTTCGTTCACCTAGATATATTTATAATCTTTTAGAAAAATTGGGAGACAAAAAATGTGCTTTGTGTGATTGTGAAATACCTCAAATAATACAAGGAGCTCACATTTGGCCTGTTGCAAATATAAAAGTAGATAACAGTATTAATCAAGATGAAAAATTATCACACGCAATAAATGGAGACAATGGTTTATGGCTGTGTAGTAATCATCATAAACTTCTTGATACAAATATTATTAGACTTTTTAACGATAGTTCAGTAAAGATTAAAACTACCTTAAGTGATAGTCAACGTAATTATCTTAATGAAGTAACTACAGTAAAAGAAATATCAAACGATATTGTAAACGAAAATTTTTTTGAGTATTTAACGAAAAGAAATCAAAATATACCAGAAGAAATGTATGCTGAATTCACTGTATAAGCCAAGGCACAAAGCAATACACATTTGCAATACGCACCAGCCGACACACAAGCCAAAAATTGCAAAAGAGTATGTCTTTGCCAACGCTGAAAGATGAACGAAAAAATAAAGCCAGCAGGTAACAATGTATATAAAAAATAGGCGAAATAGTAATGAAATAAAGGGCTTTGGCTCTTATCAAACTTTGTGTTTAACCGAAGGTTTAGTGCTTCGAAATCGCCTACTTTTCATATACTAAACGGTTAAAGCATTGGGTGTCGACCATATTTTTGGTGAAACAGATGCTATGAACGCTATTTTTGTAGATAGTTTACAGACGTACAATAATGTTTGTAATGGTTGCTTCAAAACTATTTATACCTTAAGCACCAAGATAGCTTTAGAAAAGAATATACCATTTATTGTTACCGGCTTATCCCGAGGTCAATTTTTTGAAACTAGGCTAACCGAGGATTTGTTTCTGGGCGAAAGTAAAGAATTACAAAATATAGACAATGTGATTTTAGAAGCCAGAAAAGCCTATCATCACAGTAAAGATAAAACCAACAACTTATTAAAAGCGGATACTATTTTTACAGATGATTCTATTTTTGAAAAAGTAAAATTCATTGATTTTTATAGATATACAGATGTCACTCTAAGCGAGATGATGACCTATCTCAATACTAAATTACCCTGGTCTAGACCAACAGACACTGGACGCTCCACAAATTGCTTAATCAACGAAGTTGGAATTCACATTCATAAAAAACGAGAAGGTTATCACAATTACGCCTTTCCATACAGTTGGGATGTTCGCATAGGTCATAAGACTAGAGAAGAAACAATAGATGAGATTAATGAAGACATCAGTGAGGGAAATGTAAATAAAATTCTGAAAGAAATAAACTATACTTTTGAAACTGAAAAAAACAATGAATACCTCACAGCATATATTGTAAAAAATAATAATAGTACTAAAGACGATTTAAAAACTCACCTTAAAAAATATTTACCAGAGGGATGTATACCACAAAAATTTAATGAATTAGATGAATTACCACTTACACAGAACGGAAAGATCGATGTTAAAGCATTAAAGGAAATCTCCGAAGAAAACACAAAAAACATTTATGTAGCACCTTCAAACGAGATTGAAGAATATTTGGTTGGTATTTGGGAAGATGTGTTCAGTAGAAAACAAATTAGTGTCCAAGATGGATTTCTAGAATTAGGCGGACACTCACTAATGTTGATAAAAATTGCATCTAGAATCAAGGAGAATCTTAAAATAGATATGCCATTTACTGAAATTCTCGACCGCTCAACAATAGTTAATGTAGCGACTTATATCGAAGACTATATTAAAACCAATTTAATTGACTAATCCTTTTTTGTAAATTCGCATAAATATTAAAATAACATGTCAAAAAATCAAAGTACTTTATTTTTATCTTTTGATGATATTAAAGAGATCATTCATCAAGTGGGCATAGACCAATTAATGGATGACATGATTTTTGATATTGAATCCGCTTTTAAAAGTTACGATATTACAAAAACGACAACCCCAAAACGGTCTGGATTTAATTATGAAAAACCTTACGTAGGTCTGCTAGAATGGATGCCACTATTAAAAGTTGAAGATGAAATTATGCTTAAAATTGTAGGCTATCATCCGGAAAATCCAAACCAACATAACTTGCCAACCATACTATCCAGTCTTACAAACTACGATATAAATACTGGAAGATTAAAAAGTATAATGGACGGAACTTTTCTAACAGCGATGAGAACTGGTGCAGCTTCTGCAGTAGCTACAAAATACATGGCTTTATCAGACAGTAAAACTTTGGGCTTAATAGGCTGTGGTGCGCAAGCCATAACGCAACTTCACGCATTATCTAGAATATATACATTTGAAAGTGTTTTGGTTTATGATACAGATAATGAAACGCTTAACTCTTTTGAAGAACGTTGTAAAGCACTAGATTTAGAAGCAAAAATTACCAAAACTTCAATCTCATCAATTTTAGAACAATCAGACATCATAAGTACAGCAACTTCAATTGGTGTAGGAGAAGGACCTTTGTTTAATACTTTTGAAACAAAGCCATGGTTACACATTAATGCAGTTGGGTCAGATTTTCCCAATAAAATTGAATTACCCTTATCTTTTTTAAAACAAAGTTTTGTCTGTCCAGATTACAAAGAGCAAGCTTTTATTGAAGGAGAATGTCAGCAACTTCCCGAAAATGAAATAAAAGAAGATATTGTAGGATTGATTAATAACATAGAAAAGTATAAATATATACAACAAGAAACTACAGTTTTTGATTCTACTGGTTGGGCTTTAGAAGATTATATTTCTCAAAAGTTAATCATAAAGTATGCTCAAAAATTTGAATTAGGAAATTATGTAGATGTGGAGTATAAACCCGAAGACTCTAAAAATCCCTATCATTTTTTAAAGGTCAATAAATTAGCTGAACTTTCATAATATTTAAGTGATTTGATTGCACTTTATTTGGTATGATCAAAGGTTGAACTTACTTTTTTACATAGCTGAATAGAATGTCTATAAAAAGAGAATCATTTTTATAGAATTATCCAGATTTTCTGCTTATCATCTCTAATGAGGCTTCACGAATTTAAGTAATAAATACAACATGTAGTTGCTCGTGGGAATACAGCATATACAAAAAAATGCGGATTCAATTATATCGAATCCGCATTTAGCATGAGTAGCTAATTCATTATGTTGTTCTATTTCACCATTAATTTAGTGGTTTGAGTATTATTATCACTTCCTACTCTAATAATATACAAGCCAGAATTTAAGCTTGAAACATTAAACCTATGGTTTGCGGTAAAATCACCCTTAAAATTAGCAACTCTCTTACCTGCTAAATTGAAAATTTCTACTTGATTTGCTTGTGTATTGATACCAAATTCATTTTCAGTAGGATTAGGATAAATACGGATTACCTCTTTTTCAATTTCCTCTACAGAAAGTGTTTCGTCTGGTAATTCATTTGCAAATACAATAAATTCTCCAGCATCTAATGTAAAGCTCATCGCCGTATTTGTAACATCGTAAGGAGTTTCTGTTAGTACATCGTACCATGTACCAGTCTCTTGAAAGAAGGGCTGTGAAGTTATAGTTTCTACTCCAAAATTTCCTATTATCGTTACATATTGTATATCGTCTACACCTGCATTGTCATTTACTAAAAATATTTTCTTCTCTACTTCATTCCCTGTTTCAAGGGTAAAGTTTGTGGTTTTGAAAATTGGATCTAGTTTTTTAAATTGAATTAACTTCTTCCAAGTATCATATACATCCATGCGGTTAGGATTGTTTAAATAGTCCCAAACCAATGGTTTTTGTGCAGTTCTGCAGTCATCATTAATGCTTCCGTCAGGGCAGTGGTTAATGCTATAATCAAAGCCTATTTCGCCAAATTGCCAAATCATTTTTGGCCCTGGCACGGTAAAGTAAAATGCACCTGTAAGTTCTAAACGATCTAAACCTGTATTTAAATCTGTAATATCATAGTTGCCATTGCTGTTTGCAAAATTGAGGTTTCTATACATTTGTCGCTCTTCATCATGGCTTTCCATATATCCTAAAATAGAGTGTGGACTCCAGTTATCGCTATTTGCTCTTCCTTTGTAGGTTACTCTATTGAAGTTAGAATTATCATATCCCATAGAAGCTTGTGCATATTGAAAAGTTACATTGCCCCAAGTCATCATTCCATTTTCGTTAGGGTTGGAACCATCTAATCTATGGTTTACTAGATTTTGTTCTTCACTATCTGGAGCAAAATGTTCTAAAATCACGTAGGCTTCTTCGTCATATTCACGAATTTCATTGTACATCCTTGTTAGATTGTCAATACGAGTTTGGTCATATCCACCACCATCACCAGGCGTCATGGTAAAGCCTTTGGTAAAATCAAATCGGAACCCATCAATATTATACTCTTCTAACCAATATTTGTTCATCATATCCAACCACTCGTGCGTAAAGGGCTTATTATGATTGATTTTTTCGAAAAACGAAAAAGTAGGATTTGGATCATTTTGTGCAAAAATTGGATTTTCGGCAGTTGCATTACCACCAAAACAACCATTGCAATCATTATACATTCTAAAGTATGGGCTTTGCCCTGTACCATGATTATAAACCACATCGAGAATTATCGCCATTCCGCGAGAGTGAGCTTCATCTACCAATTCTTTGAACTTTTCTGGAGTACCATAATATTTGTCGATAGACATGTGCAAAGATGGATTATAACCCCAAGAATCGTTGTTGTCAAATTCGCTTATCGGCATTAACTCGATGGCATTGATACCTAACTCTTCTAAATAATCTAAGCGATCTAGTACGTCTTGAAAGCTATGATTTTCATCAAAATCGCGAATCAATAATTCATACACTACCAAATCTTCTTGGTCCGGACGTTCAAAGTTATCTACTTGCCAATCGTATTCAGGTTGGTTAAGTCTAACCCAAGTTAAAATGTTTGATGTTTTATCTGTCGGAAAACTTGGTAAATCAGGGAAAACCCCTTCAGACATAATGAATGGGTCATTAAATTGATTTAAAGTTATCCTTGAAAATGGATCTGGAATTCTAAACTCATTTTCAATTACATACTCATAAAAGAAATTATCTTGATCGGTAGCATTGCTTAAATCTATAGTTATCCAATGTTTATTTTGTACAGGATCAATATTCATTAAATAAGTGTTACTTATAGCATAATCACTATCGGGTATATTATTTGCCACATGAATAAATTCTTTGTTTGGTGCATATAATACTAAAGTAATTTCATCTGGATTTGAAGGGTCGAAATTAATTCCATTTGTCATGCCAGCTGGAACAGGCAAAACACTTGGTTCTGGAGTTAAAAGCAAGTTGAAACTCTCAACCTTGGTTGCAGTTCCTCCAGTTTCTGTTGCTGTTAGTACAAAAGCGACGTCTGCATTAGCACTAAAATTAAACGAAAAATTTTGAGTATTGGTTTGAGTACTACTTAAAACAGACCCATTTGCAGTAAGAACAAAATCTGCATTTAAACTCGTATTTGCTGTAATATTTAACTGTTGCCCAAAATCTAATATAACCGCAGAAGTAGTAGGACTGGTTAAACTCATCTGAAATGAACCAATATTGAAAATGAAATCTTCACAAGCACCACCGTTAGGGTTTTTCATTTCGCCTGTTCCATCAGCAGTTCTAAAAACCAATCCTAAACGGGTGGCGTTATTAGCTTGTTCAGGGGTAATATTATAATATTCACTTGGGGTGATGGTAATACTAAACATTCCATTTCCTTGGTCTGTCATTTCGCCAACACCATCATCTTGTCCCCAGTTGCCAATTACATTAAATCCAAAGGCATTGGTTTCTGTTCCAATACCAGCATGCATATAGACTTTTGGTGCAGAGGCAGGTATGCCGTTACAGTCTGTTTGAGACAAATCTACGGTAATCGTAATTTCTTCGTCCACCTCGAAGGCTTCTGGTGATATGCTTACTTGTGCATTTAACATCAGCCCAAATAAGAATAAACCTAATATATAAATATTTTTCATAATTTTTTTTAAAAAAAGCCCCTGCGTAGTTGTATAGGCAAGGGCTAATATGTTAGTAATTTTCCTTCAATTAAGTTTATTCCGCTACAGGAACAAACATATAGCTTCCATTAAGGTCATTAAACCAAATGGTGAAGGTTCCACAATCTTCTACTGGAATGTTTGGTCCATCTTGAGTTCCTGTTCCAGATAGAGCAGTTGAGTCTCCCCAGTTAGTAGTCCAATCTCCTGTAGTTCTAATTTTCATTTCTCCTGCAATTAACTCAATATCGTTGATGTACCATTGGTGAACATCAAAGGCAGATTGAGTCATTTCTGTGTCACCGTCCCAACCTAATGGTGTAGATTCCCCAATGATAGAAATACTAGTATACGTTGGTGCAGCACTTGCATCAAAAGGAGTCATAGAATACGTTAAAGCTTCTTTATCAGCTTCAACTGTATAGTATCCAGTTGCTCCATCAGTCACAAAATTAGATGGATCGCCGCCTAAAATATCGCTACTTGTAAAGTTACCACCATCTATTCCCCATTGAGGTTGCCATTGTCCTCGTACTTCTAAAAATTTAAATTCGTTAGTTGGAGCTTCTCCAAGAAATCTTCCAGTAAAACTGAATTGATTTTCGTTATCTGGATTTCTCAACATAGCAATGTTATTGTTATTGTTATTCCAATCTGCAGAAGTTGCATTTCCTACTAAGAAAAGTTGAGGTAGTTGAGCAGGTGAACAGCTATCTTCTCCAGTTGCTGCTAATAATAATCTAACGTTTATAATTTGTACCGCAGAAGTAGTTTCTGGAGAGTTCTCAGCTACATCATCTCCGACATCTGCACGTACTCTAAAGAAGAGTTCACCAACATTATTGAAAACAGGGTCTCCGTTCTCATCAAAAACAGGATTTCCTTCATCATCTTCTACTTGAACATTGCTAAGTCCTTTTTCTTCAGCTAAACCAATTAATTGACCAACACTTACCGAAGATTGTGTTTCACTTGTACCCGCAAATACTTCTACGTCTCCCTCTTCAAAAGTTCCTTCTAATGAAGCTTCAAGAAAATAGTTGATTGCTGTTGGCGCTCCAAAATCTGGGCTTGCCCAAATAAAACGTTCTGCATTGTTATTTGCAGTTTCATTACTTAAAACATATTCTGATAAGAAATTGTTTGTAAAGGTAATTTGGTCAGGATTTTCTACGGTTTGAAATCGTAGATTATCATCATCTGTACAGGCATTAAACCCTAAGCTTAGGACAAATGCTGTTACTAAAATTGAAATTTTATTTTTCATAGTTTTATTTTTTAAATTTAATATCCTGGATTTTGTGTTAAATTTCTATTTGTAGATAAACTCTGAGCTGGGATAGGGTAGAGATTTCTTATAGAATTTGTTGGTATTCCACTAGCAGAACCACCTTTAAAAGACCAAATGTATTCACCTCCTGAAAATTTGCCAAAACGGATTAAATCTTGTCTTCTATGTGATTCCCAATACAATTCTCTAGCTCGCTCATCAAGAATAAAATCTAGTGTTAAATCATTTTGGCTGATGTTCATTCCATTTGCTCTTGTTCTTAATTCGTTAACTAAATTAACAGCCTCCGAAATGCTGCCACCACCTCCTCTTAAATGAGCTTCTGCGTACATTAAATAGGCATCAGCTAGCCTAAACATAGGAAATGCAGTGTCGGTAAATGTATCGTATTCTGGGTTAGTGCCATCACTTCTAACGTTTGTAAATTTCACTAGTACGTATCCTTGATCTGGATCAGAAACATCATTTATTTCAAGAGTTCTTCCTTCTGAAAGTATGGTGTTTCTAGCATCATTTTCAAATTCAGCACCATCAAATTTTTCAACAAATTGAGACGTTAGTCGAATAGCTCCACCCCAACCAACATTAAATAATCCGAAGTCAGCATTGTTTTCTTCGATGCTTCCTACTCCTCCATTGGTCATTACAACTACAGGTCCGAAAGACCTAGATTCTTCAAAACTAGCGGTAATTCCAAAAATAATTTCGTTGGTAGCTTCATTTGTGCTATTGTCACCTCTAAAATTGTTTCTGTAATCGCTTGCTAAGGAATAACCTGAACTTAATAGTTGCTCTATATTTTCCATTGCATCAGTATATCTTGGTGTGCCTGTATACACTTCTGCATTGAGATATAATTTAGACAGAACCATCAAAGCCGTTCCTCTGTCAGCTCTACCAAATTCAACTCCTCTTGCAGGAGCCAATTCATCTAAAATAGCCAACAATTCAGTTTCAACATGACTAAACAACTCTTCTCTATTCATTTGCTCACCTTCAAAACTTCCAACCGGTATAGTTTCGTCGTATAAAGGTGCTTTTCCGAATAAATCAAGTAAATGGTAGTATGCTAATGCTCTTAAAAATTTAGCTTCAGCTCTATATAAAGCAATTTCTGCTCTTTCTGATTGTGGAACACCTCTCTCATTTAGTAAGTCATCTGTAGATTGTCTTAAAAATTCATTTGAGAAAGCAACAGAAGCCATAATTCTACTAAACATTCCTAACAAAATAGGATTTGCAGCAGACCATGTTTTACGTTGAATTTCACGAATACCTGGATCACCTTCGTATGTCCAAATCGCTTCATCTGTACTAAAGGTTTGAAGATTCAACAATCCACGGCCATATTGACTAGTACCAGCATCTAAACCGGTAATGTTTGATGAGCCAGAGCCACGAATACCTGTTAAGGCTAGATTTGCATACACCCCAGCAATTGCGCTTTGGTACGCTCCTGGTTGTGAGTAAAAATCGTCATCAAAAAAAGCATTTGGATCATTAGGACTCACATCCATATCACCTTCACAAGAAGTAAACCCAACAAGCATAATACTTATTAGTGTTAAACTTAAAAGTTTGTTCATTATTTTTTTCATAATTATTATTTTTTAAAAGTTTACATTTGCTCCAATCAAAAATGTTCTTGGTCTTGGATAAATTGTATTGTCAATTCCACCAAATATTTCAGGATCTAAACCAGAGTAATCGGTTATTATAAATGCATTTTGAACACCTGCAAAAAGCCTAAAATTATTTCCTTTATTGAAAAAATCTTTAAAGGTATATCCTAACTGTATGTTGTCCATACGTAAAAAAGATGCATCTTCTACATAAATATCAGACTGTAATACATTTTGAGTAAGATTAAAATTGGTACTCAAAACGTTCCTTGGAACATTACCAATAATTCCTTGTAAATTAACTTGACTAATTTGTGCGTTGGCAGAATTTACATTGTTGTAATTGTAATTTCCTATGCTAGCACGTAAGTTAAAAGAAAAATCAAAATTCTTGTATTCCATCTTAGATTGGAAACCCATCGTTATATCTGGCATAGGATTACGATATAAATATCGATCATCCTCTGTAATGACATTATCTCCGTTTAAATCGGCATAAGCTCCTTCAATTGGTAAACCGTTCGAATCGTAGATTTGATTGAAAACATTAAATGAATTGGGAGCTGAACCAACTTGTTGAAGTTGTATTTGTGCGCCAGTAGGACCTGCGATACCACCAGTTTCAATAGAAGTACCATTAGCTAATGATGTAATTTCTTGTTCCATGAAAGTAATATTGTAATTCACATTCCAATCAAACTTGTCTTTATTACCTTCTGCATCAAAAATTATTCCACCAACTGCAATCTCAAGACCTTTTGTGTCTAAGGTTCCATTATTTTGGTCAAATCGATTTGTAAAATTTGCACCATCAGCAACACCAGCAAATACAAATAAGTTTTCTGTTTCACGTTGATAAACATCTACAGATCCATACAAGCGATTATTGAAGAACCCATAATCGATACCTAGATTTATAGTAGTAGCAGTTTCCCAAGTTACATCCGAATTTCTAGCAGTAGGTAAACCGGTGATAATGGGAGTAGTTCCAAATAAATAATTGGATTGATCTATATTCCTTGCAACTTCATAATTAGCAAAATAAAGACCTCTTGGGCCAATCTCTTGTTGTCCTGTTTCACCATAACCAGCTCTTAATTTTAAATTATCAAAGGTTGATTGGTTTTTCATAAAATCTTCTTCCATAATGTTCCATGCAAATGCACTTGAAAAGAAATTACCCCATCTATTTTCCTCGCTAAATCTGGATGAACCATCCCTTCTATAAGTAGAAGTAAGTACATACTTATCTTGGTAATTGAAAACTGCTCTTGCAAAATAGGCGACTAAAACAAGGTCAATGTCTGCAAATTCAACTCGATCGCTAAGTAATGGGTCTCTTAAGTTACTCACATTAAATCCATCATTCTCAAATCGTTGATATGAGTAACCAAGGGTGAAATCAGCATTAAAATCTTCAAATACATCTTTCTTGTAATTTAAATATCCATCAGCAAGATAGTTTCTACGTGTATTTTCAAAAAATCCTTCTGAACCCACCAACTCATTATCAGAGTTAAAACCTTGAATACTTTGATCAGACAAAATATTTCTACCTGAACCTTCTGAAACGTCTAATCCTAAATTGATTACTGCTTTCATTTCAGGTAAAAAGTGGAAGCGATAATCTAAATTTAAATTACCAAAATAGCGATTGGCTTCTGTTCTATCATTTCTCTGTAGAAGAGTTGCAAGAGGATTAGAAGGTGCTAGATCATTTTGAACCAAAACACCATCATCGTTCAGTACTGAATATTCATAAAATCCTCCAAATGGAGAATTTGGGTCTCGCACGGGTTGAGTAGGATCAAAGCGTATAGCTGCTCCTTCTACTCCTGGTGCAAAACGATTTTTTTCTATGGAATAGTTTGCGTTAAGATTTACCCTTAAGTGATCATTAAAAAAAGTAGGATTTAATGCCAAAGAAGCATTGGATCGCTGGTATTCTGATGTCAATCGTAAGCCTTGCTGATCTAAGTGACCAACCGAAAAACGAGCAGGAATACGATTTAAAATATTACCTCTTAAAGATATATTGTGGTCAGACGAAATTGCAGTACGGTATATCTCATCTTGCCAATTGGTGTTGGCATCCCCTAATTGATCAACATCATCTGGATATCGTTCAGCGATAAGTTGTCTATATTCATCAGCATCAAATACGTCTACTTGATTAAAAGCTGTGTATACACCAGCTGTGTAGTTATAGTCAGCCTGAAATTTTTTAGAGCCTTTTTTAGTTTGAATAATAATTACCCCAGCAGATGCACGGTTACCATAAATAGCGGCAGCAGAGGCATCTTTTAATATGGTAAATGATTCGATATCACTTGGATTGATAGTAGATAAAACCGAACGAGCCCCACCTGGTGCTGCATTTTCTAAGGGTAAACCATCAATAACTATTAAAGGATCGTTGTTAGCAGTTAACGAACCCCCGCCTCGAATACGAATTGTTGCAGGCGAACCTGGTGCACCACCAGCAGTGGTAATGTTTACTCCAGCTGCTCGTCCTTGTAACAAGTCGTTGGCACTTACAATGTTTCCTTTGGTAAATTCTTCTTCCCCAATTGAGGTTACAGAACCTGTAATGTCTTTCTTTCTGGAACTACCATAACCTACCAAAACCACCTCTTCAAGAACGTCTTGGTCGGGTTTTAGGCTAATTTTTAAATTGGTTTGTCCTGAATATACAATTTGCTGTGACTCGTAACCTAGATAGGATACTTTAATGGTCTCCCCATTATTCACAAGAATTGTAAAATTTCCATCAAAGTCTGTACTAGTTCCTCGATCTGTATTTAAAACCACAACCTCGACACCTGGAACCGGAATTCCAGTATCATCTGTTACAGTACCCGAAACTTGGTTTTGGGCAAAAATACTTATCGGAATGAACATAAGCATCAGACTTAATCGTTTTAGTGTTTGCATAGATTAATTATTAAATGTTACGTTTAAGTTATACTTTTACTTCCGTGTGTAAAATTATACAAACCTTTGTAAATATAGCATTTTACAATTTCACTAAAACGTTTGCGTGTTGACAAGTTTCTTTATTTAACACTATAAGGGTTTATTTTTTCAGATTTTCGTAAAATTTTCGTGCATAATTAACTAATGCGTAGATATGCTACAATCTAAAACTTTAGCATTTAATGAGAAATAAAATCAATAAACGATATTATATGAAGTCATTTTTGTTAAATTTGTTTACTATAATACATCCATTTTATGAAACAAAAACCTACCCTAAAAGTCATTGCTAGAGAACTAGATGTTTCTGTTTCAACCGTTTCAAAAGCCTTACGTGATAGCAAGGAAATCGGTGAAAAAACAAAGGAACGTGTAAAGGCTTTTGCTAAACTGTATAACTACCGTCCAAATAATATTGCACTAAGCCTAAAAAATAGAAAAACCAAAACCTTAGGCGTAATCATTCCTGAAATTGTGCACCACTTCTTTACAACAGTAATATCTGGAATTGAAAAATTTGCCAACGATCAGGGATACAACGTAATTGTTGGACTTTCTAATGAATCTTTCGATAAAGAAGTGATTAACCTCGATATGTTGGCTAATGGTAGTATAGATGGCTTCATTATATCTATTGCTAAAGAAACACTTGCCAAGGAAGATTACCATCATATTGCTGAATCTATAGACCAAGGTATTCCCATCGTAATGTTTGATCGGGTTATTGATGAAATTCCTTGCGATAAGGTAATTGTAGATGATGTGGCAACTTCTAAAAAAGCAGTTCAACAATTGATTAATTCCGGTTGCAAGAAAATAGGAATTATTAGTACTAGAGATTATGTAAGCGTTGGAAAACTAAGAACAAGAGGCTATATAGAAGCCCTAAAGCACAATGATATTGGTGTTGATTTCAATGCAATATTAAAAATTGATGACGAATTTCAAGCAGCCAACGAACACGAAGCCTTGGAAAAACAAATTGAAAGTTTTTTTAAAATCAATCCAGACCTTGATGGTATTTTTGCCGTAAATGAAATATACGCCATTACAGCCATGAAAATTGCCCGCAAATTAGGAAAATCTATACCTGGTGATATTCAATTTATAGGATTTACAGACGGCGTTTTATCTCAACATGCGTATCCGCCACTATCTACTGTAAGTCAACATGGTTTTGAAATGGGCGAAATCGCAGCAAAATTACTGATTGAACGATTAGAAAAACAAGATGAAGAAGATGAAAGCTATCAAACGGTGGTGGTCAATACAGAAATTGTTAATCGAGAAACTACACTCTGAGCTATTAGTTATGTGGCTTAAGCCAAAAGTTATTTTTTTATCGATGATGCGTTAGAGTTGAAAAATGCACAAATCTTATAATAGTACATTAAAATTAAAAAAAATTATACAGTATTTAAATCAGTTTTGTCCTATCCTATAGCTCTAAGGGTTGGACTAAAAGGAGCTTGATTTTTCCTTATTACACCTCCCGACAAATCTGGGATAGGGTAGAAAGCAGAAAATCGAAGAAATTATGCTGATATCAAATTTTGTCATGTGCTAGTAAATTTTAAACCAAATTAAAAACAAACATATAAGGGGTCTGCTGAGAAACTCAAGCAACATTGAATTTTGAAAAAATTACAGCATCTTTTAGTTCGCTATTTTATTGTTGTGAATTATAGTGTTAGTCCCGTAGGGACTTCATCTTGGTAAAAAAGACATCAAACCCTTTGTTAACGTGCCGTTAGGTACGTCATATCTGTTAATAATTAGTCCTTAGTATACGAATTAATATCTAGTCTGTTCTGATATGCTGTATCAACCTAAGGCAGACAGGCCTAAAGGCACAGTAATGTATGAGGGACTTCAATTTTACCTATGTTTAGTCACTATGGGACTTCTAATACAGATTATATTCAGATCTATTTGTATCATAGTGCACGATTTTTTAAAAGTTTTTTCATATTTCCTTGCATTCTAAACAAGAAAATTAATGCCTATCCATAATAAATAAAGGCTTTTAAGTTTATCAGCAGACCCTAATTAATCCAGGTATTAAATTTCACCAAATTTACTTTTTCAAAAAAAATAGCATTCAATATACCTACATTTAATAATTTAAAATATATTTGTCATTGAAAACAAAAACTTATACTTCTACTTCCACTAGATAAGTTTTTTATTTTGAAAAGCTTATCGTTTATTAACCTAATTTAAACGATATGCAAAAACGTAGACTCTCTACATCAGAAATCATTTATTTGAGTTTTGGTTTCTTAGGCATCCAAATGGGTTTTGCTTTACAAAATGGATTTGCAAGCAGAATCCTTCAAACTTTTGGGGCTGAAGTGCATCAATTATCATGGTTTTGGCTCATTGCACCCATAACAGGCCTAATTGTGCAACCTTTGGTTGGTCACTATAGCGATAATACTTGGACTAGGCTTGGTCGCAGAAAACCTTATTTTTTAGCAGGAGCTATTCTGGCATCCGTTGGACTGATTTTACTACCACAAGCAGATTTATTTATAGCATTTTTACCTGCATTATGGGTAGGTACAGGTATGCTTATGATTATGGATATTTCTTTCAATATCTCTATGGAACCATTTCGTGCTTTAGTAGCCGATGTACTTAACAAAGATCAACGAACTTTAGGATTTACAACTCAGACTATACTTATTGGTATTGGGGCAGTTTTAGGATCATGGTTACCTTATATGCTAGCAGAATTTGCTGGCATTAGCAATAGGGCAGAAGAAGGTACAGTTCCACTCAATTTAGTTTGGTCTTTTATTTTAGGTGCAGTAGTTTTAATAATCACCATTTTAATTACCATATTTAATACCAAAGAGTATTCTCCCGAAGAATTAGCTGAAATTGAAAAGGCGAAATCTAAAAAAATAGATCAAATAGAAGAAGTTTCTCCTAAAGAAAAAGCCAAGCTTAGTGATATTTTTAGCGATTTTATAAAAATGCCTGAAACTATGAAGCAACTGAGCTGGGTTCAGTTTTTCTCTTGGTTTGCACTTTTTGGCATGTGGGTATTTTCAACTCCAGCCATTGCACAACATTTTTATGGTTTGGAACACACTGATTCTTCCAGCGAATTGTTTAACCAAGCAGGAGACTGGACAGGAATACTTTTTGGAGTTTACAATTTAGTCTCCATTCCTGTCGCGCTTTCCTTACATAAAATAGCCAGTAAAATCGGTAGAAAAAAAACACATTTGTACGCACTTTTAATTGGCGGAATTAGCTTTTTGTCTATTTATTTGATGCCAGATCGATATTGGTTAATTTTACCAATGATTGGTATTGGCGTAGCTTGGGCAAGTATTCTATCGATGCCATATGCCATTTTAGCTGGAGCAATCAATCCTAAAAAGATGGGTGTTTATATGGGTATTTTCAATTTCTTTATAGTACTTCCACAAATACTCAACGGTATAATTGGCGGCCCAATGGTAAAATACCTTTATGGAAATCAAGCCATTTTTGCGCTAATGCTATCAGGAGTGAGCATGATAATAGCTGCTTTTTTGGTTTTGAAAGTAAAAGATGTTGACGATGTAAAAATAAATCAAAAAACAAGTGATGAGTAAAAAAGGAATTATTTTCGATTTAGATGGAGTAATTGTCGACACGGCAAAATACCATTTTTTAGCTTGGAAAAATCTAGCCGAAAGTTTAGATATTCATTTTAACAAAAAACAAAACGAACAACTCAAGGGAGTAAGCCGAGTTGAATCTTTAAAGAAGATTTTAGTTTGGGGAAATAAACGCATTTCAGAAAAGCTTTTTAAGGAATTACTTCAACAAAAAAATGAAGAATACCTTAGTTTTGTTCATAAAATGGATGCATCTGAAATTTTACCAAATGTTCTGGAAAGATTGAAAATGTTGAAAAATGAAGCTTATCCTATTGCTCTAGGTTCTGCAAGTAAAAACGCTAAAATCATTCTTGAACATGTGAATTTGCTTGAATACTTCGATGTTATTGTTGACGGAAATGAAGTAAGTAAAGCCAAACCTGATCCAGAAGTTTTTTTGAAAGCAGCAAAGTTGATGGGTGTTGATGCCAAAAATGCAGTTGTATTTGAAGATGCCATTGCTGGAATAGAAGCTGCTAACAATGCTAAAATGACCAGTGTAGGAATCGGCGAAAAATCTATCCTGAAAGAAGCAGACTTTGTTTTTGCCGACTTTACGAAAATCAATGATGAAAAATTTGAGGAAATTATACACTTTAGTAAATTGAATGTTGCTAATTAGTTAGAAATCAGAATATAAAAAAATATTAAAATGAATCAAGATTATATCACCCCAAATAAATGGTCCATTATTGAAGATGGATTTGATAAAGAACGGGTTAAGTCTTCCGAAAGTTTGTTTAGTATCGGAAACGGAGCCATGGGACAACGTGCCAATTTTGAAGAACAGTATTCTGGTGAAACTTTTCAAGGAAGTTACATCGCGGGCGTTTATTATCCTGACAAAACCCGTGTGGGTTGGTGGAAAAATGGATACCCAGAATATTTTGCAAAAGTATTAAACGCACCCAATTGGATTGGAATTCGGGTATTGATCAATGGTGAAGAATTTGATTTGAATACTTGTACTAAAGTAGAAAATTACCAACGTGAACTCAATATGAAAGAAGGTTGGCACAAACGAACTTTTATAGCCACATTGAAGAGTGGAATTCAGTTGCAAGTAGAAGCGCAACGTTTTCTTTCTTTGAAGCATGATGAATTAGGCGTAATTCATTACCAAATAACTCCCTTAAATCAAGCAGTTGAAATCACCTACATTCCTTATGTAGATGCAGGAATTACCAACCAAGATTCCAACTGGGACGATAAATTTTGGGAAATTACCAACATACAAAACGAAGGAAAACAAGCTTTTATAGAATCGCATACCAACAAAACACATTACCATGTATGCACGTATATGGAATCAAAATTGTTTTTAGAAGGGAATCCAGTTGATGTAGGAGCTGAAGTTTTGGCAACAGACAAACTAGCCAGCTTAAGCTATACTCAACAAGTAGAAGCTAATCAGGCATTTAGCATTGAAAAATACGCAGGCTATGTAACTTCGATGAATCACGATAAATTGGAATTGATTTCAGCAGCCAAACAAGTTTTAAGCCAAGGAACAACATTGGGCTTTCAGAAATTATTACAGCTTCAAATAGAAGCCTGGGCAGAAATTTGGGCAATGAGCGATATCACCATCGAAGGCGATGTGAAAGCACAACAAGGCATTCGCTTTAATATTTTTCAATTGAACCAAACTTACTTAGGAAAAGATGCACGCTTAAACATCGGTCCAAAAGGATTCACCGGAGAAAAATACGGCGGCAGTACATATTGGGATACGGAAGCCTATTGCATCCCATTTTACATGGCGACCAAAGACCAACACGTGGCGAGAAACTTATTGACTTACCGCTATAAACATCTAGAAAAAGCCATTGAAAATGCAGAAAAATTAGGCTTTAGCAAAGGAGCAGCTTTGTATCCTATGGTTACTATGAATGGTGAAGAATCGCATAACGAGTGGGAAATTACCTTTGAAGAAATTCACCGAAACGGCGCCATTGCTTTTGCTATTTTTAATTACTATCGATTTACAGGAGATTATTCCTACATCCCAGAAATGGGCATGGAAGTATTGATCGGCATTGCCCGTTTTTGGCAGCAGCGTGCTACTTTTTCAACCCACAAAAACAAGTGGATGATTTTGGGCGTTACCGGACCTAACGAATACGAAAATAACGTCAACAACAATTGGTACACCAATTATATAGCCAAATGGTGTATGGAATATATGTTGAAAAATCTTGAAATTCTTAAACAAGATTATCCATCAGATTATGCTCGCATCTTAGAAAAGACCAAGATTCAAGACAAGGAAATTCAACAAATGAAGGAAATTACTTCAGCTATGTATTTCCCTTATTCTGAAGAACATGGCGTTTATTTACAACAAGATGGTTTTTTAGATAAAGAAATGATTCAAGTAAAAGATTTAGATACTAAACAAAGACCGATTAACCAACATTGGTCATGGGATAGAATTTTACGATCACCTTACATTAAACAAGCAGATACGCTACAAGGTTTCTACTTTTTTGAAGACCATTTTAGTGAAGCAGAATTAGAAAAGCATTTCGATTTTTATGAACCTTTTACGGTACATGAATCATCACTTTCTCCTTGTGTGCATAGCATTCAAGCAGCAAAGTTGGATAGGATGGAACAAGCTTATGAGTTTTACTTAAGAACTTCACGTTTAGACTTAGACGATTACAATAGAGAAGTTGAAGAAGGTTGCCACATCACCAGCATGGCAGGAACGTGGATGAGCATCGTGGAAGGTTACGGCGGAATGCGAGTAAAAAACAACCATTTGCATTTTGCGCCAAAAATTCCAACACAATGGGATTCGTATTCCTTTAAAGTCAATTTCAGAAATCAAATCATAACTGTACAAGTTTCCAAATCTGGAGTAGATTTTAAATTAGATGGAGCAGAAGTAATGGAAGTTTTTGTTGATGGTAAGGTAAGAAGCGTTTTTGCAGATAAAGTTGAAGCTTAGATTGTTAGTTCGAGTGTCTCGACAGTTTTGTCAGTTTTAGCCCCTGGGAATTTTAGAATTTCATTTAATGGAAAGTGATGTTTAAAGAGTAAGTTTGTTGTCAGATCGAGTGATTCCGACATTTTCGTCGGAATTGTATCGATAACATTGTCAGTTCGAGTGATTCCGACATTTTCGTCGGAATTGTATCGAGAACTTGGTGATGAATCTCGATACAATTATTTATTTCGCCTTTTTAAAGGTCAAAATAAATAATCACTCGATTTGACATAAGTTGCTGTAAATGTAATACATATATAAAAATGTCATTGGTAGTGATCCTGACAGTTCCGTCGGGATTGTATTGCGAACATCGTCAGTTCGAGTGTTTTTTCTAGGTTTTCAGAATAGAAAACATAGAAAAAAAGTATCGAGAACCCACGCAATGAACTCGCGATACAAACAGATTTGTTTTCTTATTGAAAACAAATCTATTCACTCGAGCTGACAGTAATCGAGAACCAGCACCAAGCTCTCGATGCAAACAGACTTGTTTTCTTATTGAAAACAAATCTGTTCACTCGAGCTGACATTAAAATTAATACTAAAATTAAGTACAATGAATATTAAAAATATAGCAGCCATTTTTTGTTTTCTCTTGACGTTCGGAATTCTCCAAGCTCAAGAACTTCGCATAGAACCACCCAATTGGTGGATAGGCATGCAAATGAATGAAATTCAAATCTTGGTGCATGCTAAAGATATCTCAAGCTATCAACCAGAAATAAATTACACTGGCATAGAAATCAAAAATATTCATCAAGCCGATAGTCCTAATTATTTGTTTATTGATCTAGCTATTTCAGCAGCAGCAAAAGCAGGAAGTTTTGACATTCAATTCAAAAAGAAAAGAGCTAAAAATTTGAATTTTAAGTATGAACTTCAATCTCGTGAGAAATTAGCCGATGAGTTTGTTGGTTTTGATAGCAGCGATGTGGTGTATTTAATTACGCCTGACCGCTTTGCCAATGCAAACCCCGAAAACGATAGTGTGAATAGTTTGCTTGAAACCCAAGTGGATAGAAATAACGATTATGCAAGACACGGCGGTGATATTGAAGGAATTACAAAACATTTAGATTATGTAGAAGATATGGGTTTTACCGCAGTTTGGCCTAGCCCGTTGCTAGAAAATAACATGAAAAATGCTTCTTATCACGGTTATGCTATTACTGATTTTTATAAAGTAGACCCACGTTTTGGAACGCTTACAGAATACAAACAATTGTCTGATGAGCTGCATCAAAAAGACATGAAACTCATCATGGACATGGTGTCAAACCATTGTGGAAGCGGACATTGGTGGATGAAGGATTTGCCTTTTTCAGATTGGGTAAACTACCAAGAACAATTTGAAGCAGGTGAAAAAATGCCGACTTCCAATCACCGAAGAACTACCAACCAAGACCGCTATGCGTCAAAATACGATGCAGATGAAATGCAAAAAGGATGGTTTGTTCAAACCATGCCTGATTTGAATCAGCAGAATTCATTTATGGCAAATTATCTTATTCAAAATTCTATTTGGTGGATAGAAACTTTGAAATTAGGTGGGATCCGACAAGATACCTATCCTTATCCAGACAAGCATTTTATGGCAGATTGGGCGAAAGCCATCATGACGGAATATCCCAATTTTTCGATTGTTGGGGAAGAATGGAGTTATAATCCTTTGCTAGTAGCCTATTGGCAAGATGGTAATCAAAATTTTGATGGATATCGTTCGTATTTGAAATCACCTATGGATTTTCCGATGCAGCAAAATATTGTAGATGCATTAAATGAAGACGAATCTTGGGACAATGGATTGGTTAAAATTTATGAAGGCTTGGCTAATGATTTTGCATATCATTCACCCAAAGACATCATGATTTTTGCTGATGACCACGATAAAAGCAGAATCTTTGCGCAATTGAATGAAGATGTAGAAAAAACCAAAATGGCCATGGGATTGTTGCTCACTTTACCCCGAATTCCACAAGTATATTACGGTACTGAAATTTTGATGAACGATACAGCCAAACCGGGTGACCACGGATTAATCCGTACCGATTTTCCTGGCGGTTGGGAAGGTGATAAAGTAAATGTGTTTACAGAAGAAGGATTAACTTCAACTGAAAAAGAATTCAAAAGCTTTATGAAAGTACTATTGAATTACCGCAAGAATTCTACCGCCATTCATCAGGGAGAGACGCTTCATTTTGCGCCTTTTGATGGAATTTATGCTTTATTTAGAATGCAAGATGATGAAGTGGTTGTTTTGTTGTTGAACAAAAATGAAACTTCAAAAAGCATTGATTTGCATCGTTTTGAAGAACTGAATTTAGAAGGCAAAAGCTTCTCAAACTTACATAGTGATGAAGTTTTCACTTGGGGTGAATCTCTTCAACTAAATAATGGAATTACTATTTTAACCACTAAAAAATAAATCGATGAAAACAATTTTGGTTTCTATTTTTTCGCTGTTTTTGCTGATGTCCTGTAAGAACGAAAAAGCTTCCAATGAAGCAGAAACAAATAATGATGTTGTAGATGCAAGCACATTTGAAGTAGTGGAAGAGGCAGTACTTTCAGCAGGGAAATTGTACCGCATAAGCAATTTTGAATCCGATTTTGTTAGTGCGAGAAACATCGATGTTTGGGTGCCAGAAAATTATTCAGAAACCACAACTTATGCCACTTTGTATATGCATGATGGGCAGATGCTTTTCGACTCGACTACTACTTGGAATAAGCAAGAGTGGAAAGTAGATGAAACCATCACCAGTTTGATGCAAGAAAACAAAATTAAACCAACGATTGTAGTGGGTATGTGGAATGTAACAGAAGACCGTCACACCGATTATTTCCCACAGCAACCTTGGGAAAGTCTTTCAGATGCTACTCGGCAAGCGATTTTGGAAGAAAATCAAGCACATAGCAAATCCCGTTTTCAAAAAGACATCAATTCTGATAATTACATTCGGTTCATTACTGAGGAAGTTCTTCCGTTAGTAGAAGACAATTTTAATGTAAGTCGAAATTTAAAAAATAGAGCCGTAGCAGGTTCGAGCATGGGCGGATTAATTTCTTGGTACACCGTGTTAGAAAAGCCAAGCGTCTTCGGTAGTGCAATTTGCATGTCCACGCATTGGCCAGGTGCAAAGCCTATTGAAAATAACCCTATTCCCGATGCTTTTTTTAGCTACATCAAAGAAAAATTACCCGAAGTACCCGGCAACCATAAATTTTATTTTGATTTTGGAACGGAAACCTTGGATTCTTTTTATCCCGCTTTTGAAGAAGATGTGAATGCTGTTTTTGCATCAAAAAACTATAAGGAAAGTTCATTTAGAAACCTTAAATTTGAAGGCACTGGTCATAGCGAATTATCTTGGAATCAGCGTTTTCATATTCCTTTAGTGTTTGCTTTTCAGGTTGAAACCTTAATTGATTAATGATGAATAAAAGGCTATACATACTTTTTTTAGGTTTTTTCTGTGGATTTCAAGTTCAAGCTCAAATTCCAGAATACAAGGGACTTCAGCAAAGTAATGCCTATACTATATTAGTAGAAACTTCAATCGGATTTTACCAATTTGAGTTTTTGAATAGGGAAACCTTGCAGGTAAGTTTTTTGGAAGAAGTGGATGATATTTTACCCACATCACATGCGGTTACTACCTCAAGTTCGAGCGTTTCAATTGCACCTAAAATAAAGGAAAATGCCATCGAACTTTCCACTTATGGAATGGAAGTCCACATTCAAAAAATACCTTTTAAAGTAAGTTATTTATACAAAGGAGAAGATTTACTTCAACATAAAAATGGATTTTCCACAGAAAAAGTACGTATCGATTTTCAAATTGATGAAAGCGAAGTCTTGATGGGTGGTGGTGCACGAGCTTTGGGAATGAATCGACGTGGTCATAAATTACCGCTTTACAATCGAGCGCATTATGGCTACGAAACCCGTTCAGAGCAAATGAACTTCAGTTTGCCTATCGTGTATTCATCTAAAAAATACCTACTTCATTTTGATAATCCTACTACGGGAAATTTGGATTTAGATTCGCAATACAGCAATACCTTGACTTATGAAGCTTCTTCAGGAGCTAAGCGTTTTCAGTTGATTGCTGCAGATGACTGGGAAACCATTTTAAAAAATTATACTGATTTAACGGGTAAACAACCCTTGCCCGCACGATGGACTTTGGGGAATTTTGCTAGCCGATTTGGTTATCATTCGCAAGAAGAAACGGAAATGACCGTGGCTAAATTTAGACAAGAGCAAATTCCTTTAGATGCGGTAATCCTTGATTTGTATTGGTTTGGAAACGATGTAAAAGGCACAATGGGTAACTTGGAATTTGTAAAAGATTCGTTTCCAAACCCTAGCCGAATGATGAAAAATTTTAATGATAAGGGCATCAAAACGGTGTTGATTTCTGAACCCTTTATGTTGACCACTTCCAAACGATGGGAAGAAGCCGTAAAAGCAAATGTATTGGCGAAAGATTCCACAGGAAATGCAGCTACCTACGATTTTTTCTTTGGAAATACGGCGCTTATTGATGTGTTTGATCCAAAAGCAAAAAAATGGATGTGGAATATTTACAAAGATTTAAAGCAAAAAGGCGCTTCTGGATGGTGGGGAGATTTGGGTGAACCGGAAGTGCATCCTGAACATTTGATACATTTCGGAAACCGAAAAGCAGATGAAGTGCACAATATCTTTGGTACGGAATGGGCAAAAATTATTTTTGAAAACTACCAAAAAGAATATCCAAAAGAACGGCCTTTTATCTTGATGCGCGCAGGTTATTCAGGCGCACAAAAATATGGTATGATTCCTTGGTCGGGAGATGTGAATCGAACTTGGGGCGGTTTGCAACCCCAACCTGAAATTTCGTTACAAATGGGCATGCAGGGCTTGGGTTATATGCATTCCGATTTAGGTGGATTTGCAGGCGATTTGTTGGATGATGAATTGTATGTGCGTTGGTTACAATACGGTGTTTTTCAACCTATTTACAGACCACATGCACAAGAAGATGTGGCTGCAGAACCCGTTTTTAGATGCGATGATGCAAAAGCCTTGGCAAAACAAGCCATCGAATTGCGGTACCAACTTTTGCCTTACAACTACCAATTGGCTTTTGAAAATGCTAGCTTAGGTTTACCATTAATGCGGCCTGTTTTTATGGAAGAACCCGATAATTTTCAATCCTACTACATCAGTCAAACCTATCTGTGGGGGAAAGACTTTTTAGTTTCACCTATTCTTGAAGCACAACAAACACAGAAAAAGGTTTATTTTCCTACAAAGTCAAATTGGTTTGATTTTTACACCTATGAGAAATACGAAGGCGGAACTTTTCAGCAGATAACTGTAGAAGAAAATAGCATTCCCACTTTTGTACGGGCGGGCGGATTTATTCCTTTGTCTGAAATCTATCAAACTACCGAAAATTATTCCTTTAATAATCTCACTTTTCAATACTTTTTTGATGATTCAGTAGAAGTTACAAAACGCAGCTTTTATAATGATGATGGTAAAACAGCTCAAGCTTTTCAAAATAATGCTTACGAAAAGCTGCATTTGGAGTTTGAACATTTTGAGGAAGTGAGCGAGCTTCATTTGGAACACGAAATAGGGCTGAATTTTACATCAGAATTGAAGGTAATTCACTTGGAAATCATCAACTGGCCAAAACGACCAAAATCGATAATGTATAACGGAAATTCGATTCCGTTTACTTACATCCAAAATAAATTAGTGCTTAAAGATATAGGCATAAAGTCAACTAAAACAGAACTATTAATCAGACATTAAAATTGAAAATTATGAATAAATTATTGAGCTTAGGATTTTGCATTTTGCTTTTGTCAGCATGTGCTGACGATAAGAAAGATGAAGCTAGAAAACCTTCAGAAAAAGAGGAGAAGTCTAGCGAATTTATTGTTACCAATGAAGCTTTAGAGTCGGGGGTGATTTATGAAGCCAACATTCGTCAATATTCCCCAGAAGGAACTTTTGAAGCCTTTACCAAAGACATTCCACAGCTGAAAGAATTGGGAGTAAAAGTAATTTGGTTGATGCCGATTTACCCAATTTCCATGACCAAAAGAAAAGCAACTCCAGAACTCTCAATAGAAGATATTGAAGACGAAGAAGAAAAGAAAAAATACTTGGGAAGTTATTATGCTATTTCAGATTATACTGCGGTGAATCCTGAATTTGGTAATATGGAAGATTTGGAAAAATTGGTGGAAACAGCTCATGAAAATGACATGTATGTAATTTTAGATTGGGTAGCTAATCATACTGGTTGGGATCACAAATGGATCGAAGAACACCCAGAATTTTATGTGAAAGACAGAGAAGGAAACATTACCGACCCAATTAATCGGGAGACTTATGAAAAATGGGGGTGGACTGATACCGCACATTTAGACTACGACAGCGAAGGACTTCGTGAAGCTATGAAAAACGAAATGAAGTTTTGGGTAGTAGAAAAAAATATAGATGGTTTTCGATGTGATGTTGCAGGTGAAGTGCCAACAGATTTCTGGGAAATGACTGTAAAAGAATTAAAGCAAGTAAAACCTGTTTTTATGTTAGCTGAAAGTGAGGAAAAAGAATTATTTCATGCAGCTTTTGATATGGGTTACAATTGGGAAGGACATCACTTAAAAAATGAATTGGCACAAGGAAAAATTGATGTGAAAGTATGGGATGAATACATGATGAAAATCGATTCTACTTATCAAAAAGACGATTACTTAATGAATTTTGTGACCAATCATGATGAAAATTCTTGGAATGGCACGGTTGAAGAACGAATGGGTGATGCAGCAGAATTGATGACTGCTTTTACCTACGTTTTACCCGGAATGCCTTTGATTTACAGTGGTCAAGAATACGATATGAATCACCGATTAAAGTTTTTTGAAAAAGACAGCATCCCAAAAGAAAAAGGAGAAATGTGGCCTTTGCTTGAAAAATTAGGTGCTCTAAAAACAACAAATTCAGCTTTACATGGAGCAAAAGAAGCAGCTGGTTACGAACGCATTTCTACTTCAGAAGATGAAAAAATATTAGCTTTCAAACGGAATAAAAATGGAGAAGAAGTGGTTTTCATTGCCAATATGACGGCTGACGAAGCTGATTTTAGTCTAGAATTGGAAGGAGAATATACCGATTATATGACTGGAGAACAAGACCTATTGGTAAAAGGTTCATCTATGGTTTACCCAGCTTGGGGTTATCAAATTTTAGTGAAGTAGTAGAGAAAGTATTTACAAAAAGATGCCGGTGTAAGGGGTAAAAGTATACACTTTACAAGGGGTCATGGCAAGCACTTTACAATGGGTCATGACATGCACTTTACAATGGGTCATGACCCATTGTAAAGTAAAGTTCTCTTTCAGAAATGTATTCCTTGGCAATATACTTTATTTATCAGGTAAGTTATCTGAGCGTATACCGTCTTGTAAAATAGGGTTTGGCATAACCAGAAGTAATGTGAAAAACTAGCTTTTTAAAAAATGGACAAGCCCGTTAAGCTAGTCAACTCTTCCAAGGCTTTCATGCCTAGGCTGGAATTTCCTTTTTCATTTAATCTTGGACTCCAGACCGCCACTGAATAATGTCTTGGGTGCAAGGCTACAATTCCGCCGCCAACTCCAGATTTGCCTGGAAGTCCTACTCGATAGCTAAATTCTCCAGCTTCATCATAAAATCCACAGGTTTGCATAATTGAGTTAATTCGTTTTACACTTTGTTTATCGAATACTTGTTCATCTGTATCA
>Ga0307940_1000288_pt1 | contig 32751 bp, 31 predicted proteins | sample OrgLakmetagen124_FD_201835 | JGI IMG/M metagenome (GOLD analysis project Ga0307940, IMG submission 201835) | Saline water microbial communities from Organic Lake, Antarctica - #124 | ecosystem: Environmental > Aquatic > Non-marine Saline and Alkaline > Saline | place: Antarctica: Organic Lake... | reverse complement strand
ATACTGATCGCACTCAAAATACTTCGTAAAAAAGAACATCGGTGGACGGAACTTCGGAATGTGCGTATCAAGGAGACAGTGAAGGAGGTGTTACGAAAGGTGTTCGGGTTCGAAACCCTGCGAGCGGGCCAGGCGGAAGTGGTTGAGATAATCATGCAAGACCGCGCCGCACTGGCGATCTTCCCGACAGGGGGCGGCAAATCCCTTTGTTACCAACTTCCCGCCCTATTGCTGGAAGGAACCTGTCTGGTAATTTCACCGCTCCTCGCGCTGATGAAGGATCAGGTCGACAGCCTCGTTGCGAAGGGCGTTGCCGCAGCACGGCTCGACTCCACACTTTCAAAAGAAGACTACGTCGAAACGATGCGGGCACTCAGGAGCGGCGAGCTGAAATTGCTCTACGTCTCTCCAGAAAAAATGGGTAACGAGGACTTTCAGAAAACACTACGCGGCGTAAACCTCTCACTCATCGCGATCGACGAGGCGCATTGTATTTCAGAATGGGGGCATAACTTCCGGCCCGATTACCTCAAGCTCACAGCGATCTGCAAGAAGCTCAAGGTGAAGCGAATTCTTGCGCTCACTGCCACCGCAACCCCCAAAGTTGAGACGGACATTCGCAAGCAGTTCCGCATCACTAAAACCGATGCGGTAAAGCTCAGCTTCCATCGGGAAAATCTCGATCTACGCGTGACTGCCTGCCGCCATGAGGACAGGAAGGGAGTTTTATTAGAGAAACTTAAATCCACTGCACGCCCGGCTATCATCTACGTAACGCGACAGGAAACGGCAGAGGAAGTCGCGACCTTTCTCGCCAAGCACGGCGAGAACGCGCGCGCCTATCACGCTGGGCTGAGAAGCGACCTTCGCAAAGAAATCCAAGAAGCCTTCATGGCTGGAGAAGTTGAAATAGTAGTAGCCACCATCGCCTTTGGAATGGGCGTCGACAAAGCGGATATTCGCGCAGTCTTCCATTACAACCTCCCGAAAAGCTTGGAGGGATACACTCAGGAAATTGGGCGCGCGGGGCGCGATGGAAAAGCCGCTGCCTGCGAGCTTCTTGCCTGCGCGGATGACAGAACCGTATTAGAAAATTTCATCTTCTCAGACATTCCCAGCGAGCGAGCAGTGCGAAATCTTTTAGAACGCGTGCTGCGGCTCGGTGACCGTTTCGATGTCTCACTGTATGAGATTTCGACAACCTGTGATATCCGCCAAACCGTAGTCGAAACGATCTTCACCTATCTGGAAATGGAAGGCGTCTTGGACGTTGGCGGGAAATTTTTCGAGACCTATCGGGTCAAATTACTCCAGCCACTTAAACGTGTTCTCGCGGGTCTTTCAGTAAAAGAGCGCAAGCATCTAGAGGCTATGTTCAAGCCGCTGGATGCGGAGTGGAAATGGCTTGCGGTGAACATCAGCGAGGTTGCCCCTCAGCTCGGGGTTTCTCCCGACACCCTGCGGAACATGATTTCCGATTTGGAAGCCGGAGGAGATGTCGCGTTAAAAAAATCGGGCTGGAGGCAGGCCTTTCGGGTGAAGAATCCGGTAACGGATTTGAAAGCGCTTTCCGAAGACATGGCCGCGAGATTTCAGGCACGCGAAGCGAAAGACCTTTCGCGGCTGGACGAGGTGATGTCGCTCGCCACCGGGAAATCTTGTATTACCAAAAAACTGCTAGCGCATTTCGGCGAGAAGATGGATGAGCCCTGTGGACACTGCGACCGCTGCCGCGGATTCCCACCAGCATCGCTGAAGCGTAGCAAGCCGAGGATGATCACAGAAGCAGAGCATCGCGCAGCCCGGGAACTTATTTCAGAAAAACGAGCAGCTCTTGGAACGCCGCGCCAGTTAGCACGTTTCCTCTGCGGCATGTCCAGTCCCGCAAGCATGCGTGCTCGGCTTTACCGTCACGACTCATACGGCTTACTCTCTGAACTTCCCTTCGAAGAAGTTGAGATTTTCTCCGAGAGCTTATTTTGATGATACCGCCGCAGTAAAACCAATCCTTGTTTTAGTTGCGGCACAGCGGGTCGTAAGGCACGTTTCACTGACATGTGGATTTCAAAATTTGAGTTCGAAGACATCCGTTACGAGACCACCGAAGACGGAGCGATCGCGAAAGTAACGATCAACCGCCCCGAGGTGCGTAATGCTTTCCGCCCGCAGACTGTCACGGAAATGCTCCGTGCCTTCGACATGGCGCATGAGGATCCGGATGTCGGAGTCATCATCCTGACAGGTGAGGGCGACCTCGCCTTCTGCTCCGGCGGCGATCAGAAAGTGCGCGGTCACGCCGGCTACATCGGCGGTGATGGCGTGCCGCGCCTCAATGTCCTCGATCTTCAGAAAAAAATCCGCTCTTTACCCAAGCCTGTGGTCGCGATGGTTGCGGGTTACGCGATAGGCGGCGGACATGTCCTACACATTGTTTGCGACCTGACCATCGCAGCGGACAACGCGCGCTTCGGTCAGACCGGCCCCAAAGTCGGCAGCTTCGATGGCGGCCTCGGTTCCAGCTATCTCGCCCGCATCGTCGGCCAGAAGAAAGCTCGCGAAATCTGGTATCTCTGCCGCCAATACGATGCCCAACAAGCGCTCGACATGGGCTTGGTCAACACCGTCGTCCCACTCGCCGAGCTTGAAACGGAAACCGTCAAATGGTGCCGCGAAATGCTAGCCCACTCTCCCCTCGCCCTGCGCTGCCTCAAATCCGCGCTCAACGCCGATTGCGACGGCCAGATGGGCCTACTGGATCTTGCTGGTAACGCTACTCTCCTCTACTACATGTCCGAAGAAGGCAGAGAGGGCAAAGAAGCGTTTATCGAAAAACGTAAACCCGACTTCTCAAAATTTCCGCGAGTGCCGTAATTTGAGAGGAGAGGAGCCGTGGTTTAGAAACCACGGCGGCAACGGGAGCGGGGCTTGCTGGTGGATTTGCCGAGGTTGTCGCGATTTCTAAATCGCGGTTCCTTTCCTCAGATACTCATCGACTGGTAACCACCATCGACGATCATTTCAGTGCCGGTGATGAAGGACGAGGCTTTCGTTGAAGAAAGCAGGATGGTCGCTCCGATGAGTTCCTCTGCATTTCCGAAACGGGATGCTGGTGTGTGACGAAGGATATCGAGCACGCGGGATTCATCGAGGACTGCGCGGTTTTGCTCAGCCGGGAAAAAGCCGGGAACCAAAGTGTTCACGCGGATATCATTATCAGCCCACTCGCGTGCGAGGTTACGAGTGAGGTTATGCACCGCTGCCTTGGAGGCGGAATAGGTGAATACGCGGGAAAGCGGGTTCAACCCAGAGATGGAGCCCAGGTTGATAATGGATGCAGGGCGCATTTCATCCACGAAGTATTTGCCAAAGACCTGACAGGCACGGAAAATCGCAGTCAAATTGGTATCGATGATCTTCGCGTATTCTTCCTCAGAGATATCGAGAAACGGAGTTGGTGAGTTCGTGCCGGCTCCGTTGATCAGGATATCGACTCCACCGGATTTCTCGAGAACCGTCTCGAGCATGTCGTGCAGTGACTGGCGGGAAGTCACGTCAACTGGGACGAAATAACCTTTGCCACCGTGAGACTCGATCTCGGCAAGGCGCTTATCCGCCTTTTCCTTAATACGGCCACCGAGCACAACTTCAGCTCCCGCACGGGCGAGGCCGACTGCCATGGTTCCGCAAAGTTCACCGGTGCCCCCGATGATGACAGCGGTCTTACCGCTGAGGTCGAACATTTCCTTGAGATACGCTGTGGTAGACATGGACAAATGCTTTGCCGAGTCTGCCGTTTTGCCAAGAGGAAACCGAAAAACTCGCAATAGAGATGCGCTCCGCGAACAGCCCTTTGCTTGCACTTTTTTAAAAAAATCACGCTGAAACCGGTAAAAGCATGGATTCTCCTTGACGCAGACTTGTCACGAGCCTAAATCCGCCGCCCGTTTCTCACACAAACACTCTCAAACCATGGCCAACGCACAAGTCATCCTCAAAGAAAAAATCGAAGGCCTCGGAGCCGAAGCCGATGTCGTTAAAGTCCGCGCTGGCTACGCCCGCAACTACCTCGTCCCACAAGGCAAGGCTTACGAAGCAACCAAAGCGAACCTCCGTCACGTCGAAGCCCTTAAATCCGAGCGCTCACGCCGCGAAGGTGAGGAGCTCGAAGTCGCCCAAGGCATCGCCACCAAGATCTCCAAACTTTCCCCGAAATTCACCCTTTCCACCGGCCAAGGCGGCAAGGCGTTCGGTTCCGTTACCAGCATCGACATCCACAAGGAACTCGAAGCAGCCGGAATCGAAATCGATCGGACCACGATCCAACTCGACAAGCCGATCAAAACTTCCGGTAAAACGAATATCGAGATCAAGCTTCACGCACAGGTCAGCGCACAGCTCACCGTCACAGTTGATGCTGGCGACGTGACCGAAGAGGAAGAGGGAGCTTAAGCTTTTTCCTGCAATTTTAAAAGAGGTCGGCACCGTCAAGGTTCCGGCCTTTTTTGTGTCTAGGGAAAACACCCGAACAGATGAGCCTTGGCGTTTTGAACGGAATGGCTAATTTCAAGCCAGATGATTCCTAGTCGCAAAATCATGTATGAGGTCTCTACCAGCCTCAGACAGTATCTTTATCGTTTTGACCGGCTGCGTGATATCCCCAGTCTTTATAACGAGCTAACACGCTTCACCAACGCGATCACTTACGAAGATACAAGCGGCAGAGATACGCTGTGGCTGACTGTCGTTTATCCACCGGAGATCAATGAAGACCTCAAGACCGGACTGATCCGTATTTACAGCGAACTAAAAATTGGTCGGGACGCCGCAGAGCAAGAGCACGAGCATCTTTTGGTCGATCGTATCGACTTCGGAGACTTCGGAAATTCCAAGCCTTTCCGCATCCGCGTCACCAACCTTTTTAACGACAACTCAGATTATTTTTACGTCAAACAGGCGGATGCCTCACGTATTTACGGTCTCGAGCTTGAGCACATTCTCTCGCCAAATCGTATCAACTATCTGGTCAGCGGTAATACACTAATTGAGGAGCACATCGCCGGTGTTCCGGGCGATGCTTTCATGCGGGACTATTTGAAAAACTCCTCTCTGAATAAGGTCCGCATCGCTAAAGAATTTACGAAATTTACCGAACGCACATTCATCCGCCTGCTTGGCGATATGCGGAGTGTGAACTATGTGGTCGAGATCACTCCCGATTTCGAAGAGGTGCAATACCGAGTGCGTGCGATTGACTTTGACCAACAGTCCTACGAGGGCAACGGCAACATCTACCTCGCCTTCCGCTTCAATTCCAACCGCCCCATTACCCGACTGGCCTTCAAAGTCCTGAATCGGAAATCCATCGATCAATATGTCAACGAGGAGCACGCCCAGATGGCGAGGCGTGCGAAAGTGGAGTCCACACGTCTGCGCGCCCTGTTAGGAATCATGCGCCGCGAACAAATCGCCCCCAAAGAGCACGTGCGAAGGCTCGCCCTAGAGCTTGATCGTATGCACGGCACCAAGGATTTTACGGACTGCAGCTCGATGGGCGAACTCACAGCAGAGCATATTTCGCTAATGCTCGAGGTTTAAAAAAGCATTGTCCGGCTGGGACAGTGGACAGGATCTCCACGCGCTTTAAGATGAGTAACGTGAGCAAGGAACCGCAGCGCAAGATCATCCATATCGATATGGATTGTTTTTATGCCGCTATTGAAGAACGGGATAATCCGTCTTTGAAAGGCAAGCCGGTGGGTGTTGGCGGTAGCAGTCGTCGCGGAGTTCTCACAACCGCGAACTACGAGGCTAGAAAATTCGGCTGCCGCTCTGCGATGCCGGTCTTCATGGCGCTAGAGAAATGCCCGGAGCTTATCATCGTGCCGACACGTTTTGAGATCTACAAACGCGACAGTCAGAAGATCCGCGAAATTTTCCACCGCTTCACTCCATTGGTAGAGCCGCTGTCATTGGACGAGGCCTTTCTCGATGTCTCGCACAACAAGGAACCGGGAACCATCATCGCCTCCCGCATCCGCCAACTCATCCTTGAGGAAACCGGACTAACTGCCTCCGCAGGAGTTTCCCCGAACAAGCTCATCTCAAAAATCGCCAGCGACTGGCGCAAACCGGACGGCCAGTTCACCGTCTCGCCGGATAATGCGGCAGAGTTCATGCGCGAACTTCCGCTACGCAAAATCCCTGGAGTCGGCAGCAAGATGACGGAGAAACTTTTATCACTCGGTGCCGAGACCTGCGGAGAATACCGCGCCATCGACAAGTTCGAATGGGTGCGTCGTATCGGCAGCTACGGAGCCGAGCTCTGGGAGCGGTGTTGGGGACACGATGACAGACCGGTCAATCCAGACAGCCCGCGAAAATCCCTGAGTATTGAAAATACTTTTTCTGAGAATATCGGACAGGCCTCCCAGCTAGAGCGCGAAATGAACATCATGCTCAACGAGCTGACAGAGAAACTCACCACCACGCACGCAGAGCGGCAAGTGAGATCTTTGGTGGTGAAACTCAAGTTCTCAGATTTCCAGCGCACTACCGCAGAACGGGCAAACCCAGAAATCGACCGTCGGATTTTCAAAGATTTACTCGCGGAAGCAAACTCCCGCTCGGAAGGCAAGCCCGCCCGCTTGCTCGGGGTAGGCGTAAGATTTCACGATATTTCCGAAAACAGCCAAATGGAACTTTTCGGCGAATCGTGATGCAGTGGAGGCATTCCATCGCTCTCTTGCCTTGAATTAATATCAGAAAGTCCGGACAATCCGCCCCAAGGCTATGTTCAAAAACACAAAACTCATTCTCTCACTCTTCGCCGTCTTGCTGCTTACTCCGGTTGCTCAAGCTGGTGATTGGGTCTCCATGTTCGATGGTAAATCCCTTCAGGGCTGGAAGGCTTCCACAGAGAACCCAGAGACATTTACGGTCGAGGATGGCACCATCAAAGTATTCGGTCCGCGCGCACATCTCTTCTACGGCGCAGATGGAAATTCGAAATTCACCAACTTCGAGTTCGAGTGTGAAGTCAAAACCACCGAAGGTGCCAACTCTGGAATTTTCTTTCACACCAGCTATCAGGACAAAGGCTGGCCAAGCTATGGCTACGAGGCTCAGGTCAATGCCACACACGAGGACTGGCGGAAGTCCGGTAGCGTCTATGGCGTCAAAGATCTCCGGGAAATCGCGCACAAAGACAATGAATGGTTCACGTATCTCATCAAGGTGGAGGGAAAAAAAGTCACCATAAAATTTAACGGTGAAGTGGTTAACGAATACATTGAGCCAGCAGACCACACTTGGAAAAAAAAGTGCCTGAGAACAGGAACCATTGCAATCCAAGGACACGACCCGAAGAGCCTAGTTTATTTCCGCAACCTGCGCATCCGCAGCTTGGATTCGTAAAATTGCCGAGCCAGCCTTAGCTGGTTCGTTCGAGGATTCGGAAAACCCGTATGAACGGTTGGATTGCCTATCTTGAAATGATCCAGAAGCCGGAGAAATTTCCGGCCAAGCGGGTTGGTTTTCGTGTCACCTTGGCGGAGCGGGACTGGCAGATCAATCGAGATTGGTATCGCCTGGTCGGGCAGGACTGGTAGTGGCTGGACAGACTCAAGCGGACGCAAGGCCAATGGCGTGACCACGTGAATTCGAAGAATCTCGAAACGTGGATTGCCAACTTTAACGGCGAACCTTGTGGTTACTTTGAGCTACTTCGTGATGGGAAGGAGCTACGCATCACCTTGCTGGGGCTAACTCCGGATTTTATCGGGAAAGGGCTGGGCAGCTGTTTGATCGATGCAGCCTTGGAGAAAGCTTGGAACCATGCACCTCAACGGATCTTTCTCGATACCTGCAGCAAGGATCATCCCAACGCTCTGCCAAGCTACCTCCGCCATGGTTTCAGGATCATTCGAACGGAATTTGCAGATGAGCTACGAATACGCTAGTATTTCCTCATGGGAAAAAGAGTCGTTATCTATGGGGTCACCGGGTTTGTTGGCAGTGGTCTGGCGACCTTGCTATCACAGGAAGGCTGGGTGGTGACCGGTGTGAGCCGTAAGGGAACTGGGAACGTGGAAGGAGTCAAGGAATGGGCGACGCCTGAAGCTGCGAACCTTTCTGGCTGCCACGCAGTAATTAATCTCGCAGGCGAGCCAGTCGACCAGCGCTGGACCAAACGCAAAAAAGTGGCACTTCGTGAGAGTCGAGTGGGAGTGACGGAGCAGATCGTGAAAATGATCGCCATACTGCCCAAGGAAGAGCGGCCATCGGTTTTGCTAAACGCCTCCGCAGTGGGCTTCTACGGGGGACGTGGCGACGAGTTGTTGGACGATGACGATTCCAAAGGAGAGGGCTATCTCGCCGATCTCTGCGCCGCTTGGGAAGATGCAGCAACCGAAGCCGAAGCGCTCGGCCTGCGTGTCCTGCGCTTCAGGACCGGCATCGTCCTCGGCGCAGGAGGACAGGCATTTGAAAAGCTTAAGACCGTATTCAAAGCAGGCATTGGTGGCAGGCTGGGCAATGGCAAGCAATGGATGCCTTGGATACACGTGACTGACTTGCGCCGCGCGATGGCACACAGCATCTCCAACACCGAGCTCACGGGCGCGGTGAATGGATCAGCGCCTCATCCAGAGCGCAATACGGATTTCACCAGGAAAATGGCAAAAGCGATGAATCGCTGGGTCTTCCTGCCGGTGCCTGGCTTCATGCTAAAACTCGTCCTCGGTGGTTTTGGTGGTGCTCTTCTCGTTGGTCAGCGGGCAGTTCCTAAAAAATTACTGGAGGCTGATTTCAGCTTTCATTATCCAAAACTCGAGGAAGCTTTGAAGGATTTGATCGACTGAATGAATTTTTCTCTTTTCAAGGGCTCGGCGCTGCGATAATCGTTTCGCCCCCCAATGCAAAACGGTGGTCGTAGCTCAGTTGGTAGAGCCCCAGATTGTGATTCTGGTTGTCGCGGGTTCGAGCCCCGTCGATCACCCCACTTTTTTCCCCGAATTCGGAGCGATTTCCGGATTCGGAGAAAGAAGTGATCTACTGTTCTTCTGAAATGCAATCGCTGGAAAGCCGGATACAATACAAGTTTCGCAACTCGCTGCTTTTAGCCGAGGCGCTGACCCATCCGAGCTTAGCCTACGAATCCCAACGACCGCATTTTGATAACCAGCGGCTGGAGTTTCTCGGTGACGCAGTGCTGCAACTGGTAGTCACTGAAGCCCTCTTCCAGCTATTTCCCGATGCAAGTGAGGGCCACCTAACCAAATTGCGCTCACGTGTTGTCTCCCGTCGTGCATTGGCACGATTCGCGATGGTCATACATCTGGGCGATTATGTCCTTCTTGGAAAAGGCGAGGAGTCCACGGGTGGACGGCGCCGGCTCTCAACCTTGGCGGATGCTTTTGAAGCGCTGATCGGTGCCGTGTATCTTGATTCCGGTCAAGGAGCTGCCAAGGAGCTCATCCTGCGGCTTTTTGAAACCGAAATCGACGACATGGTGGAAAGCCCTGAAGAGCGCAATCCGAAGGGTGAGTTGCAAGAATCTCTTCAAGCCATCCACCCAATCGCACCAATCTACAACATTCTCAGCGAGAGCGGCCCCGATCATCGGCGCGTCTTTTTAGCAGAGGTTTCGTGGCAAGAGAAACTACTCGCGTCAGGTAAAGGAAAGAGCAAAAAAGAAGCCGAAGCACGTGCCGCGGCGGAGGCTTTGAGATTACGCAGTTGGGAAGACTGATTTTTCGAGCGTTTGCCTTCAATCGGCAAGCCAAGCTCAACACTGAACACATTTGTTCTTGCGAGTCACCCGTTAGTGCGTTTCCTTTTCAGCGCTGTCAGGAACCGTGGAGGTATGGCAAGCGAACCCCGCCAGGCCTTAATCGGAGCAACGGTAGTTTGTCCACATTTGCCGCGGTTTCCTGATGGCACTTTTTTATTACCTCCCTGGCATATTTAAGTGACTGCCCGCTTGAGCCGCTTACGAAGGAAATAGTAGCAAAGGGTGACAATCAAGAGCAGCACCAGTGCGCCGCTAACGCTCAGGGTTAGCCAAGGAATGGGCAGGGGCATTGTGAAAATATTCTCCACCGGTCGATTGAATGCATCCGCAAGTGGGGTGATCCAGATCAGAGTCTTGCCGTTATTTTCTGTGCTGGTTGCGTTGTGCGTTTTAGCTGGCTTGGGAAGATGGAGGATGGTCGTTACGCTATGCCCCTGAAGGCGGTCGCTTGGGAAAAAAATCGAGCCAGGAATCGCTTTGGACAGCTCAATGCGGCGATTGAACACAAGATCCAAGCCCTCGAAATCGATCGTGGCTTCACCCATGAAATTTTTCGCCCCCGGAGGGAGCTCCTCCAATGATCCAGGTGTGGTGGCATCAACGAGGTCTAGAGCATTGTCGAAGGTGAAGGCTAACTTGACCTCGAGGCGTTCCTTTTCGACAAACGTTTCCACAGTATAGCCGGTGTAAGTGGGGTTGCTCTCAAAATATTTGATAAGCGTGCTCTCTATTCCTGAACTACCGCCATGTAGTTTGGCAATGTTGGCTGGCATTTGCATCGTGATCAGCGCGGCTCCAGAACCGTCTGCGTTCAGCCAGATCTCTTCTTTTGAATCCAAACAGGAACCAAGAAAGAGAGCTAGAGTGCAGGCGAGCAGAAAGCGATACATCATAGAAGAAGGGCGAACTATCTAAGTCACCTGATCTGCAGAACGAAGTGAAATATCGCCGATCTCCACATGTGCGGGAGTGGTCAGAATATTCATGATACAAGCTGCGATATCCTCGGGCTGGAGCATCTTCATTTGAGATTTGGTCTTTGAAAGCTCCGCCTCTCTTCCTTTGAAATACGTATCAAGCAGCGGAGTTTCTACAAACCCTGGCGACACTGTTGAGACTTTGATCGGCAATCCCATCGCCTTTAATTCGAAACGCAGCGATTCGGTCAAAGCTTTCACCGCGAATTTAGTCGGCGAATAAAATCCTCCAGATGGCGGGACTCGATGCCCGGACATCGAGGAGACGTTGACGATACGCCCTCCGGATTCTGGAAAATGCTTTAGGGACTTTTGACAGCAAAGCGCAAGTCCTAGCACATTGACCTGCCACATCTCATTCCAGTCAGCAGGATCGCCATCTACGATCTTAGAGAAGTAGGCGATCCCAGCACTGTTGACGAGCCCATCGATCTGTCCAATTCCCTCGAACATCGCACTGATGTCATCCACGCATTTCAGATCCGCTTCAATGGGTGATACTCCATGCGCAAGTGATGAAGGCCGGCGGCTCACTCCCATTACCACAGCTCCCTGTTTAAGTAGCTGTTCCGAGAGAGCCTTGCCGATGCCACTGGAAGCGCCGGTAACCAGAAATTTCTTATCCTTCAGTGAGCTCATTGAGGATTCGGGACAGACGAAGGTTTTGGGCTAGTTGGTTTACTCCTGATTGGAGTCTGGCTAAACAATGATGCGAGGTCCGGAAGATCCGCGGCAGAATGCGCCGGCTGGGAAGCGATGATACGGCCATGATGGAAAACAAACGCACCAGGCATTTGTAGGCCGTCTCCAGCCAAGTGTCCCACTCCACAGCCTTTGATCACAGCAACTACGCCTCGTAACCAGACCTGCATACCAAACAACTCAAGGAATCCACCTTTGCCCAAGCCGAATGCACGGTAGAGCTCGCAGCGTGGATCGGCAATTCTCGCAATATTTGAGTTCTGCCCCAGATATTCGATTTCGTCACCCGACTGAAGCATGTGCACAAGCACCAAAGAAGCGTCGTTCTTTTTTGCCTGCTGCTCCAATTCTTGGAGTTCACGTAAAATCTGACGAGTGAACGTGCACCCGAAATGCCGGAGAAACACCAAGGCCTGAGGCTTCACAGTTGAAGCCTCGATAAGAGTCCTGCCATCGGAAAGGTGGTAAGTCGCTGCCGCTTCGCTGATCGAATAGGGATCACGCCGAGATGGTGGAATACCTGCGTATGCGCGAATCGCCGCCCAAAGAATCAGAATGAAAAATGGCACCCAGACAATATCGTCGATGAGCAATATACCCAAGGCAGCAGGAGCAAGGTCAGAATTGAAAACGGCAGTTCCAACAATGAAAGAAACTGCCGAGGTTTTGATCAAAGCGAATAGCACAATTGCCCAATGATGGATCGGGTCTTTCACCGCGATCAGAAGGCCGAGACCGAGGATGCCGGAGATAAAGCCCAAGGTGCGCCAAAGAATCAGATGATTTGGATGAGTGATATTAAGAATCTCAAAAGCTTGGCCGGGCCAGAGATTCGCCCACAGAGCGAAGAGGATGTGGTAGATCCCAGCCATCACTAGGGTAATACTCATCCATCGAGTGACACGGCACTTTTCGCCGTCGCATTGAAAGATCATCAAGCATGATATCTGCGATTAATGATCGCGCAACGGGAGAATTATCCTCCGGAGCGGTTACGGCCCCCAATTGGCCTTAGCGACTTAGTTCTCGTGCAACGATCATGAGAGTCTCACGCACGCCTGGTCCGAATTCGCCATCTACCTGCACGGCAAGCAAGACGCCTCCTTCTTTTACAAATTCAATTGAAGCCGCCCCAGCTAAGATTTTGATAGGAGCAACGCCGAAGCCTAGGTTTGAGATCGTCTCACGGAGGCTACTGACAGTAGCAAAGTCCTTTTCTGTCGCGACCGCAATCTTACGAATTCCTGGCAAAGAACCTGCACGTTCAAGAATCTCTTCTCGGCTCAACTCCCGATCTACTCCGAAAATAGCGCGTAATTCCAACTGTTTAATCGAACCTGAATCAGACGCCGGAGTCCCCTCAGCGCCTCTTTCTACTCTCGGCTCAACCGGCGCATTTTCCACTGGCTCAGGTTCAGGAACAAACGATTGTGAAGTCGGTGGCACGTTCTGGGACGAATCAGAAAAGGGATTAGGAGCGGCGGAAGGTGTCATGGTTGGGTGGTTTTTTGGAGCATCTTGGGGCTCAACGGTTTTTGCTTCGAATCCGAAATCTTCCTTCGCTGGCATTCTGATAGTTGTAGTAAGTGTTGGTTTCTTAGCAGGAAGCTGAATTCTTTTAGGTTCTGCTTCCGAGATTTCCTCAGCTTCGGCAGGAGTTTTGATTTCACTCTCGAGAGCCTTGGATTCAGCGAATTCAAAAGGATTGATCGGCCCATCGGAATCCGCAGACTCGGGCGTCGCCTGTGCTTCCGCTCCCGCGGCAAAAGGTGAAGCCGGCTCCATCGGCTCCTCTGATGGGCGACTCTTAAATTTCTCGAAAAATCCTCGGTTTGAACTCATAGCGCTAATGCAACTTAGTTGATCATTAGTGATAACGCCTAAGGATCTCCCATGTCGAGCCAATACAATAATAGAGCCTCACCCGAGGTGACTTAAAAGCATCAATCAGCCTTTTGGCAATAAGCGCTTGAGCCGATTCTTAACACTTACTTTACCAACTGCGGATAGCCGGTCCGTGAATAGAACCCCGTTGAGGTGATCGATCTCATGCTGAAGAGCACGCGACAGAAGGCCGTCGGTTTCGATCACCAGCGTGGTCCCATCCAGCTGCGGTAAGATCGCCTTAACATCCATCGGACGACGAACATCATAGCGAATCCCCTCGATGCTGAGGCAGCCTTCCAATTCTGTGTCTTTCTCTTCACCAAATTCCAAATCAGGATTGATGAAAACCAGCGGCATGATATCCGCAATTTCCGCGTCCTCTCCGTTCACTTTCAAGTAAGAGACACATTCAGGATCGTGTGAGACATCCACGACAGCGATTCGCATATCGACGCCTATTTGCGGAGCTGCGAGGCCCACGCCGTTAGCATCGGCCATGGTTTCGATCATGTTTTTAGCGAGCTCTTCGATTTCTGTATCTACCGACTCTATGGCACGGCATTGCTTGCGGAGTATTGGGTCGCCGTATTGAACGATAGGTAAGAGCATAATACATGGAGCGTTGTTCGCTCTGCTAGAGAGGAAAAAACGGAACCGAGGTGAGGTCGAGCGGAAACTGACCTTGATCCTTTCTCAGGCAACCACCTAGGTCGGTTGCTCACCGCGCGCCATCACGACCTTACCTGTGCGAACAGTCTCGATAATTTCGTATTGCGAGAACATGGCGACGGCTGCGTCTACCTTAGGGCTGTCTCCAGTGATCATGACGACCATGGAAGAGGGTGTGAGGTCGACAGTCTTACCACCGAAGTGCTCGGTAATCTGCAGGGCCGCGGAACGCTCATCAGCGGTACAAAGGATTTTGATTAAAATCATTTCCTTGGTTACCGAGTCAATACTGGTGTGCTCGAAGCAGTGAATCACATCGATCAGCTTGCTGACCTGTTTGATGATCTGATCGAGGCCAGAGGAGTCTCCGGAAATGCCGATGGTCATTCTAGAAAACGATGGGTCACGACCTTGGGAGACCACTAGGGAGTCGATGTTAAATCCGCGGCGTGAGAACACCTGACAGATGCGCATCAGAACGCCCGGCTGGTTATTTACAAGAATGGACAAGGTGTGGCCAGAGCCACCGAGGCTAAGTGGCACGGGGGTATCGGTAGTGGTGATCATCTAAAATTTTGCTAGTTGGAAGTTTTCAGTTTCAATGGAAGAGCGAGAAGCGTCGGTTTGCCGTTTAGGTGGAGCCGACAGGTTTCGCCATGCGGCCTTTCGGAGCTTCGGTGATCATGTCTTCGAGAGCAGCGCCTGCCGGGATCATCGGGAAGACGTTATCAGTTTTCACACATTCCGCATGAATGAGAATTGGTCCGTCGTTGTATTCGAGAGCTTTTTCAAGCTGCTTTGTCACGTCCGCAGGGCGTTTGATGTAAACTGAAGGAATTCCGTAGGCTGCAGCAAGTTTGCAGAAATCGGGATTTCCGATCAGGTCTACACCTGAAGTGCGGTCTTCATAGAACAGTTCCTGCCATTGGCGAACCATGCCTAGATAATGATTGTTAAGCACCACGATCTTGACTGGCAGCTTGTGGATGGCTGCAGTCGCAAGCTCGAACAGAGTCATTTGGAAACCGCCGTCACCCGAGATCGAAATCACGGTTTTCTTCGGATGAGCGAGCTGAGCGCCAATCGCAGCAGGGAAGCCGAAGCCCATCGTGCCAGCACCTCCGGAGGAGAGCCAGTGGAAGGAGTTGTGGTTCTTGTAAAATTGGGCGGCCCACATTTGGTGCTGGCCGACATCAGTCGAAACAATCGCTTCACCTTTGGTAAGGTGGTAGAGCTCGTCGATCACTTGCTGCATGCGGAGGCCGCCCTGCTTTTTAAAGCCAAGAGGAAATTTTTTCCTGTATCCGTCGAGCTTCGCATTCCACTCAGTAAGTTTTTGTGGAGCGATTTTCTCGTTGATCTCGGAGACGGCAGCTTTCGCGTCGCCAACGATCATGACGTCTGGATGAACCATTTTACCCGCCTCAGCTTCGTCGATGTCGATATGAATTATTTTCGCGTTCTGGCAGAATTTATCGGGTTGACCGATGATGCGGTCATCGAAGCGGGAACCGATGTTGATCAGGAGATCACATTCGACCATCGCTTTGTTCGCGTAAGCAGTGCCGTGCATGCCAAGCATGCCGAGTGACAGGCGGTGATTTTCTGGAAACACGCCTTTGCCGAGCAAGGTCGAAGTCACCGGGCAGTCCAACGTTTCCGCAAGATACATCAGCTCTTTATCCGCGCGGGCAATCATACAACCTTGGCCAGCAAGAATCACCGGGCGCTTGGCGTTAGCGATCAGCTCTGCAGCGCTCTTCACGCCTTCAGGGCAGATGTTGAAATCTTTTTCAGGATTGTATCCAGGAAGGTTCATCACCGGATTCATGTCGCCGGTGAAGTCACCTTGGGAAATATCTTTCGGGATATCGATCAGCACTGGGCCGGGCCGACCCGTTGTGGCGATGTGGTAGGCCATGCGCGCGACTCCAGGGAGGGCGTTGGTGTCTTTTACAAGCCAGTTGTGTTTTACCACCGGCATGGTGATTCCGAAAATATCTGCTTCTTGGAAAGCGTCTTTACCGAGCATCCAAGTCACTGTCTGACCAGTGATCACGATCATTGGAACCGAGTCCATCATTGCGGTCATGAGTCCGGTGACAGTATTTCCTGCGCCGGGGCCGGAAGTCACGAGAACCGCTGCGGGCTTGCCAGTCGCACGGGCGTAACCATCTGCCATGTGGACCGCTCCTTGCTCGTGACGGACGAGAATGAACTTCATCTTCGTCTTCACCGTTTCGAGGGCATCGAAAATTGGAATGGCTGCTCCTCCCGAATATCCGAAAATGAATTCGATACCGAGATCGTCGAGCGTTTTGATGAGGGCTTGTGCGCCGTCGAGTTGTTGCTTACTCATAAGTTTTGGGGATGGGATGAGAAAGTGCTCGATTTGCGGACCAAAAACAACTCAAATTTGATCATTTTAGGGCAAGTAGGTCATTTTTATCAATATATCTGGCCGAAGATAGCCATTTTCACGCAAAGATCGGAATTTCAGCGTATTCCAGTCGTGAATCGAGATCTTCGAAATAGGTTTTGATTCTCCTGCCGCATACGGGTTGCGTGTAGCTAAGAATTACTCTAGCAGTGACCACCAAATGATTTCGTTTAAATTATTCGATATTCCTGTTCGGGTCCAGCCGTGGTTCTGGATCACACTTGCACTGATTGGCGGGGCGATAAGAGCCGACACGAAGGAAGCGGTCTTCGCCATTCTCTTGTTCATGATCGCCGGCTTCGTTTCGATCCTAGTTCACGAAATGGGCCATGCGCTGACGGCCAAGTATTATGGGAAAAAGGTGCACATCGTTTTACAAGCCTTCGGAGGCTATGCCGCTTACAGTGGAGGCGCTCCGCTTAGCAGATCTCAATCATTTCTGATCACTGCGGCGGGCCCCGCGATTCAGATCCTGCTTGGAATCGTGGTTTGGGTCGTTGCGGGTCGCTTCGAACAAATCAATCCGCAAGCTGCGCATTTTCTAGGAGTTCTGATTTGGATCAGTTTCGTTTGGGCGATTCTGAATTTACTCCCGGTTCTGCCTTTGGATGGCGGCCGCTTACTGGAGACGATGCTCGGGCCTCAGCGAATCCAGCTCACCTTGAAAATCTGTATCAGCGTGGCAGCTACCATCGCAATCTTATCACTTTTGTTAAAAATCGGCATTATCCTACCTGTCTTTATGGGCTTCATGGCCTACGAGAATTATAAGGCACTTAAGCAGGAGTCTTGGCGTTAAGGTTAGGAAACCTTATATTCAAACCCATAGGAGCCGCGCAGCTGCGACAAACGAGAAGCCAACGATCATCCACTCGAAGGCAGCCTGCGGCACGCGGCCAATCAACCAGCGACCAATCAGAATACCGGCAACCACACCGGGCAGCAGCTTCACGTTTTCCAAAAGACTCTCTTGGCTAATCAGCGCGAGGTGCGCGTTGAGAGGAACCTTGATAAGGTTTACTAGTAGAAAGAACCGCGCACCAATTCCGATCAGCTCCATTTTTGGAATCCTACGTGTCAGGAAATACAGCTGAATCACTGGCCCCGCAGCGTTCGCCAGCATGGTGGAAAACCCGCCCATAATTCCTGCGGAACTGCCAAAACTCCGCGAATCCGCCATCGCGTTAAAAACCCTCGGCTTCCATTTTCTGATTACTTGGATCGCTACCATGAACAGAACACAGCCGCCGATCACTCGTCGCGCCACCAGATCATTGATCTCCCCAAGAAGCCACCACCCAACCAAGAGCCCAATCAAAGTAGCGGGCAGCAGCTTCCAGACTGGCTTCCACGAGCCGTATTTCAGAAATGCCGGATAGGCCATCAAGTCCGCCGCAATCAGCAGTGGCAAGGCCAGCCCCACCGAGGCCTTGGCGCCATAAATATCAGCGAAAATCACCACTGAAACCATCGAAATCCCGCTGAACCCCGCTTTCGACAAGCCAATGCAAGTCGAAGCGATCAACGCAATCATCAGCAGTTTCGGATCGTCCAACATGCGCGTGCAGGCTGAACGCTAACCGAAGACCTTAGAAGCCATTTTTACATTCGTTCGATTCAACACGGTCCAAGATCACTCAGAGGTTAGTAAGAGCAGGAATATCTCTTCGAAATGTACGGCAGGCCCAGGCCTTAGTCCTCCAACGTGATCTCTATATTACCTTTAAGTTTAAGATTCGCACCACTCGCAAGAGCCGATTCAAACAAAGCTTTGAGCTCCAAATCGAGTCCGCGCAGCGCTCGGAGGCGCTCCTCGGATAGTGCTCCGCTACATCCGGAGCGCTCTCCCTCACTATGTTTCGCCAGAGTATGGAAGTCTATTTTGCTTTTCACCATCGCGCCGAGGACTTGTCGGGCCTCGTCAGGGGTGAAGGTGCCGTCGATGAGTTGGAAGTGTTTTGGTGTGTTCATACTGCTGTGGGGTTTTCGATTTTCTGCCAAGTTCCGTCCGGTAGATGGCGGCGCTGGATTTCCCCTCACCTTGGGTGGAGAATAGGAGTGTTCAGCCCTTGCTGACAAGGCAGCGGATTATAAATCCAGCAGATTTCTTAAAGTGGCAGAGAGGCTTGATCGGGAGCCAAATCAAAGGAACTGACACTTCTTCATCGACCGCATACGCCGCTTGGCATACCCTGATGGTTCGCTCAAACATCCTTATGGAAACCGTTCTCAAACTCCCCGAATCAGCCACTCCCTCCACTCTCGACGAAGTCGTCGCCGCACTGGAGAAACAACATCTCAAGGCACATCTCCATACCAAAACTTGGGGCGATTGGATACACTTCGATGATTACAGCACCGTGATCAGTATCGAGTCGATGCGCGGCCTCTCATCTTCCGCGACCATTGAACATGCGGAAGGGGAGGAAACCGAAGAGCCCATCCCAAGCATCCACCGCGCCTTTGCCAAACTCGGCTGGCACGGCATCGATGACGAAGGCGAATTTTCTTTGTAATCCCCCGGATGAAGCTTGTCAGCTCACGATAAGCTATTCGTTCCCAACTAGCCGATGTTTGTCAGCTTGCGGCGGAGTGTAACTCATGACTATTTTCTGATCTTCTTTATGAGATTTTTTCAACTCGCGATTCTATTCGCCATCGGCCTTACCGCTATTCCCAGAGCTACTGCACACCAAGTAGATTCCGTGGAGCTTGAGTTTCACCCGGGCGAGAGCGCTTGGAAATTCGAGGGCCTATTAGACATTGCCTACATGCTGCCGGAATCTCGCGGCGTAGAAGACGCGCCGCCGCTATTCCGCAAGGACGTCATGAAATCCTCCGAAAAGGAGCGCCTAAGATATACCACCGAGGCCGAACGCACCATGCGCGAACTCCTAAAGGTCGAGTTCAATGGCAAGGCACTGGAATGGAAGATTCGCTTCCCAAGCTTTGAACAAACTCCCTTGGTCCTTCCCGAGGAAGCCGGAGGATGGGCGCTAATGAGCGCGGAAATCACCGTTGAACCGCAACCCGGCCCTGGAGAGCTGGAAGTAATATGGAAAGATAATCTGCGCTCCGAATTGATTCTGATTTTCTTCGAGGATAACGAAATCAAGGACCTAGTTAGCATACCGTCTGGCATGTCCAAAAAAATTCTTACCGTTAGCGCTCCGGAGCCATCGGGGAAAATCGCTACCACCACACCTTCCAAAGCCTCCAGTATGCTGAGCTGGGTGACCTCTGGGTTTTATCATGTGATCCCGCTCGGCATTGATCACATCCTCTTTATTCTGGGACTATTTCTCCTTGCTCCGCGTTGGAAGCCACTTCTTATCCAGTCGCTACTATTCACCGTAGCGCACTCCATCACACTTGCGCTCGCGGTAATGGGGCTCATCAACCTCCCCTCAGTGTGGGTAGAAGTTTTTATCGCGGTGAGTATCGCATGGGTTGGAATCGAGAATCTAATTGTCAAAGAGCTAAAGCCTTCACGCCTTTATCTTGTCGGGTGCTTCGGCCTCCTGCACGGGCTCGGTTTTGCCAGCGTGCTTAAAGAAAAGCTCGGGGATCTAACAGGAAAAGACGTCGCTCTCCCTCTCGTTTCATTCAACGTCGGTGTCGAACTCGCACAGATCAGCCTACTCATTTGCGCCTTTCTAATACTCCTGCCTTTACGTAGATGGACCAAGACCGTTCAATTCGTAGGGTCTTTATTAATTGCTGCAGCTGGGCTCTTCTGGGCCTACGACAGGCTGCCTTTCTAAAGATCTTAAAATCCACCCCTCCCCCAAGAGCAGGAATTTTATCGGATGGGAGTTTGACAGAACTTCCTTAACTTGCTTTTTTTAAACAAGAAACACATTCCCCGCAAATGAGCGAAAACGAAAAAAACACCGATTCTAAGCAGACTAGCAGCATTCCTTTGAAAAAGGAAACCGTTCGAGTTACCCTCAAAGCTGCTGATGCTCCACCAGCAAGACCCCCTGGAGCTCCGTCGGCGAATTCAGATGAAGCGCCTGTGAGACTCGCACCTCCCGTAACGAAACCCATCGTCCCATCGGCCCGCCCCGTCGCACCTACAGTTCCTGGCCAAGCACCAGCACCAGCAGCTTCGTCCGTTCCTCCTATTGCCACCAAACAAGCTGAGGCACCAGCATCTGCCTCCGCACCGAATGCTGGTACTTCAACACCGACTGCACCAGCCGCTAACAAGCCACCACAGCCAACAGCACCAAAACCTCCAACACCACCTGCTGCAGGAGCAACGAGAGCTCCGGCTCCTACTATCCCGCTAAAAACAGCCGGAGCGAAAGCACCAGGCACTGGCGCTCCAACCATCAAACTCGGCGGAGCTACAACGAAACCGAGCACTGGTGCTCCAACCATCGCTCTCAAAACCGCTTCCAAGGCCTCACTTCCAGGTATGGGAGATGCAACCAAACCGACTGCGACTCTGCCTAAAGCAACCGTTGCTCTCAGCCCGCCTACCAAACCGCTAACAGCGGGTGGCGTTGCCGCCAAACCAAGCAAACCCGACCTTGCAACAGCGGAAACCGGGCCAGATGAGACTGGTGCGGAAACCTTTACCAACATTCTCGCAGGCGTTGGCCTTGCCGCAGCTATCATCGTTCTCAGCCTACAGCTGAATCTCGCGAGTGTCTGGATCGACGCTGAAGATAACGAGAGCGAAGGCGGATTTTCGCAGTTGCTTGATTAATTCAAACCCTCCCAATTTATGGCTATCGGCATCATTAATATAGTTCTCGCCTTGATCGTGGTATTTCTCACATTCACCGGCGCAGGCCTCGGCTAAAGTAACGAAACCCAGATCCCGATGTGGGCTTGGGATAGCAAAACTTTTTCAGCTAAAGAGTTTCTGAGCTTTTTTGCTTCGTGACCTTGACGGATAGAGTGAGCAGTTTCATCATAAACGGATGGCTATCAACCTTACTGAAGAAAGTTTCCAATCCGAGGTGATCGATTCCGATCAACCTGTTCTCGTCGATTTCTGGGCCGAATGGTGCGGTCCATGTAAAATGATCGGGCCTATCCTCGATCAGCTCTCCGGCGAGCTCGAAGGACAAGCAAAGATCGGCAAGGTCAACGTCGACGAAGCACGAAATCTCGCGGTGAAATACAATGTTAAATCGATCCCGCTTCTACTGTTTTTCAAAAACGGTGAAGTGAAAGATCAGATCGTTGGCGCAAATATCACAAAAGATCAGCTGAAGGCAAAGCTTCTAGAGCTCGTCTGATCTGACGCCCCAATTTTTGAAAGCCTCTCCCTTGTAGGGAGGGGCTTTTTTCTTTGGTGAAATGAGACGCTTTACGCTTCAATATCTTCATTGAAAGCTTTTCTCTCCGCCATCATCGTCGCCGCCGGCAGCAGTCGGCGCATGGGCTTCGACAAGCTCGCGGCTGAACTCAATGGAAAATCCGTTCTGTCCCACGCGGTAGACTTGTTTCTCGAATGCGAGGCGGTCGCTGAAATTATCCTCGTCTGCCCTGAAGAGCGATTCGCTACGCTTGACCATAGCCGTTTCAATAAACCTGTGCGGCGAGTAGATGGCGGCACAGAGCGGTATCTATCAGTTGCAAATGGGCTAGCTGCAATTGCGGCCAATACAAATCTCATCGCAGTGCACGACGCCGCCCGCCCGTTCACCTCACAATGCGATATCCTCACGACCATCGCCGCTGCAGAAGAACACCGCGCAGCTTCGCTTGCCCGCCGAGTGACCGAAACACTGAAACGCTCAGACAACAACGATTTCACCGAGGCCTCTATCCCCAGAGAGGACCTATGGTTCATGGAAACTCCGCAGATTTTCCATGCAGATCTGATACGCGCTGCTTACCAGCACATCGTGCAAAACCAAATACCAGTCACTGACGAGAGCTCCGCCATTGAGGCATATGGCGAACGCGTGAAACTCATTGCATCCACCTCCCCAAACCCGAAAATCACCACACCCGCGGATCTCTTCGGAATCGAACCGAAATTAGGCTCTCCCCACGGCCACTGATCACTTGGCATCAGCCGCTAAGAAGCTACGGTTTCAACGTGCCAGCCACCTACTCCACTCACAACCTCCCCGGCGGCCCACGCCTAGCTCACGCACAACTTCCGGAATCCGAATGCGCGGCGCTATCCATTTACATACCAGTCGGCTCCCGAGATGAGACGGGTGGCATCCCAGCAGGCCTTGCGCATTTCTCCGAGCACATGGCCTTCAAAGGCACCGCTACACGCTCTGCCAAAGAGCTCACTCTTGCGATCGAATCAGGTGGCAGCCAAGCAAATGCCTGCACCTCGGAAGATCACACGATTTATGAAGCGCAAGGCGAAGCGGAGCTCATGCCGGTATTGATCGAAGTCCTTGCGGACATGACTTGGCATTCCACCTTCCCGGAATATGAGATCGAACTTGAGCGGGATGTGATTGGGGAGGAAATCACCATGATTCGTGAGTCACCCTCAGACCATATCAACGACCTGCTCGCCGCAGCCCTATGGCCGGACCACCCACTCGGCCAATCGATTTCCGGATCCGTTGACTCCATCGCAGACATCAACCGTCAGAGCCTCAAGCAATTTGCACAAGATCATCATTTTCGTAGCGACTTGGTAATCGCGACTTCCGGCCCCATGCCTGCAGAGCACATTCTAAAAACGCTACTCCCACTCCTGCCAAACACGTTCAAAAAACCACCCTTAAGACTGGGTTACACCCTAGCCGCCGCGCGTGAAATAATCGAAAAACGCCCCACCGATCAGCTTCAGCTTGCCCTAGCCTGGCACACTCCGGGTCGTCACGCGAAAGAACGCCATGCTCTACGCCTACTCTCACTCATACTAGGCGAATCATCATCTTCACGCTTGTTTACCGAGCTCCGCGAGGAGCGGGGGCTCTGTTACCAAGTCGGATCGGAAACTACACTCTTTCACGAAACCGGAGCCCTACAAATCATCGCAGGACTCGATCCCGACTCGCGCCAAGAATCTCTCGAAACCATTTTTAAAGAAACAACGGACCTTTCCAAGAACGGCCCTCGTCCAGGCGAGCTTGAACGCGCGAAGCGCCTCGCCATCGCCCAATCCAAATTAGCTTTTGAATCCACTGCCTCGCATGCCGCATGGGCCGGTGAGGGTTTACTGTTCTTCGATCACATACCCTCCCCGCAGGAGGCACGTGAAAACCTCCTCGCCGTCACCGACCAAGAAATCCAATCCATCGCCCGACAGGTTTTTTCACAAAAACCCGCCACTGCCGAGATTGTTTCCAACTAGCCTTCTCGCTGAAAAATTCACTCTGACCTTTTATAGAATTGCCCCCTTTCCGCGTAACCATGGACTTCCACCCCTTCACCCCGGCGCATTACATCACCCTTGCCATCGGCTTCGTGCTCACGGCAGCGTTGCTAGTTTTCGCGAAGCGATCCGAGAAAAACCAACGCCTTACCACCGCGCTACTCGCATTTCTCAACCTCGCCTCTTATCCCTTGGCATTACTCGCATGGAGCAACCATCCGAAAGCGTTGGATAACGTGATCCCCCTGCATCTCTGTGATCTCGCGGCCATCGTCGCAGGCTTCGCCTTGTTCACTCGCAAACCCATTCTACTCACCCTCACCTATTTCTGGGGAATCGCCGCAACCACCCAGGCCCTCCTTACTCCCGCCCTCACGATCGGCCCGCCGGAACTGCCTTTCATTCACTTCTTTCTGCAGCACTTCGCAATCGTCGCCGCTGCGCTTTACATTCCAATTGTCCTGAAATGGAGACCTGAAAAACCTTGGTGGAAATCCCCGCTCATCGTATTCGGGATCTCGATCGCCTACCAGGGATTCGCACTGCTGGTGAACACCATCCTGAAAACCAACTTCGCCTTCGCCTCCCGCCCTCCTGACAACCCTTCCCTCATCGACCACCTGGGCCAATGGCCGTTTTACCTTTTATCCATGCAGGTCCTCGCCTTAGGACTTTTCCTCCTACTCGCGTTGCCGTTCAGAAAACGGTCGTGATCGTATAACTGACTACCGAACTATGACAATAGAGCGGTGCGGCCAGCCCGACGGCCATGTATTTCCGCTCATTCGACCGACGACTCCTTGCCTGATTCCAGCAGTTCATGGCGATTTAGCTCCACATCGTCCTCACCGTTGACCTGGTAGGTTACCATTTTATGGTCCTCGTAGACCTCCACGATGCGGTAGCCACGCTTAGCTCCCCAACTACCTCCAACGTGACTATCAAAAAAGTAACGGCGCTCATCAGAGACATAGACTCCAGTCTCAAGGTGATTGTGACCGTGAAAAACAGCACGCACATTGGGGGTCGATTCTAACAGATCCATCACCGCCTCTCCCTTGGGCTGTTCGGCTTTATCGTGTATCCCGTGTTTGGGCCAGCCATCCACTTTGTGTGCCCGTTGCGGGATATGGATCATGACAAAGATACCAGCAGCAGCACGATGCTCCTCAAGTTGGCGCTTGAGCCAATCGATATCAGCAGCGAGGTAGATGTTAGAGGTCGCAGGCGCAGAGGTGTCCGCCATGATAAAGACGAATTCCCCGATTTTGACCGTGTGGTTGGAGGGATAGCCCCAAATTTTTCCCCATGACTCGGTGGGGGAGCCAGGCTGGCCGTCAACGAAGTCGTGGTTACCCTTGATGGCATAGTATGGGACTTCAAGCTTGGACAGCTGCTTGTCACGTAGCTGCACCAGCATGGGCGAGGAGTCATTGGTGAGATCCCCGTTGATAAACAGCGCATCGAGACCCTTGCTTTTCTTTTCCGAATTGATCCACCTGACCATGTCACCAGCCATTTCATCAAAGGGTGTGTTTACCTGACCGTAATGCAGATCGGAAACGGCCGCGAAGCGGTGTTTAAGCTTGCTGCCTGGTTGCACCTCAGCAGCCGTAACCCAACGCCCTGGAACCGCCCCGGCTAGGACGGTCGCGGCACTTGTCTTGAGAAAGCGGCGACGGGAAGCATGCGGGGTAATCATCACAAAAATACGTATCAAAAACTCGTAAAGTTACAGATCAGCATCAGACAAATGAAACCTGACGCCTTTCGAAGCTCCTTGGCGAAGGATACAAAAACATCATGTGGAAAATAAAGATTTTCTCACCTATATTTCACCGAACTCGAAAAACCTCCGCAGAACTCGGCATTGCCTATTATTACGGCGACGGCTGCGGACAGTAATGAGAAGAAAGATGATACAACCGGATCGAAATGCAGCAATTCTCTTCGCCCTCCCCTTCACGCAATCAGATTTTTTTGATCGTAAGCTGGCCACCTTTGCGAACAATCACAGCCAATGACCTCTAGAAAACCAAATCTCCCCCTACTCTTCCTGCGCATTACGGCTTTTGGTGTCGCCTCCATGCTGACCGCTTCCGCTATAACCGATGAGGCTCCACCGAAAACCGAGGGCACCGCAAACCCTGAAGCTTTGCCATCCGCCGATCCGGAAAAAGCCCTGCTTTCCACAATCAAGTGGCCAGAGGAAATGGTGGCGAAGCTTTTCGCCCGCGAACCCTATGTCCAGGATCCAACGGCGATCACCTTCGATGAGCAAAACCGCCTCTACATCGCAGAGACCCACCGCTTCGAGCGCGGGGTAGAGGACAACCGCCGCAACCCGTGGACTGCCGATGACTATCAGCTAACATCCACCGCCGAGCGGCTGGAGATGCTCAAAAAATACTCCAACGAGAAGCGGCCGTTCTCCTATTTCTCGGAATACTCGGAGAAAATCCGCGTGATCGAGGATCGCGATGGCGATGGCAAGGCCGACTTCGGCCAAATTTTCGCCGATGGCTTCAACGATCCACTCGATGGCACCGCCGCCGGAATCATGGCGCTGGACGGGAAAATCTACTTCGCTTGCATCCCGCATGTCTGGCTGCTTGAGGACACCGACGGAGATCTCAAAGCCGACAAGCGCGAATCCCTGCAGGAAGGCTACGGCATTTCCGTGAGCCTCAGCGGCCACGACCTCAACGGCTTCGTCCTCGGGCCGGACAACCGAATCTGGTTCACCATCGGCGACCGCGGCTACAATTTAAAAACCAAGGAAGGCCGCCACCTTTACTCCCAATACGAAGGTGCGGTATTTCGTATGGAGCGAGATGGCAGCAACCTGGAAGTGGTCCACACGGGTTTACGGAACCCGAAAGAAATCGCGTTCGACCGCTACGGAAACCTGTTTTCCGTAGATAACGAGGCGGACATGCAGGATATGGCCCGCGTCGTCGATGTCGTGGAAGGCGCCCATTCCGGTTGGCAGCGCGGACATCAGGCGTTCCAGAAATTCACCAACCTCATCTATGGCACACGCCGCCACGATACGAATTGGATGAGGGAGCGCCATTGGGACATGGACAGCCCGCTTCGCCCGCGCGCCATTCTTGCTCCAGCCGGCTGGGTCAGCAAAGGTCCATCCGGCCTGGCCTACAATCCCGGCACCGGCCTCTCAGAAAAATGGGACAACCATTTTTTCGTATGCGATTTCGTTGGTGCGAACAGCGCGGTGATCGGTTTCCGCATGGAGCCGGACGGCGCGGGCTTCAAGGTCGCGAGCAAGGAGAATTTTGTCTCCGGCATGCTCTGCACCGACATCGAGTTCGGATACGACAGTAAGGCTTACGTCACGGATTACGTCGGAAGCTGGCCAACCCATGGCTTCGGGAACGTCTTCACTTTCGAAAATGAGCTGGAAACGGCAAAACCAAAAACGAAAGAGGTGCGGACATTATTCGCAGAAGGGTTTGGAAAAATGAATGCCGAAAAACTTGCAGGTCTGCTCCGCCATCCCGATATGCGCGTCAGACTCCGCGCGCAGACCGTCCTCGCGGAAATGCCGGAAAACCGCCCGCTTTTCATCGCAGCGGCCGGCATTGAGGAAGGTCTCACCACCCGCCTACACGGCGTATGGGGCCTTGGAAACCTCGCTCGCCTGAAAGCCGATTCAGCATCCGCCGAGGCGCTCGTGAAACTCTGTTCCGACTACGAACCAAAGGTGCGAGGCCAGGCGATCCAAGCTCTCGGCGACGCACGCCACAAACCCGCGCTCGAAACCGCGGTCAAACTGCTCGCCGATCCCGACCCTCGCACGCGAATGCTCGCCGCGATCGCCACCGGCAAGATCGGCGGCAAGGAACAGGTTCCCGCGCTGATGGCAATGGTTGAGGAAAGCAACGGCGAAGATGAGTATCTCCGCCACGGCGCCGTCGAAGGCATGGTGCGGATTGGCGATGCCGATGCTGTCTTCGCTTTTGCAGAAAACAAATCCCCGGCCGTGCGCCTCGCCGCCGTGCTCGCCTTCCGCCGTATGAAGGACGCTCGCATCGGCCATTTCCTCAAGGACAACGACCTCTCCATCGCCGTCGAGACCGTGCAGGCGATCAACGACAACTACATCGAAGGCGCCCGCCAAGACCTCGCCGCAGCAACACACCTCCTAGGAAAAAGCACATGGCCCGTGGATATGCGCATTCTCAACGCAATGATCCGTGTTGGAGGAGATGGAAATTTCCGCCGCTTGATCAAAGTAGCCCAAGACACCTCACTTTCCGAAAACGCCCGCACCGAAGCCCTCTGGCTCATCGGCCGTTTCGATAAGCACCCGCCAACCGATCCCACTACTGGGATGTACCGTCCGATCGAAGAAAAACGTGAAATCAGCGAAGCCTTGAAACAGGAAATCCGCTCCGCCCTGCTTCCGTTACTAGCCAGCACCTCCGGTGACACGCTGGTCGAAGCACTCGGGCTCGCCGGGAAATTCAACGTAGATATACCTATCGAAACCCTGATCGGTCAACTCAGCGACCCAGAAAACCCGCTTCAAGTTAGATTGGCCGCCATGAAAAAGCTCGCAGCTGATAAACCACAAAACTTCACCGCAATGCTCGTGAAACTGACAGCGGACCAAGACAAAAACATGCGCGGTCCTTCTATGGAAATGCTCAGCCGTTTGGATACAGAAAAGGCTTTCGAAGTTATTCAGAAAATCCTCTCATCCGGCGAAGTCTTTGATAAGCAACTTGCCTTGGCTCTGCTTGGAAAGCTCGACCACCCGGAAGCGTCGGGGGCCTTGCTGGAAATGCTCAGCGATATCCAAGAGCAGCCGATCGCGATTCAGCTCGATATCATCGAAGCCTCCAAAAAACGTTCCGAGCCCGCTCTCAAACAAGCCCTTACAGCCTACGAAGCAAGCATCAACAAGGAAGATCTGCTCGCCGCTTTCCAAGTCACGCTGGAAGGTGGAGACATCGACAATGGACGGAAAATTTTCTTCAGAAACGGTTCGGCCAATTGCAACCAATGCCACAAAGTCGGTGATCGCGGCGGCGAGGCCGGCCCGAATCTCGAGGGACTCGGTGGTCGCCAGAATGCGGAATACATCCTCGAATCCATCGTCGCTCCCAGCGCCGAGCTCGCTCCCGGATACTCGCCGATCGCCGTGACCATGAAAGACGGTAGCATCGTCGCAGGCATGCTGATGGAAAAGAATAGCACCGAAGTCGTCGTTCGTAATTTTGAAACGAACGAAGATGCCGTTCTCAAGAGAGACGACATCGGCACCCTGCCCCCAGCCATGTCAACCATGCCGCCCATGGGGTTGATCCTCGATAAATCGCAAATCCGAGATCTCGTGGCTTACCTTTCGTCTTTAAAAACTGACTGATGACTCGCCTCTCGGGGCTATCACGCATTTTCTGGTTTCTGGCATCAGGTTTCTGGTGTCTCTTTAACCCATGTCCAAGCCAGCCATTAAACGCCCGCGCGTTAACGTCCGCCGCCCGGATGTCATGGAACTCGTCTCCGCAGAGGTCGCTGTTCACTACCAGTCCTCGCTCGTCGAGAAGATCAAGGATCAGGGCGGGAAATTAACCCGGGGAAATACAACCCTCCTCCTCGCACAGGACTTCGGCTTCTGCTACGGGGTAGAGCGAGCAATAGACCTAGCCTATGCTTCACGAAAGGTATTTCCCGATAACCGTATCTACCTGATTGGTGAAATCATTCATAATCCAGACGTTAACGACCATTTGCGGGAAATGAATATCACTTCACTCCCATGGCGGGAAATGGACGCAACCTATGATGACTTGCAACCGGAGGACGTAGTCATTGTCCCGGCCTTCGGCGCGCCGACTCTTTTTATGGAGAAGCTTGAGGAGCGCGGCTGCTACACGGTTGATACGACCTGCGGAGATGTCATGAAAGTCTGGCGCCGTGTGCGTGGCTACGCGAAAGACGGCATCACCTCCATCATTCACGGCAAGGCTGACCATGAGGAAACTCGCGCAACTTCCTCACGCGCGCTCGGCGAGAACAAGGACGGTAATTTCTTAATTACACTAACCCTCACCGATACTGACTACGTCTGCGACTACATCTGTAATGGCGGTGATAAAGAGGCATTTCTCGAGCATTTCAAAGGCTCACACTCAGATGGTTTCGATCCGGATCTTCATTTGAAAAAGATCGGCGTTGCGAACCAGACAACCATGCTCAAGAGCGAGACCTTGGAAATCCAGAATCGCCTCGCCAAGGCGATTACAGAGCGTGACGGATCTGCAGAGCAATTCTCTGTCTTCGATACGATTTGCGGCGCTACACAAGAACGACAAGACGCATTGTTCGAAATGCTCAAAACCAAGATGGATCTTCTCCTAGTCGTCGGTGGTTACAACTCTTCGAACACCGCTCACCTTGTCGAGATCGGGGAAAAGGAACTACCGACTTTTTTCATCCGCGATGCTTCTCAAATAAAATCATTGGAAGAAATCGTCCATTACGATCTGCATCATCAGCGCGAGACAACATCGGACTACGCTCACGTTTTCTCCGGAAAAGACCATGTTACCATCGGCCTGACCGCTGGCGCTTCCTGCCCGAACAACCTCATCGAGGCAGCGGTCAAGAAGGTGTTCGAACTGCGCGGAGAGAAGCTGTAAGCAACTACGCCAGATCCATCACCAGTACCTTAGCCCACATTTCCTTATGCCCTCCGGAAAAAGCATCATGGATCGCATCAGCCTCTTGATATTTGGTGTGGTCTGCCAGTGAATCAAAGTGAAAAGAAACCGCATAATCCCACGACTTATCAGTCACTGGGCGCTCAGGTGTTGGCGCGGATTTACCCCAATGCCCCTTGGCAACATTTGGTGACTTAGCGAGTTCAGTGAGCGCCGCTTCAATACGGGCGATACCTGCTTCGTTTTTGAATTCGTCTTTCAGCCAGAAGTATACGTGATGTTCCATGCCTTGATCCTGAGTCTCTCAGGACGGGTATCTCAAGCACTATATTCCAAACTATTCGTTTAAAGAATCGCCCCAGAGCTTTCGCGCTTTCTACAGATACTTGACGAAAGCCGTGTAGACTTCCGGCGGGATATCCAGCAATCCGTAATCCTTGGAGGAAACGAATAACAAGCTCTGTTTTCCTTTCCCGAGTAACTGCCCTTCAGAACCAAAAATCTGGTGCTCCAACGTGCAGAATTTCCGATCCGTCTTGGCAACCTTAATCTTCACTGTGATCGAATCAAACTCCTTGGTTTCACGAACAAACTTATGCTCGAAGGACCGCGTCAAGATATAGAACTTGGTATTTTTTAAATCGAAATCCGGCATCGCCTTATTAAAGAACAACTCGCGCGTCTTCCCGACGTAAAGCGGATACATGCCGAAATACACATTACCCACCGAATTGGTGTCTTGGTAGGTAGCGATCATGGAGTAAACAAACCACTTACCTTCGAAATGACCGGCCAGATTATGATCACCTCCTTCAGACGGAGCTGTCACTTCAGTTTTTGCTACAGACTGATCGCTCTTGGAGAGCGCTTTGATCGCAGGGATTTCAGAGGCTTTGTGTATTACCTCATCGGCCTTTTCGGTAACAAGCCGAAGTAGATCCGTGGTGGTGACCAGCCAAACCACATATGCCAGCGGAAGCAATGATCCCACATACATGAGAACATTTTGATTCACCATGTAGCCGAAAGCAAAAATCACCAAGCAAAGGCACGCCATAGAGAACATACGGATCTGCGGCAGGGGCTGCTGAGAATTGGGAACAAAGCAGCGCGCGATGGCAAGCGCTGCATATCCAACGAAGAACGAGGCGTAAAACACCATGAAATACTCGAGCTCGAATTTGGCGAAGAAACTCACCAGAGTGATGACTCCCACGATGAAGAAAGTCGGAATCGGCGAAGCGATAATTTGCTTTGGAATGATCGAAACGATCATGCTTTGGCTCTTCTCAACATTCTTTTCCAAGAACCATTTAATGGAGACATAACCACTGTCCAAAGTGGTCAGTATGCAAATCACAAGGAAGCCGATATAAGCCGCTGGTATCAGCGAGTTTCCATTGAAGCCTTGAGTGAAGTGTTGAACGACGATGTTGTGACCGTAGACCAGGTCATCGAGCTTCGAGGTGGTGAACTGAATTCCCTCGCTCGCGTTCCCCATAACCCACATGGCGAGATGACCGTGAAAAAGTAATAAGCAGAAGAAAATCAACCCACCGAATACATAACCAAGACGAATCGAAGTTTCTTCGCGGTGCATCTGAATCGCCCGCTGCCAATGCTGCAAATCGAGCCAAGGGCCTACCAAAAGGCCCACAATAAGTGGCACAGCCAAACCCCAGAAACGCCCTGAAGCGTAACCATGCTCACTGCCCAAACCACGTATCCCATCACCGACTCCGAAGGGGCTGAGGGAAAATAGTAAAGTCAGTATGCAAACCAGCCCCAAAGCGCCCAGCAGCGCATGGCCCGCCTTGATCTTGCGAATGCCGAACTCTTCTCCGAACAAGCAGCCCACTGCGAGCAAAACAAAAACAGACATGGTAACAGCCAAGGCTACAACCGCCTGACCATTGAAGCCTTCGATCGTTCCGAGTAGCGGAACAAACAGATATTTGACCAAAGCAAAGACCGTCAACGAAAGCGCTACAATCTGGTAAATATAAAAAATCAGGCGAAACGGCTTGGAAAATTTTTCAAAGAAAATTGCCAACGACTCATGTCCTCCCGGATGTCGATTAGCAACGATCTGTGTCAGCCAACCAAAAAGCATTAGCCCCAGCGCATTGGGAATGGCGAACATAAGCAGGCCATTCATCCCAAACATAAACGAAATCTGAACACTAAAAAACAAACCCAGCCCCCACATCCACGCCAAGGCGACAGAGTTCCCCCAAAGCAACGCATTTAACCATCGAAAATTCATACCCCAAACAATCCTCAAA
>Ga0307940_1000274_pt1 | contig 33659 bp, 25 predicted proteins | sample OrgLakmetagen124_FD_201835 | JGI IMG/M metagenome (GOLD analysis project Ga0307940, IMG submission 201835) | Saline water microbial communities from Organic Lake, Antarctica - #124 | ecosystem: Environmental > Aquatic > Non-marine Saline and Alkaline > Saline | place: Antarctica: Organic Lake... | reverse complement strand
AAACCTGAAATACTACTATAAACTGGATATTACAGCGATTTTGAAAATCAAGATGCCTCTGGATGCCTTATGACAGTTGGGCTGTAGCGATAAGTGTTACATTAGGACGGAATGTCCCCAGAACCCCAACAACGCCGGCGGACAGTCACCCCGCTTCCTTGATGAAGACAACATCAACGACGCTTACGCCCGGGCCAACGCTATTGTGAACCTGTCAGAGCCGTCCCGGTCGCAAATGGTCACCAAGGTGGCAGACGGGCATAACTGCTGGCTGTCCAGCAACACGGCCTGTGTCGATATACTCACCACCTACATTTCGAACTGGGCCGGCAGTTCCGAAGGCGCAGTAAAAACCGTGGAGCTGCTGGCACCCGACATAAAAGAAGTAGGCAACACCCTGGCGTTCCCGGAAACGTCCAGCGACTTTGAAACCTACGTCTACCCGACCCTGACGCAATACTGCAGCGAGTGCCACACCGGCAGCGGCCAAACGCCCTATATCGCCAGCTCCGACCCGCAGACGGCCTATAACCAGGCCAAAAGCCGGATTGATCTCAACGATCTCACCGAGCCGGATGGCAGCAACGTTCTTCTGGACGATGCCTCCTCCCGCCTTGTAGAGCGCCTGCGTGACGACCAGCACAACTGCTGGGATGAAGATTGTGACGAGTCGGCACTGACCATGCTCGCGGCCATTCAGAACTTTATCGGCACGCTCGGTGAGCCGGAACCCATCCCTGAAAATCTGGTGGCCAGCAAGGCCCTGAACCTGAACCAGGATGGCCTGCTGGCCAACTCTGGCGGCCGCTTCGAAGACAACGTGATTGCGCTTTATGAATTCAAGACCGGCCAGGGCCAGACCGCCTTCGACACCAGCGGGGTTTCCCCTGCCCTGAACATGACGCTGAGCGGCAATGTGAGCTGGCTTGGCGGCTGGGGCGTCCAGTTCGGGCCCTCTGTCCAGAACGCGGACGGTGCCACAATCCGCGCCGGCAAGGCTCAGGGATCAACCGACACCAGCCGCAAGATTCATGACCTGCTGACGGCATCCGGCGAATACAGTATGGAAGCCTGGGTTGTGCCGGCCAACGTGGTGCAGGAAGGGGCGCGAATCATCACCTATTCCGGCAGTGCAACGGCGCGGAACGTCACCCTCGGCCAGACCGAACAGCTCTATGACGTGCTGCACCGAAGCACCACCAGCGATCAGAACATGCCCTTTTCAACCGAAAATAACCCCATGCTCCTGCAGGCAAGCCAGCAGCACGTGGTGGTCAATTATTCACCGGGCAAAGGCCGTGAGATTTTTGTGAATGGCCAGCCCACCGGTGATATTGACCCTGACGAACCGGGCCTGCTGACCGACTGGGATAACACCTTTGCGCTGGTGTTCGGCAATGAAACCGACGGCAACGCGCCCTGGGAAGGCTCTCTTCGCATGGTGGCCATTCACAACCGCGCGCTGACTCCGGAACAGGTGCGAGCCAACTATGAGGTCGGCGTGGGCCAGAAGTTTTTCCTGCTGTTCAGCGTGTCGCACCTGATCGATGGGATGGATGAAAGCTTCATCGTATTTGAGGTCAGCCAGTTTGATAATTTCGGCTACCTGTTCTCCAACCCCTTCTACATTGACCTGAACGACGAGAAGTCGCCTTCAGGCGCTGTTCTGCAAGGCATGCGAATCGGTATCAACGGTCGAGAACCAGCGGTGGGCCAGTCCTATGCCAATCTTGATGTTACTCTGGGCAGCCCCGATTACCAGCCCGGAACTGGCCAGCCGCTGTCCTCGCTGGGTACCGTTATCGGCCTGGAGGAAGGGCCGGACATTGATGAGTTTTTCCTGACCTTCGAGAATCTGGACGGCAACCGGGATGTCCGCTCCGAAGGCAGCCTGGCAGCCCAGCCCGAGCCGGCAGACCTTGAGGACGTTGCGGATATCGGAATCAAGACCTTTGACGAGGTGAATGCGTCCATGTCCCGCGTCACAGGCATTACCACCACCGCGGTGAGTGAGACGTTCAACAATGTCAGACAGCAGCTGCCCACGGTGGAAAACATCGACGGTTTCCTGTCATCCCATCAGATGGCCATTACCCAGATGGCGATCCAGTATTGCGACATTCTGGTGTCGGATGACACCCGGCGGGCCGCCTTCTTCCCCCCGCAGTTCAACTTTGAGGAAAATGCTTCCACAGCGTTTGATACCACTGGCCAGGCCCTGATTGCCGGCCCGCTGATCACCGAATTTGTGGGCACAGATCTTGATACCCAGCCGGCCAGTCAGGACATTGAGAGCGAGCTGGGCAGTCTGATGGGGAAACTGTCTGACTGCGGCGGCAGCTGCCCGGCTGGGCGAACCGAAACCGTTGTTAAAGCCAGCTGTGCCGCCGTTCTTGGCAGCGCCGTGACACTGATTCAGTAAGGGACATTGACCATGCTTATCAAAAGCCAGAAAAAGCGCGCTCTGTCACTTGAAGAGCCTTTGCTGCATCCGGACCATGCACGGCCCAAAACCCGCCGGGAGTTTATTTCCCAGGGATTCATGGCCGGCGCGGCCACACTTTCCAGCGCCTCTCTGTTTAACCTGCTCACGCCCGGCAGAGCCCATGCGCTGTCCCCGGCACTGGAGGCCAGGAAAGCGGAATGCGGCATAAACACTCTGACTGGCGGCAAGGTACCCTTTATCTGCTTCGACCTGGCCGGTGGCGCAAGTATGGTTGGCTCCAACGTTCTGATGGGTAAATCCGGCGGGCAGCTCGATTTTCTCAGCACGGCTGGCTACAACAAACTCGGCCTGCCCGGTGACATGCTTCCGAACCAGCCACAGTTTGTAAACCAGGAGTTCGGGCTCGCGTTCCATTCTGACAGTGGCTTTCTGCGGGGCATGCAGGCCAGCACATCAATGACCGCACGGGCCTTTATCAACGGCGCCGTCATCGCGGCACGGTCGGAAAATGATACGGGCAATAACCCCCACAACCCGATGTACGGCATTCTGAAAGCCGGCGCGGAAGGCGAACTGGTGTCGCTGGTTGGGTCCCAGAGCTCAGAAAGCGGTGGCAACTCCATGGCGCCAATGGGCCTGATCAATTCCAAGGCACGGCCAACAAAAGTGGACCGCCCCACCGATGCCACCGGCCTGGTAGACGTGGGTGACCTGACGTCCATTCTTGAAAAGCAGGATGCGGTATCGGTGCTGGAGTCCATCCGCAATATCAGTCTGGCCAAGCTCAACCGGGACACGGTCGATACCGGCCTTACAGACACCGCTGATACCGCGATCAAAAACCAGGTGGATTGCGGTTATATCAAGAGTGCTCACCTGATTGAGGAATTTGGTGACCCGGAAGCCATTGACCCGGGCGAGGACCAGCAGATTGTTGGAAGCAGCGGTATCTTTACCACCGATGAGTTCTTCGGTAACAACCGCCTGGGCCGGGAGTTCCGCAAAACCGCTTCGGTCATGAAGCTGGTCCAGAATCGCTACGCAGGTGCCGGCACTGTTACCCTTGGTGGCTACGATTACCACACCGGCGAGCGCGCCACCGGGGAGTTCCGGGACTATCTCGCAGGCCGCTGTATGGGTGCCTGCCTGGAATACGCCCACCGCACAGGCACTCCGCTGATGCTTTACGTGTTCAGCGATGGCTCCGTATCCAGTAACGGCCGCATTGACGACAGCGAAGGGGGCCGGGGCAAAGGCGAGTGGACCGGCGATAACCAGCAAACGGCCGCCTCTTTCTATCTGGTATACAACCCCGTGGGCAGGCCTGTTGTCCGTAACCAGCAGATCGGTTTTATGCGCGCCGATGCGTCCGTGGAAACCGCTTCCAGCCCCATCGCCAACAACGTTAATCAGCTGGTTCAGGCGGTGGTTCTCAACTATATGGCGTTGAACAATGAAGAAGGCCGATTCGAGAACGTCATGGTCGGCCACGGGCTGGGAGGCAGTTCCAGCCGCGACCGACTGGTCGGCATTGAGCCCATTATCTAGGCGCCGGGCGGCATCAGCCCGCTGGAATAATGCACCTGGCGCCGGTCATCAATGATCACCGCGTCAATGCCATCGAGGCTGTTAATCAGCGCCAGGCCTTCCGCGGCCCCCAGCACGAACACCGCCGTGGACAGGCCGTCAGTGGTCAGGGCGTCATCGCCCAGAATGGTCACGCTTTGCACACCCTTTGAAGGCTTGCCGGTGGCCGGCGACAGAATGTGATGCACCCTCTCCCCGGCTTCATCGATAAAAAAGCGTGCGTAATCCCCCGACGTAGACACCGCCACATCCGACAGTGGCAACACCATGGCGTTACGCTTTTCCGAGCGCGGATCCCGGATGCCGACAATCCACGGTTTGCCCCGTTTATCACCCAGCAACCGCATATCGCCACCGGCGCTCAGGCGGGCGTGGCGTATGCCGTGAGACTGGAGAATGTCGATGCCCCGGTCCACGGCATAGCCCTTGGCAATGCCGCCCAGGTCCAGCCGCATACCATCCTGCAGAAACCGCACCGTATTCAGTCCCGGATCCAGCACGATGGAACGGTAATTCACCGCGGCCAGACCTGACGCAAGCGCTTCTTCGGAGGGTTGATCACCGGCGCGGAAATCATAAAGATAGCCAACCGACCCGAAACTGATATCAAAGGCGCCTTTACTCAGCTCCGAGACCAGGATCGCTTGCTGGAGCACTTTAAAAAGGCTGTCACTGGCGACCACCAATTCGCTGCATGCCCGGCGATTCAGGACGGAGAGCTCGGAATCCTCACGATACCGGCTCATCTGGTGGTCGATCTGCCGGAATACCTCAAGGACTTCCTCCCCGGCTTTTTTGGCCAGGGCGGGGTCTTCGGTCCAGTATTCCATGTCAATATCGGTGGTCATCGCGGTGCCACTGACTTGCACCCACTCGGCACTCACAGGCATAGCGGTCAGCAGCAGTGTCAGGATCGCCAGCTTAAGCATAAAGGTCCTCTGATCAGAAAGAGCGATTCAGAGGCACAGTCTACCCTGTGTTATTGCAATTCGCCTGCCAGAGCTTTGCGGCTCTGCTGCGTCAGTCCAGTGCCTCACAGGAGCTATCAGCCTCTGCCACGGTATTCGCCAATGCGATGGCAATGCCGGCGAATTCGTCCGCCTGCAGGGACGCACCGCCGATCAGTCCACCGTCAACCTCGGGGGACCGGAACAGCTCCGCCGCATTCGCCGCTTTGACACTGCCGCCATAAACGATTCGAGTCGACTGTCCCGCACCCTCATCGCGGCGGTCCAGAAACTGACGGATCGCCCGATGGGTCTCACTGACCTGCTCCGGCGTTGCCGTTCGGCCAGTACCAATAGCCCATACCGGTTCATAGGCAATCACGCAGCGACCGACGCCTGCCACACCGGTATCGTCGATAACCGCCTGCAGCTGACGTTCAATGACGTCCATAGTCCGGCCCTGATCACGCTCTTCCAGAGTTTCGCCGACGCACAAAACCGGGGTCATCTCAGCAGCCTGCACCTGCCCGGCCCTGGCTGCCACGTCTACATCGGATTCGTGATACACAGACCGGCGCTCGGAGTGCCCGACCAGTACATAGCGACAGCCCATTTCCTGCAGCATGGTCGCGCTGACCTCCCCGGTGTGGGCCCCGGATTTTGCCGCGCTCGCGTTCTGGGCGCCCAGGGAAAGCCCGGTATATCCCAGCAGATCCCGTATCTGGAACAAGTAGGGAGAAGGCGGGCAGATGGCAATATCGACGGTTTTGCGAAACGGCCGAAGCTTTGCCAGCATCTTCGTCATCAGCGCCTGATTGGCATGCAGACTGCCGTTCATTTTCCAGTTCGCAATTACAATCGGTTTTCTCATAATACGTCTCCTGTCCGGGCCTGAAGGCCCCCTCGGGAATTCAGCTATCCAGGGCGCAACGGATCGCACCGACGCCCGGATAGAAAGCGTGAACACCAAGATCCTGCTCAATGCGCAAAAGCCGGTTATATTTGGCAACCCTGTCAGAGCGGCATACCGAGCCCGTCTTGATCTGCCCTGCCCGGGTGGCGACCGCCAGGTCGGCAATAAACGTATCTTCGGTCTCGCCACTGCGATGGGAAATAACGGCGGTATAACCGGCGTCCTGTGCCATGCCTATGGCGTCAAAGGTTTCCGAAAGCGTTCCGATCTGGTTGAACTTGATCAGTACGGAGTTACCAATACCGCGCTTGAGGCCCTCGGCAATCAGGGATGTGTTCGTCACAAACAGATCATCCCCAACCAGTTGGACACGCTCGCCGAGCTTTTCGGTCAGCAACTTCCAGCCATCCCAATCGCTTTCATCCATCCCATCCTCTATTGAGGCAATCGGGTAGCTCGTGGCCAGTGAATGCAGATAATCCGCAAACCCTTCGGAATCAAAACTTTTTTGGGCGCCAATCAGTTCATAGCGGCCGTCGCGATAAAATTCCGAGGCAGCGCAATCCAGCGCCAGCACAATGTCGGTACCCGGCCGGTAACCAGCTTTGACCACCGCTTCGAGAATCAGCTCCAGCGCTTCCTCGCTGGAACGAAGGTCAGGCGCAAAACCGCCCTCATCCCCAATGGCGGTAGACAGACCTTTCTTTTTGAGCAGAGCTTTCAGCGCATGAAAGGTTTCAACCCCCATTCTCAAAGCTTCGCTGTAATTGGGGGCGCCCACCGGCTGGATCATGAACTCCTGCAAATCAATCGTGTTGTCGGCATGGGCACCGCCGTTGATGATGTTCATCATCGGGACGGGCAGTACGCAGGGGTCAGAGCAGCCATAGATTTCAGCCAGGTACCGATAAAGGGGCCGCTGATGAAAGTTGGCGGCGGCATTGGCAACAGCCAGTGAAACAGCGAGGATGCCATTGGCGCCGAATCCGGACTTATTCTCAGTGCCGTCCAGTTGACGCATCAGGCGATCAATAACCAGCTGGTCAGATACGTCACGCCCTTTGAGGGCGGGTGCAATCTGGCGGTTGACCGCCTCAACGGCCCCCAGCACGCCTTTGCCGACATACCGGTCTGGATTTCCGTCCCGCTTCTCCAGCGCTTCCCGGGAGCCGGTGGACGCGCCGGAAGGGGCCCTGCCGGTTCCCAGAACGCCGTTACCGAGTTCGACGTCCACTTCAACGGTTGGAAAACCTCGGGAGTCGAGGATTTCCCGGGCAAGCACAGACTGAATGCGTTTCATAATGGTAAACCTGCTTCGTTGTTTTGTTTTCCCTGATTGTAGTATTCGTTATCGAACATTAACAAGCGAAAAAGAACATTTTAAAATATGATTTTGTTATAACGAAAATGATCACTATCAGGAAGGCGAGCTTGAAGGCGTAACTTGAAGGCGTAAAAAGGGCCGGCAGGTTTGGCCCGAAGAGTACGGGACCACCTGAAATGCTAGAAAATGGGGGTAAAACAGCAACCGGCCAAGACCCACCGATACAACGGTCAATCGAAATTTTCGGAATAGCACGAAAAGACTTTAGTATTCGAATACGAACTTTGTCAATGTATCCGTAATAATTTTAGGGGCCTCATTCAGCAACCCGGAAGCGGGCGACAAGTTCGTTCAGGCTCTTGCTCAGATCATCCACATCGCGACAGTAACGCGCGCTTTCGCGAGCTTCCTCCAGAGTTTTCTCGCTCACCGATGCCACAGTGCGGGTGCGTGCAATCACCTGTTCCGCCAGATCACCCTGCCGCTGAACCGCCTCAACAATGGTTCGGTTCGCGCTCTCTACCCGGGCAATGGCCTCCACCATCAGGGTGAGCTGTTCCCGAGCCGCCCTGGCTCCGTCGAGAGCCGACTCACTCTTGCTCTGGCTTTCCTGCATAAAGCTGGTCGCTTTCGCCGAACCGCTGTGGACGCGCTCAATAAGTTGCTGGATATCCGCCGTGCTTCGCTGGGTTCGGGATGCCAGCGAGCGAACCTCATCAGCAACCACTGAAAATCCGCGACCGTGCTCGCCCGCCCTGGCCGCCTCTATGGCCGCATTAAGCGCCAGCAGGTTGGTCTGTTCGGCGATGGAATTGATCACCTCAAGTACCGAATCCACCTCTGAGATATCCCCCGCCAGCGACTCAATCAGCCCGGCCCCGGTACCGACGTCCTTGCCCAGCGCTTCAAACGAGGTAATCGCCGCAGTTACCTGCTCATGAGTGTTGCGGCCGGTCTGAATAGTTTGCGCAGCACTCTCAACCGATTCGCTGGCCAGCCGCCCTACTTCACCAACGGACTCGTCCAGAACCGACATATCCCCGGTCAGCGCTTCAATTTCCGCTTTTTGACGGTCGTTGTAATCAAAGGTAGTTTCGGCGCGTTCACTCAGCAGCCGGCTATGCTCGCCCAGCTTCCGGCTCACCTCGAGAATTCGCAGAATCATTTCCTGGATACGCCCGATAAAGCCGTTGAAATAACGGGCCAGCAATCCCAGCTCATCCTGACGTTTGCTGTCGATACGACGAGTCAGATCCCCCTCACCCTCGGCGATGTCCTGCACCCGCCGGCTAAGAACATGTACCGGCCGGGTGACCAGCACCCGCAGCATCAATAGCAATCCGGCAAAGCCAAGAACCACCAGCACCGCCCCGACATTCATGGTGGCGGCGACTCGGCCGGCAATGTTCTGGGACTCTTGCCGGGACCGCTCGGTCCATTGTTCCGAAAGTGCCTGGACTGCTTCTATGCGCTTGCCGAATTGTTCGATCGATTCTGGCACCTCGCTGACCAGAACGAGCGCCTGATCCCTGGCCTCAAGCTGTGCCAGCCGGGCATCAAGTAAGTCGGGGCCGATCAGTGTCTGTTCCAGCCAATCATTGTATTGCTGATTCAGCGCCTCGAAATCCGCTTCGGTTTCGGGGTCATCAATCATCAGGAAGAGTCTCTCAAACAGGGTGCGACCCTGTTTCATCAGGTCTTCAATGGCCATGCGCAGCTGATCAAGACGCGCTTCGTCTTCCTCTGCCATATAATTGATCATCGACAGTTCCAGCGTCAGAACCGCGCGTTCGATGGTCTGCGCCTCAATCACAATCGGGTAATCGCTGGCGAATATACTGATCATCTGAATCAGATCTGAAAATCCCCGGGCCAGGTTTGCGGCCTCGGCCCGGAATGCTATCAATGCCTGCTGATTGGACGCTCTCAGGTCCAGGGTTTGTGTCTGCAGGCGCGCTATCTCACTAATGGCCTCGTCCAGTCGCTGCCGCTCTGTCCTTAACGCCCGTATTTCGGCCGAGGAGTCCGGCAATGAGTCAGCGAGCTCTGTGGTAATCGCTTCAAACTGGGGTTTCAGAGCATTGATCTGCTCATGATTCTTACGCACCTGGTCGCTGCTGGTTGCGGATGCAAGGGTACCGGCACCGTTGGAGGTAAGCAGAAAATTCGTCGTGAGTTGCTTTAATCGGTCGCCGCTCTGATTTATCTCGCTGACAAGCCCGGCGTAGCGGTCGGTTATCTGTTGCAGCCCTGACTGTGAATAGATGAATATGCCAACAATCATGAAGGCTACCACCAGAGTCACCAGTAGCATCCTCGCGCCAATGGCATTCACCCAGAGGGTTTTCGGCTGTGTGTTCCGGTCTGACTTGTTCTTGTTTTTGTTATTCATTTGCACACCTCTACTGGAAGACATCCTCCTTCGGCGTCATAAAGCGGCATCCCTGCTAATAAGGATAGTTTAAAAAATGAAACAAAAGAGGGGGGGGTGTTGAATAGCTGGGCAGACCACCGCCAGCCCGCAACTATGCGGACTGGCAGGGTTTACCCGGGATGTTGCTAACCTTAGTTAGCCATCCACTCTTTCATCATCTGATCGTATTGCTTGGTCTTACCCTGGGGTTTTTCGTTGTCCAGCTTCGGCTTCGGTGCGCCTGGCTGATCAAGCCAATACTGCTCGTCACGCTCCTCGTTGAGGATTGGCGCATAGTTGGCAAACACATCCGCACGTGCCAGACGCGACATAGTGCGATCCATGGCATTAGCCAGGTTATCCAACGCGGCTTTCGGCGTGACTTCGCCGTTCACAGCCGGTGCCAGGTTCTGCCACCACAGCGGCGCAAGGCGTGGATAGTCCGGCACGTTGGTGCCCGTCGGAGTCCACATGCTCTCGTTTTCACTGCGATAGAACTCAACCAGACCACCCAGCTTGGGCGCCAGCTCAGTCATCTCATCCGAGAAGACGTCGGAGCGACGAATCGGCGTCAGGCCGGCGATGGTTTTCTCCAGTGACACAGTCTTGGAAACCGTGAACTGGGCGAACAACCATGCTGCTGTGCGACGGTCTTCGGGTGTGGAATTGAAGAAGGTCCAGGAACCCACGTCCTGATAACCCACCTTCATGCCATCTTCCCAGTAGGGACCAGCCGGTGACGGCGCCATACGCCATTTCGGATTACCTTCATCGTCGGTAACCGGCAGGCTTGGATCCGTCATGTCAGCAGTAAACGCGGTATACCAGAAGATCTGCTGGGCAATCTGGCCCTGTGCAGGAACTGGCCCGGCTTCACCAAAGGTCATGCCACGAGCGCTTTCCGGTGCATAGTCACGCAACCACTCAACCATCTTGGTCACCGCATAGACAGATGCAGGCGAGTTAGTCGCACCGCCACGGCTTACGCTGGAACCAACCGGGTTGCCGTCTTCGTTGACACGGATACCCCAGTCATCCACCGGATTACCGAAGGGTATGCCTTTGTCACCCATGCCTGCCATGGACAGCCAGGAGTCGTGGAAGCGCCAGCCCAGGGAAGGGTCACGGCGACCGTAATCCATGTGGCCATAGACACGCTTACCATCGAGTTCTTTGACGTGAACGCTGAAGAACTCTGCAATGTCTTCATAGGCAGACCAGTTCAGAGGCACGCCCAGCTCATATCCGTAGCGCTCTTCGAACTGCTCCTGAAGATCTTCACGTGCAAACCAGTCAGCGCGGAACCAATAAAGGTTGGCGAACTGCTGGGTTGGCAGCTGATACACCTTGCCGTCAGGGCCAGTGGTGTACTGCAGACCGATGAAATCATCCAGGTCGAGGTAAGGGTTGGTAAAATCTTTCCACTCATTTTCCATCGCGTCTGAAATGGCAATCGTCTTGCCATAACGCAAATGGGTGCCGATGGCATCGGAGTCGTTTACGTAGCCGTCGTAGATGTTCCGGTCAGACTGCATTTGCGTCTGCATGGTATCCACCACATCACCTTCACCGATGATGTTGTGCTCTATCTCGATGCCGGTAATGTCCGAGAACACCTCAGCCAGAACCTCGGCTTCATAGGTGTGAGTAGTCAAACCTTCCGCCACGGTCTTGATTTCCATTCCGCGAAAAGGCTCGGCGGCTTTGATGAACCATTCCAGTTCAGCTAGCTGCTCTTCCCTTGACAGGGTTGAGCGCTGAAAGTGCTCATCCAGCGCCTTCTCAGCCGCCGCCCTGTAGTCCTGCGCGTATACCTGTGATGACGTCAGGAGTGCTCCCGAAATCACCAGCGAAAGGTAATTGAGTTTTTTGTTTTTCATACAGACCTCATCTAGCTATGTTTGCATCCCTGCAAGAAAGTAAGTCCCTTTTTTGGATTAACCCCAGCGCATCAGGATAACCATCCATACAACAGACACTGCGGTTGCCACCAAAACATGGAGTTCAGTCATCCCGACAAACGCGAGATGAATGAACGCACTGGTCAGAAGACCAATGAACAGCCGGTCGCCACGGGTGGTGGCAATCGGCAGGAAGCCTTTTCGCTCAACGCTGGGCGAAAAGTACTGCCATAGGGTCATGCCCGTCAGAATCAGGGCAATCGAGATGAAGAATCCTGCCGTCGGGCCGGTCCAATGCATCCAGCTCATAACAAGCCTCCTCAGGTACGGCCCAGGGCAAAGCCCTTGGCAATGTGATTACGAACAAAATAGACCACCAGAATACCCGGCACGATGGTGAGCACGCCGGCGGCAGCGAGAGTGCCCCAGTCAATACCGGACGCTCCCTGCGTACGGGTCATGATGGCCTGAATCGGCTGCGCCTCGGTTGCCGTCAGAGTCCTGGCTAATAGCAACTCGATCCATGAAAACATGAAAAGGAAGAAAGCGGTCACACCAACACCAGAGCGAATCAACGGGATGTAGATCTTCACAAAGAATTTCGGAAAGCTGTAGCCGTCGATATAGGCGGTCTCGTCTATCTCCTTCGGTACACCGCTCATAAAACCTTCCAGAATCCACACCGCCAGTGCAACGTTAAAAAGGGTGTGGGCCAGCGCCACAGCAATGTGGGTATCGAACAGACCCACCGATGAATAAAGCTGGAAGAACGGCAGTGCGAATACCGCTGGAGGTGCCATCTTGTTGGTCAGCAACCAGAAGAACAGGTGCTTGTCACCGACGAACTTATAGCGGCTGAACGCATAAGCTGCTGGTAAGGCGACCGTCAGGCTGATAGCCATGTTCATGAACACATAGGTCATGGAATTTACATAACCCATGTACCAACTAGAGTCCGTCAGGATATTGGCGTAGTTGTCGAATGTCAGATTCTTTGGCCAGAAACTGAGTTCCCCCAAAATCTCCGAGTTGGTTTGTAGCGACATATTCACCAGCCAATAAATCGGCAAGATCATAATGACCAGGTAAACAATGAATCCAATGCGTGATTTCACGTCTGTCCCCTTGCTTTTATTGTTGGGCTGACTTGTCTTTCTGCGCCGTCATAATCGCGGTGTAGAACACCCAACTGACAGCCAGAATGATCAGGAAATAAATCATGGAGAACGCTGCCGCAGGACCCAGGTCGAATTGCCCGACGGCCATGGTCGTCAGCGCCTGACTCAGGAACGTGGTAGAACTGCCAGGCCCACCTCCGGTCAGCACAAATGGCTCAGCGTAAATCATGAATGAGTCCATGAACCGCAGCAGCACACCGATTACCAGCACGTTGCTAAGCTTGGGCAACTGAATGTAACGGAAAACCGCCCAACGGGAGGCCCGGTCGATACGGGCGGCCTGATAATAGGCATCGGGAATGGCACGCAGGCCGCTATAGCTGAGCAGTGCAATCAGCGGAGTCCAGTGCCACACATCCATCAGGATGATCGTGAACCATGCATCTGCAGCGTTGGCATTGATGTTGTAGTCGACCCCGAGACTGCTCAGACCCCAGCCCAGCAAACCAATGTCTGCACGGGCAAGTATCTGCCAGATGGTTCCGACCACGTTTAACGGTATCAACAGCGGCATGGCCACAAGAACGAGCGCCGCCGAGGCTGCCCAGCCTTTTTTTGGCATCAGCAACGCAATGCCAATGCCCAGGGGCACCTCAATAGCAAGAATGGCAAAGGAGAAGGCGAACTGCCTCAAAAGAGCTGCCTGCAGATCCGGATTCCGGAGCATTTCCTTGTACCATTCGGTGCCGGTAAAGAAGGCGGAATCGGCGCCAAAAATATCCTGTACCGAATAGTTCACAACGGTCATCAACGGGATAACGGCAGAAAACGCCACCACCATGAAGACCGGGATTACGAAAAACCATGCTTTATTGTTTTCAATCTTATTCATGATCGGCCTCCACTAACCGCTCGTCGACATACACTTTCAGCCAGGGTTCAGGAAAGCCGATGCTGGCTGTCTCATGTGGAACCGGCTCGTCTTCAGGAATACGCACCTTCACAGTAACGGCGCCGAATTCCACATCGACCATCCGGTAGGTGCCAAGGTCTTCGATATCAGTGACGGTTACCTCATAGGGTTGATCCCCCGTGTTCTTGCCAAGGCTCACAAACTCGGGGCGAATACCAAACTTGATGTTGTCGGAACCACTGCTGCGAACCTTGTCAAGCACCTGCTCACTAACCGGAATGACTTTTCCGTCGAATACCAACCCTTCATCGGTCAGCTTCGGCTCAAAGAAATTCATGCCAGGGCTACCGATGAAATATCCTACAAAGGTATGGGCAGGTGTCTCGAACAGGTCCTGTGGTGTGCCAAACTGAACAATCTGCCCCTCATACATAAGAGCAATCTTGTCAGCAAAAGTAGAGGCTTCCAGCTGATCATGAGTGACGTAGACCATGGTGATGTCGAAGCGCTCATGAATCTGTTTGAGCTTGCGGCGTAATCGCCATTTGAGCTGCGGGTCGATGACCGTCAGCGGCTCATCGAAAAGAATGGCGGTAACATCTTCGCGCACAAGCCCCCTTCCCATGGACACTTTCTGCTTCTGATCCGCACTGAGATTCTTGGCCTTGCGCTTCAGTTCGCCGGACAACTCAAGAACGTCCGCTACCTCCTGCACTTTTTCCCGGATCTTCTCTTCGGAGAAGCCACCCTGGTTGCGCAATGGGAAAGCCAGATTGTCATAGACCGTCATAGTGTCGTAGATCACCGGAAACTGGAAAACCTGGGCGATGTTGCGTTTCTCTGGCGGTAATTCGTTCATCCTCTTGCCGTCAAACAACACATCGCCCTCTGAGGGCGTCACCAGGCCGGAAATAATATTCAGCAGCGTGGATTTGCCACAACCTGAGGGCCCGAGCAACGCATAGGCTCCACCCTGCGCCCAGACATGCTCCATCTTGCGAATCGCATAATCTTCCGGGCCTGCCGGCTTTTTGCTGTAAGAATGGGCCAGCGTTTTTAAGGTTATTTCAGCCATTTCAAAGACCCTCCGCCCGGCCAGGCACAAGAATTGTCTTGCCGTCAGACGCAAATGCGTAAAGTTTGTGGGTGGGGAAATACACTTTGATCTGCTCGTCCGGGCGATGCTGGTATATGCCCTGAAGGTGCAGAACCAGCTCGAAGTTTTCCGTGTGCACGTGCAGGAACGTTTCAGAGCCACTGATTTCCGCCAGATCCACAGTCACCGGAATTTCCAGATCGTCGTCGGCGTTGGGTACCAGACCAATGTGCGATGGGCGGACGCCGAAGGTGTACTGGCCCGGCTCGAGTGAGGCCAGGTCCGAGTTCAGTCGGAAGTGCACCTGCTCATCAAAGGTCACCTCGTTCTCGGTGACACGTCCCGGCACGATATTGATAGGCGGTTCAGAGAATATCTCCGCAGTCTCAATGTCCTGCGGCTGATGATAAACCTTCGGGGTCGGCCCTTTCTGCAGCAGACGGCCCTCATGCAGAACAGCCGTTTCCCCGCCAAGTGCCAGCGCTTCCTGGGCTTCAGTCGTGGCATAGACCGCAATGCAGTTGCGCGCCTGGAACAGATCCTTCAGTTCGCTCCGCAGCGCCTCACGCAGTTTGTAATCCAGATTGACCAGCGGCTCATCAAACAGCACGACGTCTGCGTCTTTTACCAGCGCCCGGGCCATGGAAACTCTCTGCTGCTGACCACCGGAAAGTTCGAGCGGCAGTCGGTCCAGCAGATTATCAATCTTCAGCAGCTCGGCGGTTTCCCGAACACGTTTGTCGATCTCTGACTGGCTTTTTTTGGCAAGCTTGAGGGGCGAGGCGATGTTTTCGAACACGCTCATGGTCGGGTAATTGATAAACTGCTGGTAAACCATGGAGATGTTCCGCTTCTGGACGGCAACACCGGTCACGTCTACATCGTTCATCAGGATTTTACCGCTGGAAGGTCTGTCGAGACCCGCCATTATGCGCATCAGAGACGTCTTGCCGGCAAGCGTCCGGCCCAGGAGGACATTGAAGGAACCTGGCTCCAGCGTCATGGTGACGTCCGATATCCAGGTCTCTCCGTCCACAACGCGCGATACATTCTGCAGCGTTAAAGACATGCTTTTTCCTTTCGGTTGTTGTTTTGGTTTTAACTCAGTGTACAAGAGGTATGCCAAAACGAAAAGATACGAAAATAATTTTTTCAAACCCCGCCATTCGAGGGGTTCCGCAACAGGCTTTTGTTTCAGACACTTGCACTATTGATGTTCAAATTGTTGTTTGTGTTCACTTTCTCCATCACAGTGTGAACACTTTATGTTTTTTTATTTAAATCTATATTTTTCAGTTGCTTACGAAATAAAAGATTGAATTTTTTCGCTCAATACCATACCCGATGGAAAACGAACATTGACCAATTCAGGTTCGGTCTACAATACTCTGGGTGTTCGCAAACACATTTTTATCCCGTGAAGCAGCACCGGTCTCTCTAAAACGAACACTCAGAGTAGTTAACATGAGCCAATATTCCAGAGAACTGAGCATCCTCCGGGATCAACACGCTGAGCTGATCGAAGCCGCAGCAAGCGAGATTGCACCCTATTTCAACAACATGCTGCACAACGTTCAGTGTGTGGTGTTGCTGGCAGATACAGCAGGCACCATCTTGCAGATCTGGCATCCTGAAGATCAGCCTATGGCCTTATTCCGAGCGCTTCAGCCCGGCAACACCTGGGGCGAAGTCCATGCCGATTCAGCAACACCCGTCTTCGACGCCAATGGTCGCCAGTCCGGCGCCCTCTGCCTTCACTCCACAACAAAAATGGGAGGCGATTACACTCTTGGCATGATGAAACTCGTGTCTCACGGCATTGAGAATCGTCTGCTTTTGCGGACTTATCAAGGAGAGGCTCACATTCTCAAGCTCAACACCAACCCTTCCAGCCTTGATAGCAACTGGGCAGGCCTTCTGATTGTTGATCACAACGGCATCGTCTGCGCAGCCAACCGTCGAGCTCACAGCATGCTGGACGAACAGTTGGTGAACATTTCTGTGAAGCGGATCTTTGGCCTGGAGCCTGAAACGCTGATGCAGGCTGTTACAAGCCAGCCTGCAAAACTGGTGGCAAACGGCGACCACCAGGTTTTCGTTCAACTCTGTACCGAACAAACTTTCACGCAAACTCCTGTGCAGCAGGAAAAGGCTTCGGCCGAGAACCGGGAGTCCGCTGATGCACTTCGGGCGCACCGGGGCGAAAGAAGAGTTGCGTCAATTCCTGACAACCTGATTCCTGAAGACGTAGTAGCGCCAGAGAATCTAGAACATGGCGACACCCGGGTACGCAGGCTGATCAGGCAAGCCCGCAGAATCATGGAAAAAGACATTCCGATTCTGGTCTTCGGTGAAACCGGCTCCGGTAAGGAAATCCTGGTGCGAAGCCTGCACTATTACAGTAGCCGGGCACCCGGGCCACTCATTGCCGTTAACTGTGCCGCCATTCCTTCTGAGCTGGCAGAATCTCAACTGTTCGGGTATGAGAAAGGCGCCTTCACCGGCGCCCACAATAAAGGCTATATAGGTCTGATCAGGCAGGCGGATGGCGGAACGCTTTTTCTGGACGAGATTGGGGAAATGCCGCTGATGCTTCAGTCCCGGCTGCTGCGGGTCTTGCAACAAAGGGTGGTGACTCCGCTCGGATCAACAGAAAGCTACCCGGTGAACATCAAGCTGATTTCAGCGACCAATCGCAGCCTCCGGGAAAATATTCTGGCGGGGCATTTCCGACAAGATCTTTACTACCGAATTGCTGGACTGAACCTGGAACTGCCATCACTGCGGGAACGATCTGACATAAAACCACTGATCACATTTGTGCATCAGCGCCTGTTACAGGCAGAGCCCGGACCATCGCTCAGCCAAGACATGCTTAACCTGCTGGCCCGGCATCCCTGGCCTGGCAACATGCGCCAGCTTGTTCATGCACTGCAGGTTGGCATGGCGATGGCTGACGGAGCTTTGCTTGAGAAGCAGCACCTGCCTGACGACTTCTTCGTTGACGCCCGCGAACCGGTCAGCCTTCAGACCGAACCCCTCAGCGAGTTGTTACCCCGACTATACCGGGCCAACGGCGGGAATATTTCCCGCACCGCCCGGGCTGCCGGAGTCAGCCGCAATACTGTGTACAAATATCTGCGCTCGCTCGAAGCCGGCTAAGGGATCAGGTCGCAGTCTGAGCGCCGCTCTGTAATTTCGCTACGGCGGAGAACCAGCCGGCGTAGAGCTCGTCGCGACTCTCCTTACTCATTTGCGGCTCGAACCGACGGTCACACTGCCAGGATTCCTGAAGCGACTCCAGAGACTCAAAAATGCCAGCCTGAAGCCCGGCAAGGTAACAGGCTCCCAGGGCCGTGGTTTCGACCATTTTGGGACGATCTACCGTGGCACCCAAAATATCAGCCAGAAACTGCAGCACCCAGTTATTGGCCACCATCCCGCCATCGACCCGCAGCGCTATCGGACGCAAGCCGTCTTTCTGCATAGCCTTCTGCAGGTCTTTGGTCTGGTAACAGACGGATTGCAGACCCGCCGTCACGATTTCCTTGATGCCGGTATCACGGGTCAGCCCAAAAATTGCGCCGCGGGCATTGGGGTCCCAGTAGGGTGCGCCCAGGCCTGTAAAGGCAGGCACCAGATAGACCCCGTGGTCCATCGGCGTATCCTCGGCAAGCGACTCGGTCTCGCAAGCATCCTTGATCAGCTGGAGTCCGTCCCGTAGCCATTGGATAGCAGCACCGGCGACAAAAATGCTGCCCTCAAGCGCATACACTGGCTTGCCATTCAGGCGATAAGCGACCGTAGTCAGCAGACGGTGTTCAGATTTCAGTGCCTTTTCGCCCGTGTTCAGCATCAGAAAGCAGCCGGTTCCATAGGTGCTTTTCGCCATCCCGGTCTCGAAGCAGGTCTGCCCGAAAAGCGCCGCCTGCTGGTCGCCGGCCATGCCCATCACCGGCGCACCATTCAGCTTTCCGCTACCTACGATATGGCCGAAGTCTGCAGCGGAATCCATCACTTCAGGCAACAGGGATGCCGGTATACCGAACAGGTTCAGCAGTTCCTGATCCCATTCCTGAGTATGAATATTGAACAGCATGGTACGGCTGGCGTTCGTCGCGTCCGTTCTGTGCTCCTTGCCGCCCGTAAGACGCCAAAGCAGAAAACTGTCGATGGTGCCGAACGCAAGCTCACCCCGCTCTGCCCGCTGCCTGACATCCGGCACGTTATCCAGCACCCAGCGTATTTTGGTGGCTGAAAAATAAGGATCAATCAACAGCCCGGTCTTGCTGTTTACTGAAGGTTCAAGACTCTGCTTCTTGAGCGTTTCACACCACTCCGCCGTTCGGCGGTCCTGCCAGACAATAGCCGGGTAAACCGCCTCGCCGGTTACCCTGTCCCAGAGTACCGTGGTCTCCCGCTGGTTAGTGATCCCGACCGCGATCACTTCGTCATTATCACCACAACCTTTGGCCATAACGTCATCGCAGGTCTCTCGGACAGTGCGCCAGATGTCTTCGGGGTCGTGCTCTACCCAGCCGCTGGCCGGGAAAATCTGGGGGAATTCCTGTTGACTGGAAGCGTGTATGTTGCCATCCAGAGTAAAAAGAATGGCGCGGGAACTGGTGGTTCCCTGATCGATGGAAAGAATGTACTGGGCCATGGCTTTTACCTCAAGTGTTCTTATTTTTTCGCATTTTTACTTTTTTGAACACAAATGCCAACCCTTTTTACGGGCATTGCGTCGACCAGTTTTCCCTGAATCACACTCAACTCCCTAAGAATGCTGCACAAAGGGAAAAAACACTCTAAACTTGGCGTACTTTCAGAAAAACCATTTCGTTCGTTACAGAAAAAGCGGGAACCGGAGGAAGTTGAATGGCACAGCGGCGCCGACAGGACCTGATTATGGAACTGATCCAGCAGAACGGCTTCGTGACCACGGAGCAACTGGTCGATCAGTTCAAGGTGACACCGCAAACCATTCGCCGTGATCTGAACGAACTGGCTGGCGAGAAGAAGCTCCGCCGGCATCATGGCGGCGCCGGCATCGATTCCAGCACCATCAACACCGCCTATCAGGCCCGAAAGATCATGGACCTGGAAGCAAAAGAGCGGATAGCAGAAGCCCTGGTGGAGATGATCCCCGACAACTCCTCTATGTTCATTAATATCGGCACCACCACCGAAACCATTGCCAAGGCCCTGCTGGAAAAGAACAACCTGCAGATAGTGACCAATAACCTGCACGTGGCATCCATCCTTTCGGCAAAAGAAGACTTTCACATCATCATTGCCGGTGGTGAAGTCAGAAACCGCGATGGCGGCATCGTGGGTGAAGCAACCCGGGATTTCATCAACCAGTTCAAGATGGATTTCGGCATCATCGGCATCAGCGGCATCCACACCGATGGCTCCCTGCTCGACTTTGATTACCGGGAAGTTCGCGTTGCCCAGTCAATCATTGAAAACTCCGGCCAGGTCCTGCTGGCGGCCGACCACTCCAAATTTGGCCGCAATGCCATGGTGCGGCTTGGAAGTATTGCCCAGGCCGATCATGTTTTTACTGATGAACAGCCCCCCGTCGAAATCAGACAGTTACTGCGCGAAAACAACGTAGAACTACACCTGGTCTGACCCGCCGTATTTTTTTCTTCGTATAAGCGCGTGATCTGCTTATCATCCCTCTAACTTTTTCGTTTTTTTTCGGTATTTTCCTTTACGAATATATCCTGCTTTCGCATAATAGAGAAAAGACCTTACGTAAAACCGGAAAGTGCGTGACCAATGCGCCTTTCACCGGAGTCAGGAGATGACACAAGATGACTGATGAGAACAACAATTTTGACGTTGTCATTGTCGGTGGCGGCGTTAACGGAACAGGCATCGCAATGGATGCTGCAGGTCGCGGCCTCAGGGTGCTGCTATGCGAGATGAACGATCTCGCTTCAGCTACATCCTCCAGCAGCAGCAAACTGATCCACGGCGGCCTTCGCTACCTGGAACATTACGAGTTCCGCCTGGTTCGGGAAGCGCTGGCAGAGCGGGAGTCACTCCTGCGCAACTCCCCTCACATCATGTGGCCAATGCGATTCAGGTTACCGCACCAGCCCCACCTGCGCCCCGCCTGGATGATCAGAATGGGGCTGTTTCTGTACGACCATCTTGCCAAGCGGGAACTTCTACCCGGATCACGAACCATCAGATTCGATGAAAAAAGCCCCCTTAAATCGGATATCACCAAAGGGTTCGAATACTCTGATGGATGGGTCGACGATGCCCGCCTGGTGGTACTGACCGCAAAAAAGGCACAGGAATGTGGAGCGACCATCCTGACTCGTACCAAATGCATTGACGCCCAACGCGGCAGTGATTCCTGGGACATATCGCTGAAGGACATGAACGATAACAGCGTCCATCACGTTTCGGCGAAGGTGATCGTGAATGCGTCTGGCCCCTGGGTAAGCAGTCTGTTCAGTGAAAGTCTCGCCATGAAGGCTCCGAAATCCATTCGCATGGTCAAAGGCAGCCATATTGTGGTTCCCCGCATGAACCGGGAAACCGAGGCCTACATTCTTCAGAATGAAGACGAGCGTATTGTGTTTGTCATTCCTTACGAGGATGAGTTTTCACTGGTGGGCACAACCGACGTCGATTACGAAGGTGACCCGAAAAAGGCGAAGATTTCGCCGGAAGAAACTGAGTATCTGCTTGATATTGTTAACTCCCACTTCAAACGCCAACTGACTGCCAATGACGTTGTCTGGTCATACTCGGGCGTGCGCCCGCTGATGGACGACGAAGAAGGTGATGCAAAGAAAGCGTCACGGGACTATTCGTTTGAAGTCAGCAAGGAAAAGGATAAAGCACCGGTGGTTTCGGTGTTTGGTGGCAAAATCACGACCTATCGCAAGCTTGCAGAAGCCGCGACAGACAAGGTGAGCCAGTACTTTGCCCACGCCGGTGGACACTGGACCAAAACCGGCATTTTGCCCGGGGGAGATTTTGAAAATCACGATACCCTTGAGGCAGAACTGTCCAGCCAGTATCCGTGGCTTCCCGAGGCGGTTTCCAGTCGTTATGTTCGCACCTTTGGAACCAAAGCCTACGACATTCTGGAAGATGCGACATCCGTGCAGGATCTCGGTTACCGTTTTGCCGGCACGCTGTACGAAAGAGAAGTCGAATACCTGGTCAGGCACGAATGGGCGATGACGTCGGAAGACATTCTCTGGCGGCGCACCAAACAGGGCCTGTATGCCACTGAAGAGGATGTCCGGGAGTTGGACCGCTATCTGGCGACCAAGGCAAACCCGCAACCACAAACCACTGCCCTGCATCACAGCGCCTGAACTACTCCCTCAGGCATTTGCTCCGGCCGGCACTACCGACCGGAGCTTTTTTATGCCCGAGCTTTGCGCTTTCCTTTTGCGCTTTCCTTCGGGCACGAAAAAGCCGGGCGCTCCTCAGAACCCGGCTTTCCCATCCACATCCCCATCGTCCATGAGCGCGGATGAAGGATCCTTCCTTAGAAGGTAAACTGCGAGCCGACGATCACTGCCGTATACTCTTTCTGCGGCATGAATGTGCCGCCACCCTCGCCAGTATAACTTTGCACCTCGACCATGAAGGCCAGGTTGTCAGTGGCGCGATGACGGGAGAACACCATCAGCAGCTCGTTGGCACCGTCGGCGGCGTCTGCCTCACCTTCGCCATAACTCGCACCAAGGGTGTGGATGCCGACATCATAGGTACCCTCGACGTACCACTGGGCATACTCTTCATCCGGGGCGGTCGCGAAGACCACCGGACTTGTATTCTCGCTGATGGAGTAGTTGGCACGGGCACTGAGGTTGCCCGCACTGACCGAGCCCCCGAAGTCGATGGTGCTCATGGTCTCACTGTCATTGTTAGCGCCGACGTCATCGACGTTCTGGAAGCCGCCACTGGTCCATATGCCGAAGTTATCGCCTGCATAGTCCACGCGATATTCGATGCGGGGGGTTTCCTTGGTGGCGGGGCCGGGCAGGCTGGCATTATCCCCCGCGCTATCCGGGTCAATTATCGCTGCGGCGAACTGGACGCCGCCAGTGCGCGGCGAAAAATAAGAGACCCGGGGCTGGAAGTCCGCATACTTGTAGCCAGTGCCGATACGACCGTTCGTCGCGGGGACGTTGGAGCCCTGAAACGGCATGAAACCGACACCCATGCCGCTGCCAGCGTCACCAATTGCCGGCGTACCCACCAGGCCGAAGCCCTGACCGATGCTGAGGGTGCCGAAATCACCGTCTACATTGATTTTGGCAACCCGGCTACCAAACCCGCTGATATTATTTCCGCCGACACCGACGTGATTGTTGATCTGAAAGTGGCCGGAAACGTCGAGACCGTTCTGCGTCGGCGCGGCGAACGACAGGTTCAGGCTCGCCGGATTAAAGCCGGAGCCCACGCCAATATTCGTTTCTCCGCCGTCTGTGTCTTGGGCAACGATGAATACCGGGATATGGCCATTGAAGCCTGCCTTCCAGCCACTGTCAGACTCAAAGGTCGCATCAGCCATAGCCGGCGCCGAAAGAGCCCCGGCCATCATCGCAACACCGGCGGCCAGTGCAGAGCGCTTGAAGAATTTTGCGTTCGAACATTTTTTGTTTTCGATCATGATAGCTTCCTATTATTGTTTGAGATATTCCGGCCCGCCTTGCTCGCCACTGCTTCCATTCATTTTTATCTTTACTATTCATGAATTTAAGCAATTTTTACGATGCAACGGACGCTGTCATCCCGAACATTCATTGCGGCCTGAGACCGTTTTCTGCTTTCGAGACACCCCAAATCTAGCGTGACATAGAAAAAATAGAAAGTTTAAGAACATATTTTTTTCGGTTTTGTTACCAATAAATTGCGTCATTTTTGATCATAAAGTTTTATTTAGTTGTTTTTATTGGATTTTATTAACTTTGAGAATTTTCGTTGACGAATCCTAAGGAGACTCTGATTACGTCTCAAAATCAGCGATAATAGGGTCGTCGCCAACAGCATAGGGTTCGTCGCCGCCATGGATCAGATCACCTTCTCCGAAGCCGAGTACCAGACCAAGAAGCGCAAGACCCGTCGCGAGATCTTCCTGGAACGGATGGACAAGTTGATCCCTTGGAAGCAGTTGGAAAAGAAGGTAGCCCGTTATTACCCAAAGGGCCAGAACGGCCGGCCGCCCTATCCGTTGCCTGCCATGCTGCGAGTTCACTGTATGCAGTTGTTCTATAACCTGAGCGATCCGGCTATGGAAGACGCCCTCTACGAGATTGAATCCATGCGCCAGTTCGCGGGCCTGAAGCTGGATCGCTTGCCGGACGAGACGACCATTCTCAACTTTCGGCATTTCCTGGAGCAGCATGGCCTTGGCAAGGTGCTGTTCAAAGAAGTTAATAAGCACCTGGAGAAAAACGGCCTGATGCTGCGTGAAGGCAGCATCGTTGATGCCACCATTATCTCTGCTCCCAGCGCCACAAAGAACAGCACCGGCAAGCGCGATCCGGAGATGCATCAAACCAAGAAAGGCAATCAGTGGCACTTCGGCATGAAGATGCACATTGGTGTCGACGACGCTCTGGGCCTGATTCATAGCATTGATACCACCGCTGCCAACGTTCATGACATCGTACCCGCCGACAAGCTGCTGCACGGTGAAGAGCAACGAGTCTTCGGCGATGCCGGATACCTTGGTATCCAGAAGCGGGACGAGCATAAACACCGCGAGAACGTGTTCTGGTTCATTGCCAAACGGCCTGGTTCCCGGAAGAAGCTGGATGCAGACAAATTGAAAGCCGAAAAAATCAAAGCCAGTGTTCGCGCCAAAGTGGAGCATCCCTTCCGGTACATCAAGCAGGTCTTTGGTTATGGCAAGGTTCGCTATCGCGGCCTTGCGAAGAACGCCAACCGTCTGCATTTGCTGGCCGCGTTCAGCAACCTGCTGATCGGTGAAAAATACTTGCTGGCGTAGAGCCAGTGCGCCTGTTTTTCGCCAAAATGGCGAGAAACGGGCAAAAAACACACAAATAACGGGGAAATAGTGCCTGAAACTTCGATTTTTTGCCGGTTAAAACCAAGATCGGCAAAACCTAGTGGTTATTCAGACCTTCCCTAAATCGAACATTACGATTAAAATGTAGTAAAACAAACAATAAAAAGGTGTCCCATGACTCTCTGGCCAATCCTTGCGGTGGTTACGTTTCTTTTTGGCTTTACTCCAGACAGTGACGGATCGGAAAACCTCAACTCGTTGTCTGAAACGCGCAGGCAGGTGATCAATCAATGGATTTCCGGAAGCTTTACGGCGTCAACGCTGTCTGAAGAACAGCAAGCCGAAGAACTGGCCTGGTTTGCCAATGCGGCAGAGCCACTTGCAGGCCTGGAAATTTCGGTACTGTCGGAAAACCTGGCAACTCACCGATACGAATCAGACGTGCTCGCTCAAGCTTTCTCCGACATTACCGGCATCAAGGTTACCCATGACCTGAAGCCCGAGGGCGAGGTTATCCGGCAGGTCAATCTGCAGCGCATCATGGCGGCCAAAGGCCGATACGACGCCTTCGTCAACGATTCGGACCTGATCGGCACACACTCCCGCACCGGCTGGGCGCTGGCCCTGAGCGATTACATGGAGGGCGACGGCAAGGCCTTCACGCTGCCGACCCTGGATCTGGACGATTTTATTGGTCTGAGCTTTGTCACCGGCCCCGACGGCAAAATCTATCAATTACCGGACCAGCAATTCGCCAACCTGTATTGGTTCCGTTATGACTGGTTTCAGCGCCCGGAACTGCGCGCGCAGTTCCAGTCACGCTACGGCTATGAGCTGGGCGTGCCTTTGAACTGGTCAGCCTACGAGGACATCGCCGAGTTCTTTTCGGTTCATGTGAAAGAAATCGACGGCAAGCGTATTTACGGCCACATGGATTATGGCAAGCGGGACCCGTCGCTGGGATGGCGCTTTACCGACGCCTGGCTGTCCATGGCAGGTGCGGGAGATCCCGGCCTACCCAATGGCCTGCCGGTCGATGAATGGGGCATCCGGATGGAAGGCTGTAACCCGGTGGGTTCGTCTGTGGAAAGGGGTGGCGCCACCAATGGCCCCGCAGCGGTTTACGCACTGCAGAAGTATATCGACTGGATCAGGGATTATGCGCCGCCAGAGGCAACGAACATGAACTTTTCGGAGGCGGGACCGGTGCCCGCCCAGGGGCAGATTGCCCAGCAGATTTTCTGGTACACCGCCTTCACCTCCGACATGACCGAACCCGGCCTGCCGGTGGTGAACGAAGATGGCACCCCGAAATGGCGGATGGCGCCCTCGCCCTATGGCGCTTACTGGTCTGACGGCATGAAGCTGGGCTACCAGGACGTAGGCGCCTGGACGATTCCACGGGTGATGAGTGAGCGCCGGCAGAAAGCCGCCTGGCTCTATGCCCAGTTCACCGTGTCAAAGACCGTCTCCCTGCAGAAAACGCTGGTGGGCCTGACCCCCATTCGGGAGTCTGATCTGAACTCCCCGGAAATGCTGGAAAGAAGCGCCCAGCTTGGCGGACTTGTGGAGTTCTATCGCAGCCCTGCCCGGGAAGCCTGGACCCCCACCGGCCTAAACGTTGCTGACTACCCCAAACTGGCAGAACTCTGGTGGCCGAACATTGCCGATGCCATGTCGGGTGAGCGCACCGCCCAACAGGCCATGGACAGGCTGGCAGAGAGTCAGGACCGCGCCATGGCGGTTATGGAAAGAAATTTCACAGTGAACAACTGCCCACCCCGGATCCCCTCGAGCAGCGAAGCCAGAGGGCGCGACTGGTGGCTGGCCCAGCCCGGGGCCCCGAAGCCTGCGTTGCAGAATGAGAAACCGCCGGGACAGACCATTCGCTATGAGGACCTGCTGACCGCCTGGGAAGCGGCAGAATGATCGATGTCCGTCGCCAGCGGTTTTCAGCGCCCGAGAATGGCCGCAACCCGTTGCCGTAACTCGGGAATCACCTCTTCTTCAAACCACGGATTGCGCCGCAACCATAGGTTGTTGCGCGGGCTGGGATGCGGCAGCGGCAGGATCGCCAGCTGCTGTTCATCGTAAAAGGTATCGCGATCGATACCCATCCAGCTTCGCAGCCGGTCACCGCTGGGATCATTGAACGGCAGACCGGTGTCATGAACCCGGCGGCCCGGAGCCTGCGCAACCAGTTCGTCAAACGGCATACGGGCAACATCACTGAACATTCGTGCCAACCACTCCTGAAGAAAAGGCCATTGCATAAACCGCCACTGACCGTAACCATAAGGCCATCGTAATCGACCGACAAACCGGCACAACGAAGCCGGACAAAAAGGATAACTGTTCACATGAACGCCAAGTCAGATATCACGCCCAGTTCCACCCTGGACGCGTTTCGCAAGGTGGTACGCAGCCGCCGTTCGGTAAGACGGTTCACCGATGACCCGGTGCCGGAGCAGGTACTGGACGACTGCCTGGACCTGGCCATGCTGGCCCCAAATTCCAGCAACCTTCAGCCCTGGGAGTTTTTTGTGGTCAGAACACCAGAGCTGAAGGCGCAGCTTGCCGAAGCCTGCCTGGGACAGAACGCCGCGAAAACCGCACCAGTGCTGATCGCCGTGGTGGCCAGAACCGACACCTGGCGCCAGCATTCGCGGATGGCGCTGGAGCAGTGGCCAGAAGAGAAGCTGCCCGGAATCGTGGAAAAGTATTACTCGAAAATCGCTCCGATTCACTACAACCAGGGGCCATTAGGGCTGTTCGGCGCAGCCAAGAAGGCCGCAGGGCTGGTGGTGGGCCTGACCCGGCCTGTGCCCCGTGGCCCTTACTCCCCCAATGAAATGAAAATCTGGGCCACCAAGTCGACGGCACTGGCGGCGGAAAACCTGATGCTGGCACTGGTCGCGCACGGCTACGATTCCTGCCCCATGGAGGGATTTGACGAATGCCGGGTGCGACGCCTGCTGAACCTTCCGAAAAAAGGCCTGGTTACCATGATACTGGCGGCCGGAAAACGCTCGGAGAAAGGGGTGTACAACCGCCAGTACCGCTTCGATAAAAGCGAACTGGTCCATTACCTGTAAGGGGCGTGATCGCCTGACACTTCGGGATTCGTCAGCGCTTCCGCCGCGCCTGACAGACCGGTCAGTGCTTCGGTAACAACATAAACCGGCGTTGCCTCCAGCATTTCCCGCATGCGGCCTTTGTCCGCAAACGCTTTCTGGAAAGGGCTCTGTAGAAAGAAGTCGATAAAATTCGGAAGCATCCCGCCGCAGAGGTAAACACCACCGGTGCTTCCAAAGGTCAGCGCTGCGTTCCCGGCGACGCGCCCGAGAATCTCGCAGAAATGGCTGAGAACCCGGCGGGCAAGTTCATCAATACCGTCCAGGGCAGCGGCGGTGATTTGCTCTGGCGTGTCCAGACGCACCGGCAGATCCTGTACCCCGGCATGGGCCTGATACAGGTTCAGCAAACCCTGACCGGAAAGAATCCGTTCCGCTGACACCCGGCCAAAGCGGTCCCTGAGAATAGTCAATATGGCCATCTCGGTGTTGTCAGTGGGCGCGAAATCCACATGACCACCCTCGGTTACCAGAGGCACCCAGCCCGCCAGTGATGGCACCAGGGCAGACACGCCCAGGCCGGTTCCGGGCCCCATGACCAGGCGAGGGCGACGCGAGTCCCCCGGGCCACCACAGACATGAACCCTCTGGTCGGCGGCCAGTTGGGGAATGCCCAGAGCCATGGCGGTGAAGTCATTAATCACCTTGAACCTGTCCCAGCCAAACCGCCTTCGCAATTCCCCACTGTCAAAACACCAGGGGTTGTTGGTCATCTTCACCCGGGTGCCTGACCCGGGCGTTGCCGCGACGGCCAGACAGGCGTCCTGCACGCCTGCAACCCCGGCTCGCCGAAGGTAATCGCCTATCGCTGCATCAATGGTGGGGTAATCCCTGCACGGCAGTACCTTAACGGTTTCAAGCATCAAACTGCCGGCGTGCACAAGCGCAAATCGGGCGTTGGTTCCGCCTATATCGCCGACCAGCGAGTAATCGCCGCCGCTCACGCGTCGTGATTCCAGAAGAAGCTGGCGCCCTCCTCCGGCGTGCTTGCAGCCCTGCGCATCCAGCCGAACAGTTCCCGGCCCAGGCCGTGACGGTTGGCACTCAGGTCCGCTTTTTCGGGGTTCCGCCGGCCCAGCTCTTCCGCTGGCACATCAATTTCCAGCAGCCCCTTGCCCGCGTCCAGGGCAATGACATCACCGTTTCTGACCCGGGAAAGCGGCCCTTCGTTCGCCGCTTCGGGGTAGACATGAATCGCCGCCGGTACCTTGCCGGAAGCACCGGACATGCGACCATCGGTGACCAGGCCAACCTTGAATCCGCGATCCTGCAGCACGCCCAGATAGGGCGTCAGTTTGTGCAGTTCCGGCATGCCATTGGCTTTGGGCCCCTGGAAGCGCACGACGACCATGCAGTCCCTGTCCAGATCCCCTGCCTCGAACGCCGCTTTCAGTTCGTTCTGATCATTGAAGACAACCGCCGGCGCGGTAACGGCCCGGTGCTCTTCGGCAACAGCCGACACCTTGATCACGCCCCGACCAAGATTGCCGTCCAGAACCCGCAGGCCACCGTCTGGTGCGAAGGGTTTGTTGGCGGTACTCAACACATCCGGTTTTGCGCTGTGTGCAACCGCTGGCTTCCAGACCAGTTTATCCCCATCCATTTCAGGCATCTGGGTATACCGCTCAAGCCCGTGCCCCATCACCGTTTCAACGTCGTTATGAAGCAGGCCTGCATCCAGCAGTTCACGGATCAGGAAAGGCGTACCCCCGGCTTCATGGAACGCATTAATGTCTTCCTCGCCGTTCGGGTAGATGCGGGTCATCGAGGGCACCACCGACGACAGTTCCGCGTAGTCGTTCCAGTCGATGATAATCCCGGCGGCCCGTGCGATGGCGATCCAGTGAATGGTGTGATTGGTGGAGCCGCCGGTCACCAGCAGCGCTACCAGAGCGTTGACAATGCTCTTCTCGTTAACCATGTCGCCCAGGCCCAGGGTGCCACCATGGGGCTTGGAGAGACGAATCACCTGTTCGGTCGCGGCACGGGTCAGCGCCTCCCGCAAGGGCGTGCCCGGATTGACGAACGCCGAGCCCGGCAGATGCAAACCCATGACTTCCACCAGCAACTGATTACTGTTGGCCGTGCCGTAAAAGGTGCAGGTACCGGGGCTGTGGTAGGACTGCGATTCGGCCTCCAGCAGTTCGTCTTTGCCGATCTTGCCTTCGGCGTAGAGCTGCCGGATACGCTGCTTTTCCTTGTTGGGCAGCCCCGACGGCATGGGGCCAGCCGGCACCAGCACCGTGGGCAGATAACCAAAACTCAGGGAACCGATCAGCAACCCTGGAACAATCTTGTCGCAGATGCCCAGCAATAGCGTGGCATCAAACATATTGTGACTGAGCGCCACCGAGGTACTCATGGCGATGGTATCCCGGGAGAACAGGCTCAGTTCCATGCCCGGCTGGCCCTGGGTCACGCCGTCACACATGGCGGGGGTGCCGCCCGCAAACTGGGCCACCGAGCCCATGCCGTTGGCCGCTTGTCGTATCACATCGGGAAAGTCTTTGTAGGGCTGATGGGCGGACAGCATGTCGTTATAAGCCGACACAATCGCCACATTGGCCTTGTTCATGAACTTGAGGGTGTCTTTATCAGACTGGTTACAGGCCGCAAATCCGTGGGCCAGGTTACCGCAGGAGAGAGAGCTGCGGTGGGGTGACTGCGCCTTGAGCTCCTCCATCCGGCCCAGGTAGTCCTGTCGGGTGCCTTTGCTACGCTCGATGATACGCCGGGTAACCGCGTCTACGGTCGGATGCATAAGAGTTCTCCTGAAATTCCGATGGTGGACTTCTTTCCATATTCCCGTAACTTTACGTTCTTTTTTTTGATCAATCACCCATAAATCATTCATTTCTCCCTTTTATGTTGTTATATTTACAACATAAACGAACAAACGAACGAATAACAAACAACCAGAGTTGGAGCCAGACCATGACTATCCGCATCGCAATTAACGGCTTCGGGCGCATTGGCCGCAATGTTCTCCGCGCACTTTACGAAAACAACTATCGCGATCAGGTTCAGGTTGTCGCCATCAATGACCTGGGGGACGCAGAAAGCAACGCCCACCTGCTTAAATACGACAGCGTGCACGGTCGTTTCAGTGGTAGTGTAAACCACGACAGCGAATCCCTCTCAGTCAATGGCGACCGTATTGCAATCACCGCCATCAAAAATCCGGAAGAGCTACCCTGGAAAGATCATCAGGTTGATGTGGTCTTCGAATGCACGGGCCTGTTTACGTCCCGGGCCAAAGCTGAGGGCCATCTCAGAGCCGGAGCCAGGAAGGTCATCATCTCTGCCCCCTCTCCGGACGCAGACGCCATGATTGTTTACGGCGTCAACGATCACATCCTGACCGCACAACACGACATCATTTCCAATGCATCGTGCACCACTAACTGCCTGGCTCCGGTCGTTGAGGCGCTGCAAAGCAGGATCGGCATCGAAAGCGGGCTGATGACGACCATCCACTCCTACACCAACGATCAGAACCTGAGCGACGTTTACCACGCCGACCTTTATCGCGCTCGCTCCGCTACCCAGTCGATGATCCCGACCAAAACCGGCGCCGCTGCCGCCATCGGCAAAGTGATTCCGGAACTGGCGGGAAAACTTGACGGTCTGGCCGTGCGGGTCCCTACTATTAATGTGTCTCTGGTGGATTTCAGCTTTATTGCGAGCCGCGACACCACAGTAGATGAGATAAACGAAACGGTCAGAGCCGCCGCAGAAAATAGCGCCGTGCTCGGCTATAACACCGAAAAACTGGTGAGCGTTGACTTCAACCACGATGCCCTGTCCAGCATATTCGATGCGAATCACACCCGGGCCATTGGTCGTCACGCAAAAGTCATGGCCTGGTACGATAATGAGTGGGCGTTCTCCAACAGGATGCTCGACAATGCGGTGGCACTGATGAAAAAAGCGAGCCAGTGATTCTGGCGGTTTGCCACTCGGTCCCGGTATGCTCCCGGAAACCTTCACAGTAAGATAAAAGGAAACAGGAACCATGCTCAGGCGCACCAAGATCGTCGCCACACTCGGCCCCGCTACCGACTCCCCGGAATCCCTGTCAGCGATTATTGCCGCTGGCGTAGATGTGACCCGGCTGAACTTTTCCCACGGCAGCGCGGAAGACCATATGGAACGTGCGCGGCGGGTGCGGGAAAGCGCAAAAGCCAATGGCCGGTTTGTGGCTCTGCTGGCAGATCTGCAGGGACCAAAGCTGCGAATTGCCCGCTTTTCCGAAAATAAAGTCACCCTGAAAGCCGGGCAGAACTTTATTCTGGACGCCGCCATGGATAAGGAAGCGGGCAACAACGAAAGGGTCGGCATTGACTATGAACAGCTGATCAAAGACGTAAAGCCTGGCGATGTGCTGGTGCTGGACGATGGCCGTATCGAAATGGAGGTGGAGTCCGTCGACGACACCAGCATCGCCTCACGCGTTCTGATCGGGGGGCCCCTGTCCAACAACAAGGGCCTGAACAAACGCGGCGGTGGTCTGTCTGCGGAAGCCCTCACCGAAAAAGACAAACAGGACATCAAAACCGCTGCCAGGCTGGGGGCTGACTATGTGGCTGTCTCCTTCGTGCGAACGGCAGAAGACATGCACGTTGCCCGCCGTCTGCTAAAAGAAGCGGGATCCGAGGCGCGACTGGTTGCCAAGATCGAGCGCGCGGAACTGGCCCACGACACAGAGGCCCTTGATTCGGTTATCGAAGCCTCTGACGCGGTTATGGTTGCCCGTGGCGATCTGGCCGTGGAAATCGGTGATGCGGAACTGGTCGGCGTTCAAAAGCACATCATCAATCGTGCACGCGCACTTAATACGGTGGTGATTACCGCCACCCAGATGATGGAATCCATGATCGAAAACCCGATGCCCACACGGGCGGAGGTTTCCGATGTGGCCAACGCGGTGATGGACTATACCGACGCGGTGATGCTGTCTGCCGAAACGGCGGTGGGTGACTACCCGGTAGAGGCCGTTCAGGCCATGGTGCGCATCTGCATCGGCGCCGAAAAACAGCCTTCGATGCACCAGTCCAAGCACCGGATTCACGAAAGCATGGAGCATGTAGACGAGGCCATTGCCCTGTCGGCCATGTATGCGGCCAATCACCTGGAAGGCGTGACGTCGATCATCTGCATGTCGGAAACCGGCGCCACTCCCCTGCTGATGTCCCGCATCAAATCAAGCCTGCCGATTTTCACTTTCTCGCGCCACCATTCGACCCAACACCGGGTGACGATGTTCCGCGGTGTTCAGACGGTGCCGTTTGATTCGGCGGAGGTTCCGAATGAGCACACGAATGCTCGAGCGGTGAATGAGTTGGTTCGGATGGGGGTCGTCAAGGAGGGTGACCTGGTGGTGATTACCAAGGGTGATTATGTGAATGCCCAGGGTGGTACCAACACCATGAAGATTGTTCGCGTTGGTGCGGATATTCGCTGATGTCCCGTTAGTTGGGAGGTTTCCTGGCTTATAGCCTGATGGTTGGGGGCATGGTTTCACGCAGCCTGCTGATTGGGTGACTGGAGGCTATGGGGTGGGGCTTCCCAAAAACGCTACAAGCACATCCCTGTGCGCTTGGGCTCCGCCATCCATGGCTCCGCACATTTTGGGAAGCCCCACTCTGTTTGAACTTAGTGATATCGCTTTAAGAAAGAAAACATTTGTTCTTGAAACCATAGTCTGGCCGCTCGCTTACATTGGAAAGCGGACCTTTTTGCAGTGCCAGGATGGGCTGGTAAAGAGTTTAAATTGACCGACCATACTAAGCATTGCTCTAAACGCCTATCCACCTAATACCTTCAGCCAGATCTTGATCGCCTCT
>Ga0307940_1000259_pt1 | contig 34191 bp, 32 predicted proteins | sample OrgLakmetagen124_FD_201835 | JGI IMG/M metagenome (GOLD analysis project Ga0307940, IMG submission 201835) | Saline water microbial communities from Organic Lake, Antarctica - #124 | ecosystem: Environmental > Aquatic > Non-marine Saline and Alkaline > Saline | place: Antarctica: Organic Lake... | reverse complement strand
CTATTTGTTACATTCTCATGAATCCAATCCTGGAGCTCTTCTGCTCTGGACTCTTCACCACTCAGACCAAAGGTCAGTGTCGCCGTTTTTGCCCAGCCATCACCGCTTTCTTGCCGAGTGATTTCAAATCCCGCCCAGCCGGCATAAGGGCGCTCGCCTCGAGCTGGCACGACCGCGGCTTCATCTCCTGGAGTAAACATCAAATGCGTGATTCCAAAGCCCAGTTGGACACGGTCCGCTCCAGCCAAAAACGCTTTCGATGGCTCTAAATCATAAGCATAAGCCAAGCGATTACCGTTGGTGTAACCTTCATCCGAACCAGAGAGGAGGTCATTATCCCATTGAGAAATAAACTCATTCGAGGTGAGTTTATTTTCATCTAGCGTGATCTGAGCAAAAGCCCCCAAGGGTGATAAACCAATTATTAATGAAGCGAGAACTTTCATGCCTATGTTCGTTTTTTAAGAAACCGCAGGAACAATGACGATGTTTCTAAAAACATCCAGCCTCTTTACGCCTTCAATAATTTACCTTAAAATCCATCCTTTCGCCATTTTTGATTCAAGCACACTAGCTTTTCCCAAATTCACATGCTACCAACCTGTCATGAGCGACCTCGCCAGCAAAATTACCGAAGACATCAAGTCCGCCATGAGGGCGAAAGACAAACTCTCCCTTAACGCTCTGCGCGCACTCAAATCGGCTCTTACCAACGCAGCCATTGAAAAAAGCGGCCTTGGCACCGAATTGGACGATACCGAATCGCTCGCAGTCGTTCGTAAGCAAATCAAGCAACGCCAAGACTCCATCGAACAATTCGAGAAAGCAAATCGTCCCGAATTGGCCGAAAGTGAAAATGCCGAAATTGATGTTCTTTCGAAATACTTACCTGCATCTCTCAGTGAAGATGAACTTTCTGCCATTGTTTCTAAAGCACTTGAAGAAACCGGAGCTAGCTCCAAGGCCGACATGGGTAAGGCCATGAAACGCGCCCAAGAACTCGCTGAAGGCCGGGCCGATGGAAAAGCTCTTTCCTCCGCGGTCATGGCGCGCCTGAACTAATCTACCCTTCCCTAATGTCCTAATGTTCGAAGTCAGACAAAAACCCGAAATGGTCGAGCGCGCCTTGCTCGTGCGTTTCTACTTCGACACTCGTGAGCAGGAAGAATCAGAATCCCTCCTTACCGAGCTTGGAGAGTTGGTTTCCACACTCGGTATCGAAGTCGTGGATTCCATTCTCTCAAAGCCTCGGGAGATGCAGAAAAAATTCCTCTGTGGAACCGGTAAAGCAGCAGAAATAGTAGAACTCGCTAGGGCTCATGAATGCGATGTGATCGTCTTTGATAACAATCTAGCTCCCTCCCAGCAGCGGGAGTGGGAAAAACTTGCCGACCTCTGCGTGATCGACCGTGAGGAAGTCATTCTCGATATCTTCGGAAAACGTGCTCAGTCCCGTGAAGCGCGGCTGCAGGTCGAACTCGCAAAAATGCAATACGCCCTGCCACGACTCGCACGAATGTGGGGTCACCTTGACCGCGAAGGGGGCGGTGGCGGCTCCGGTGGTGGTGGCTCCGCCGAGCGAGGAATGGGCGAAAAGCAGATTGAAATCGATCGCCGCCTTGCCCACCTCAGTATCGATCGCTGCAAACGCGAGTTGGAAGTCGTCCGCAAACAACGCAAAACCCAGCGTAAAGAGCGCGAAAAGCTCGGCACACCTCACGCCTCTATCGTCGGCTACACGAACGCTGGAAAGTCCACCATGCTGAACCAACTGTCGGGCTCAAACGTGATGGCGAAAGATATGTTGTTCGCCACTCTCGATACTACCACGAGGCGCATCGACCTACCAGACGGCCAGCCACTGCTGATTACTGATACTGTCGGATTTGTCCGCAACCTTCCTCACCGGTTGGTGGAAGCATTTAAAGCGACTCTTGAGGAATCCGTGCTCTCAGACTTCCTAATTCACGTGCTAGACGCGACTGCCCTCGAAGTTGAAAAATTCCAAACCACCACGCTCAACGTCTTGGAAGAACTCGGTGCCGTGGACAAGCCCATCATCACTGTTCTTAATAAAATTGATGCGGTCACGGACCCCGAAGTCCACGCATTTCTCGACCGGACTTTCCCAGAAGCGATACGCACCTCTTCTCTGACTGGTGAGGGGGTTGACCAGCTTCTGAAATCCTGCTCACACGTTTTGGCAGACCGGGTCTCACGGCAGTCATTCAGGATTCCACAGAACCGCGGTGACATTTTGAACCTTCTTCATAGCGATGCGAAAGTCCTCTCCACAGACTACGAACAGAACGACGTATTAGTCAGCGCAGTGGTCCCATCGGATATCGCCGGCAAGCTCGCTGAGTTTCTAGTCGCCGATTAAACGGTTCCAAAACGTGCAATCCTGCAACCCCTGCATCGCTTGAAATCCTTCACTAAATTCTCCCTGCGCTTTGGAATTTACCTTTTGCTCGTCGGCTATCTCGCAGCTGACTTTTTCCTTTTTGAAGGCCCCCTGAAGCAGCGGTTGGAGAGTTCTGACCCGAACAGCGCCGAAGCGATTGCCCGTGCAAAAGCAAATGGTGTCGTTGCCAGAGTTTTTAATCATCAAATCACCAGAGATCAGCTGGATCGCGCTATCCAGCAACACTTATGGCTGACTGGTAAATCCGCCTCAGACCTATCATCAAACGAACGGAAATTGGTCGCATACGCCGCTTTGGGAAACTTGATTGACCACGAACTCCTGCGCGTGAAGGCAAAGGTTAACAGTCATAAACTACGCGTCTCAGATGAGGAAATTGAAAAACGACTGGAAATGTTCATTCAGAAATTTTCGTCTCGTGCTGAACTAGAAGCTGCAATGCACTCCGAGGGCATTGCTGACATTCAACACCTCACAGATCGTATCGCGGCCCGTATTCAGCAGGAAAAATACGTTGCCATGCGTGTCGACCCACTCGTTAAAGTCAGCGAGATCGAGATCTCGGACTTTTACGATAAGCACTACGAACAGCTCTACACTGCGGAGCGAATACGCGTGCGTCACATTTTCATTCCTACTCTTAACACACCCTCCGAACAGGCCCAGCAAACCCTGAGTGAGGCACTCGTTCAATTATCTGAAGAGCAAGCCGACTTCGCCTCCCTAGCGAATAAAGTCAGCAAGGATCCGGCGAGTTCACAAAAAGGTGGTGACCTTGGCTGGATGTCAAAGGCACGCCTACCCGATGATTTCTCGGAAGCGGTTTTTGAATTACCCCTCAACCGACCGACACTCATCCAGACCAAAATTGGTTGGCATATTGTCGAGGTGACAGACCGCCGGGAAAGGCAACAACCTTGGCAGGAATCTCTCTACGATGAGATTCGAGAGGCGATCTACGCTACCAAACGCCATCAAGCAGTGAAGGACTTTAAACTCGCACTGAGAAGATTTGAGGCCAAGAAAATCGACGTATTTCACGATCAAATTGCGGAGTAAGCGTGTTGTCCCGAGCGCCACATCGATTCTTTCTTGTCGATCAGGCCTCACGCTATGAAGTTCGGAATATGAAAATCATCGTTTTGGATGGCTACACCCTGAATCCTGGGGACAACCCGTGGACAAAAATCGAACAACTCGGTGAACTCACCGTCTACGATAGAACGTCAGAAGACCAAATCGTCGAACGTGCGAAAGACGCCGATATCATCCTTACCAACAAATGTCCGCTGAGCGCGGAAACTCTTCGTCAACTCCCCAACCTCAAATTCATTTCAGTGCTCGCCACTGGTTTTAATATCATCGATACGAAATACACCGCCAGTCATGGAATCCAAGTTTCCAACGTCCCTATCTACAGCACAGATGCCGTCGCAGAATTTGTATTTTCCCTGATACTCGATTTCTACAAACAAGCAGCGCAACACAGCAAAATGACCTTCGATGGCGCATGGCAGAACTGTGAAGACTTTAGTTTCTGGGAAAACTCCAACTTCAGTGAGCTTGCCGGAAAGACTCTCGGTATCATCGGCTTCGGTCGTATCGGCCAGCGCACAGCTGAACTCGGGAGTGCTTTTAAAATGAAAATTCTCGCAAATTCCCGCTCCCGCTCAGCTAAAACATCTTTCCCTTTCGAATGGGCTTCCATCGATGAGATTCTTGCGAATTCTGATGTCATTTCCCTGCACTGCCCACTCACGACAGAGACCCAAGGAATGATCTCCGAGAGCTCTATCGAGAAAATGAAACCTAACGTATTCTTAATTAATACCGCCCGCGGCCCACTCATCGATGAGGCTGCCTTAACTGCCGCTCTGAACGCAAATCGAATTGCTGGCGCCGCCTGCGACGTGGTCTCCGTGGAGCCTATCTTACCCTCAAACCCACTCCTTAAAGCGAAGAACCTAACGCTCACACCTCATATCGCATGGGCAGCAAAGGAGGCGAGGAAGCGTCTGATGGAAATCACTGCGGAGAACATCAATGCATTCCAAACATCGAATCCTATTCATTTGGTCGGGATCTAAATCCAACGCGAGTCGCGCTTAATTTCGATCAATTCACGTCACGTACTTTGATTTCAAGGTTGCATGGATCGACGCAATCCTTAACGATCTGACTCATGTCAACCGCGCCTAGGGTATTTGTCGCCATGGAACTCCAATGGCCCTTCAGACGCCACTATGAGACCTTTGCGGGGATACAGAAATACGCTAAGGAGTTCACAAATTGGCAGTTAATTATCGGTGAACATCCTGAACTGGAGATCGAAGCCGGAGTTCATTTTGATGGAATCATCGGGCGCCCCTCGGAAGCTTGCTACGAACTGGCAAAGGAAAAGAAAATCCCCCTCGTCAATGTTAACTTGAGTTCAGCCTTAGCGTCCAAGATTCCCAGTATCTGCTCTAACATGCGGGTCGCCGGAAGAATGGCAGCGGAACACCTGATCGCACGCGGTATTCGCCGACTGGTTCATTTCGGCTTTTCGGATGATCTCTCCTCGGACCAGCACTACGAGGGAATGTGCGAGGTCGCACACGAACAAGGCTACCCGTGCTCATCCCACCACGTCGGGCACTGGTATTCCGATAATGCCAAACATTGGGGGAGTTTTGTCAGCATGGTGGATCAAGCCCAAAAGCACTGGGAAGCACCGATCGGAATTGCAACCCCAAGCGATACTCTGTGCCGCAGAATTGCAGGGATTTGTGAATCCAAGAATTGGATTATCCCAGAGCAATTGGCTTTGGTTGGAGCTAGTAACGACCTTCTGATTTGCAATGGAATCGAGCCATCCCTCTCAAGCATCGATCTTTCCTGTATCGAGGTCGGTTATCGTGCGGCCGACCTCTTGGGCCGCCTACTCAATGGCGAAAAAATCCACGCTAAAACGCGCTACGTAAATCCAAGCGAGCTCGTTGTCCGCCGCTCCAGCGACGTCTTTGCCGTGACCGATGCACACGTCACTCGCGCTCTGCGCGTGATGGCAGACCACGTAGGCAGCTCTTTATCCGTTCCAGATATATCAAAAGCAGCAGGCATCGGCAGACAGTCTCTTGAGCGCCGATTCAGGCAGCACCTCGGTCGTACGATCAACGAAGAGATGATTCGCCTGAAAATCTCCAAACTAAAGCGACTGCTTGTCGAAAGTGATCACTCGATCAAGGAACTAAGTAATGAAGCAGGTTTTGGCACTACCGTGAGCATGCACACCATGTTCAAACGCCATACTGGAATGACGCCTCAAGAGTTCAGAAAAGAACACCAGCCAGCGGACAGCATTGGGTCCATTGCCGATGCTTCGAAATCGATCGCTGATTTGGCGCGTTAAAATAAACCTGTTAATTACTGAAAGCGTCCGATCGAATACGGCTGCTCATCGATTTGCGGCGAACCTCCGGATAGAAGCTCCGCCACTATCTCTCCTGTTGCTGGCGCCATGCTGAGACCGAGCATATTATGGCCGGTAGCTAAAATTACATTTCCGATGCTGGGGCATCGGCTGATGATGGGAAGACCGTCCCAAGTCATCGGCCTCCATCCGAACCAACTTTCATGAGGCTCAGCCGGAAATGGATCTTTTAAATACGGAATAACTCCGTCAGTGAGAAGCTTCAGCCGCTCGGGGCGGATCGATGTATCATAACCAGAAAACTCCATGGTTGATGCCAAGCGGTAGCTGTCTTCGAAAGGAGTAACTCCAACTTTTGTTTCGGGAAAAAGCATCGGCACACTGGGACAAATCGCAGGCCGCTGCATCGTTAGCGAGTAGCCTTTGCCCGGCTGAATGGGAATAGAGCAATCCAAAAAGCTTTTTAACTTGGCACTTAAAGCACCAGTCGCGAGCACAACTGCATCCACAGTAATCTCTCCAGTAGTCGTGCTCACCGAGTAGACTTTTCCATTCTCCTGATTCAGTCCTGTCAACTCGCAGCAATCGCGAATCGCCACACCTGCTGCCTCAAGACTTTTCCGCCAAGATCCGAGCAACTTATCCGAGCGCAAATGTGCATCACCCTCGTAGTGATACCCACCGGCTAATTCAGACTTGAGAGCTGGCTCGAGATCATTGAGTGCCCCGCCTTCCAAACGCGTCGCCGGCTTTTGGAAATGGTCTGTGAGAATGCGGTCCACTTCCCGATATTCTTCAAACGCCTCAACTGACTTAAACACATACAGCAACCCACGCTCCTGCCATTCGCAATCGATAACTTTGTCAGCGACCAGTTGTTTAAATAAAGTCATCGACCGATCCAGCAAGGGCTTGGTCGCATGGCCCGCCTCCAGCATATCTTTCTCGTTACAACGCAGCGCAAAACGGAATAACCACTTCCACAGAGCAGGGTCAAAACGCGGCTTCACACTGAGGGGAGAGTTTCTCCGAAACATGCTTTTCATGGCTTTCCCCACCGCGCCCGGCTCTGTCAGCGGCAAGACATGGCTCGGACAAACATAGCCACAGTTTTTATCCGATGATCCAGCCCCAAAGCGGTCACGATCAATAATCGTCACCCTCCAGCCCGCTTTACTGAGGAAATGAGCGCAAGCAGCTCCGATCACACCCCCACCTACGACAACCACTCGCTTCTTTTCTGTCTCAACTTTCATAATACGAAACCGCTTCTAAACGGATCCTCGGGATGAAAATAAAGCGTTGCCTCCGAGCTCACAAAAGCTTCTCCGCGAATCCGGGGAATCACTTTATCTCCATCAAACCGTCCACTGCCCTCAAAAACGCTGCCGACAATGCCTTGCTGTCGCCAAATTTCTCCGGGCTTCAATTTCCCGTCCTGCATCAGACATGCCACCTTTGCACTTGTGCTCGTCCCGCATGGTGAGCGGTCAAATACCAAGCCGGGGCAAAACACAAAATTCCGACTATCAATTCCGGGCACATCTGAAGGTGCCGCAAACTCCACGTGATCAATTACCGCCCCGCCCTCACCAGTCACACCACATTTCTCTAAAGCCCGCCGGGTAGCTCGCGCAAACTCGCTCAGCCACTTCACATTCCCTGGAACCACTTCCTCCGGCGCACGTTCCACCATGAAAAACCAATTCCCCCCCCAGGCAACATCCCCCTTCACCTCTCCGTAACCCTCAACATCAACAATGACCGACCGCCGATAACAGTAGCTTGGAACATTCTCGATCATCACCGATGAACCACCTTGATAATCAAAATTCACTTCTCCAACCACCGTTTCCAACCGATGCAAACCGTTAGAAATCCTTCCCAAGTATCCCAGCGTTACCGCCAATCCAATAGTTCCGTGGCCACACATGCTGAGGTAGCCTGAATTATTGAAAAAAATTACTCCCGCCGCGCAATCCGGATCCACAGGCTCACAGAGCATCGCACCAACAAGAACCTCAGTGCCACGTGGCTCATCAATTACCGCGTGCCTTATTTCATCAAAATGATCACGCATCACAACCATCCTCTCAGCCATCGAGCCATTACCCAGATCCGGCCCACCAGAGACGATCACACGGGTTGGCTCACCTCCGGTATGGGAGTCGACCACTTTAAGAGATTCCGGAAGAGAACGCATAATTCGTCATTTAAGCAGCGACGGAGATATCAATCACCTTTCGCACTTCGATCTGTCTCCCAAAATTACCGTAAAACAAGCGAAAACAGATTTTTATGAGCAACGATTATTGCCGTTGGCGTGAAGGTTTCAAGAGACTCGCTCACCAATATAACACCCTCCCCAGAGATCATTAATTTCAGCCTACTATCCCCGCCAAAGAGCGGACTTATGTTTTCTTCCACTTTTGGCTTGCCAACAAGCAGCGGGTGGGTAGGTTTCGCGCCCCATGCCACGAGTAGGAGGAAAAGCAAAAACACGGAAGGCCGTCGCCAAACGCTTCAAAGTCACTGGCACCGGGAAGGTCCTGCGTCGTAAACAAGGAAAACGCCACTTGCTGCAAGGCAAGAGCCGCAAGCGCAAACGCGCTCTCGGTCAAGCAACACTTGTTTCCGCCGCTGACATCAAAAATGTCAAAGAGAACCTTCCTTTCCATTGATAGAGAAGTAAACGATAGCCCACGCCCCCGTCCGCGTTCCGGACGGCCTTCACGCAGCCTGATCCGGAGAACCGGAAGCACGAACAGGTGAGACTGCGGAAGGAACGATAATAAACGACTTGTTCACAACCAAACCATACAATGCCAAGAGCTACCAATTCCCCAGCAAGCCGTAAGCGCCGCAAGCGCGTGCTGCTTCGGGCAAAGGGCTTCCGCGGTTTCCGCTCGAAGCTCTTCCGCTACGCCAAGGACGCAGTCCGCAAGGCGCAACAATACGAATACCGCGACCGCAAAAAGCGTAAGGGTCAATTCCGCCGTCTCTGGACACAGCGTATCAACGCCGCTGTCCGTGCCGAGGACATGACTTACTCACGCTTTATCGAAGGCCTGAAAGCCGCCGGCATCGAAGCAGACCGCAAGATCCTTTCCGATCTTGCGATCACCGATGCTCCAGCGTTCTCAGCCATCGTCGCTCAAGCGAAAAAAGCTCTCGAAGCGAAAAACAAAGCTGCTTAACTCTTCGATCTTTTAACAAAGTTAATCGAAAGCCGCTCGACAGAAATGTCGGGCGGCTTTTCTTTTATCAAAATTACATTGTTTCGTCTGGCATTTATCATCGTTACGCATCATGAATTCAGCTGTGAAAATCATCCTCTTTAGCCTATTTCTCTGCTCAAACATCTTTGCCACAACGATATCTGTGGTCCCGATTCATGAGCCTTTGAGTCTACACGGAACAGATGTAGACGATATTATTTCCGAAACTGGCGAGGCACTTCAAGCCACCGTCATGCCACGCCCCGTGGCTCTCACCGGCGCGTTTCCAGAAGTGTTGGTTGATGCGATTCGCAGTCAGCACCCCATTCCTTCAAATAATCCTAACTACAAGGTGGATGAAGCCAACCTTCTCATCCTCTGTGATATCGGAATCAAAGCCGAAACCAAAGCGGATGAACTACAGGTCAGCATCGATGTCTCCCAACTCAAGATCCCCAGCGAGGTTGATATCACCAGCCGCCAACTCCTGAAGCTCACGCTCGTAGCTCTGCAGCGGACGCTAGAAGCCTATAACCGAGATCAAAACGAGCCCCTGATCGTCTCTGTGAAAATCAACGGAACCACAGAAAAAAACGAAACGCTCAAGGACCTCGAACTTACCTTCATGGTCGACTTTGCTCATTGAGCCAAATCTCAAAATCCAATTCAAAGGAAGCCTACAAACAAAAAAAGTTCTCTTCTGGGCATCTTCAGTATTGGACGTTCCTGACAAGCTGTTCATTCTCCACTCAACCGACATGCCAGCCAACACCAAAGATCCCCGACCTTTTAAACGCGCAATTTTAAAACTCAGCGGTGAAGCCCTTCGTGGCCCCGGATCGAGAGACAACATTTCCCCAGAGATCGTTCAGCGCATCGCTGCAGAAATCAAAGAAGCCGTAGACGGAGGACTACAGCTCGGGATCGTTGTAGGTGGTGGTAACTTCTGGCGTGGCGCCAGTGCTTCTGCTCGCGGCATGGATCGGGCCACTGCTGATTACGTGGGCATGTTGGCAACCGTCATGAACGCGCTAGCCCTCGAGGGCGCTCTCTCACACATCGGTGTCCGCACCACAGTAATGTCTGCGATCGAAATGAAAAACGTCGCAGAGCCATTCATCCGGCGGAAAGCTGAGCACCAACTCGACAAGGGGACGGTCATCATTTTCGCCGCTGGCACCGGAAGCCCTTTCTTTTCGACCGATACCACATCAGCGCTGCGTGCCAGCGAAATGGGTGCTGACGTCATACTCAAAGCAACACAGGTCGACGGGGTCTACTGCTCCGACCCACGCACCAACCCTGATGCCAAGCGCTTTGATTCCGTCACCTTCCAGCACTGCTTGGAAAATCGCCTCAATGTGATGGACGCCACCGCATTCAGCCTCTGCATGGACAACGATATCCCAATCGTCGTCTTCGACCTTGGTCCTGACGGAAATCTCTCGCATGCTCTCCGCTCACAACCAATCGGCACACTCGTCCACGGCGAATAGGAATTTTAAAATCCAAAGATACATCACAATTTCATACCCGCCATTTTCCCCTTCGCGGCCCGAATAACTTTTTCATAAAAACCCCACAACACCCCGTCATGCAAGATCCCACAGCAACCATCAAGACCGTTGAATCCGACATGCAGTCCGGCATCGATCACCTCGTCCAAGACTTCTCAGGAGTCCGCACCGGCAAAGCGTCTCCTTCCCTCATCGACAGCCTCGATGTGTATGTTCACGCCTATGGCGGAGTCCAAAAGCTCAAGTCTCTGGCTGTTATCAATACTCCTGAGCCGCGCATGCTCAATGTCCAACCCTTCGATCCGAGCACAACTCAGGACATTGAAAAAGCCATCCGCGAGTCCAAGCTCGGACTAAACCCCGTCGCCGCCGACCGCTCCCTCCGAGTCCCTATCCCCGAGCTCTCCGAAGAGCGGCGGCACGAAATGGTCAAAATGATCAAGTCCCTCGGAGAGGAAGCCAAAGTCCGCCTCCGCAGCGCTCGAAAAACCGGGCTCGATGAAGGCAAGAAAATGAAAGCCGATAAAATCCTCAGCGAGGATTCCTTCAAAGACTTCGAAAAAGACGTCCAAGAGCTCACCAACAAATACACCAAGAAGATCGACGAGTTATCAGCCGCCAAGGAAGAAGATTTGATGAAGATCTAAACTCGGAAGCTCTATACAGATTTCCTCCGAAGCCTCACCCGTCGCGTGAGGCTTCGCTGTTTTAGCATCCAAGATACAAATTCCTTTTTTCCACTTGCCAGCCATACACTTCCTCCACTAAACCTTCGCCCTTCCCGTAAGGGGCGTTAGCTCAGTTGGTAGAGCATCTGCATGGCATGCAGAGGGTCAGCGGTTCGAATCCGCTACGCTCCACTTTTCGGTGAATGTTTCCTATACGAATGTCGTCCAAGCAGTAACTTGGAACCATTCACCATGATGAAACGATTCACTGCTTTTACTATTCTCCTGTTCATCGCTTGCTCGGGCCTTTCCCAAGCCCAAGCACCTGACCCAGACCGCATCCTCGAAGGCGCGCGCCTAAGTGCCGCACTAGCCGAGCTTGACGAGGGATTGAAAGGCCACCTTTCACATGATGGCAAAAAAATCCCGATTACGATTTTCCTGAAAGGCAAGGACATCCAGTTCCAGTTCTACGAGAAAAGGACTTGGCGCGTTTTTCACCTTCGGCTCAACGATGATGAATTTGACCTTTTCGAAATCATTGACGGAAAAACCATCAACTTCCCACGTGAGAAGCTCACTGAATCCATCGCCGGAACCGACCTCACCTATGAAGATCTAGCCCTACGCTTTTTCTACTGGCCTGAGCCGAAACTCGAAGGAGCCGAAAAGATCGGCACCCAAGACACCTACAAGCTCCGCCTCAACAAGCCAGCTAAGGCCGCCGGTAACTACTTTGCCGTCTATGTCTGGGTTCACGCCAAATTCGGCGCCTTCATGAAAATCAACGGTCACGCCCAAAACGGCGACCTACTAAAAGAATTCCAAGTCGAAGATGTGATGAAAATCGATGATAATACCTGGACCTTGAAAAAAATGCAGGTTTCCAGCTATCGTGACGGCCGGCGACGATCCATCACCGATATGGTTCTCGAAAAACCCTCAAAAGGCGCACTTAAAGGGCTTCGCTAATACCTTTAGCTGACCGTCCAACTCACACGCCGCACCTTAAGAGCTCACTCAAAGGTGATTCTCAGTAATTTGCTATTTGAGATTCGTGAAATTTCGTGGACAATTCAGGGACAGATCCTGCTTGTCCCTCACGACTCTATAATTTTAATTCCCCCTGCTTTAATATGAATCAATTTTACCATTCCAGCACTCCTCTCGTCCCTGACTCCCTGCACGACCTCAGTCAAGAACATGACAACTGTGGCATGGGCGCAATCGCACACTTAGAAGGTAAGCGCTCATTCACCGTTCTGGACCACGCTCTCACATCCGTTTCTTGCATGACTCACCGCGGCGCTGTGGATGCGGACATGAAAACTGGTGACGGCTCCGGCATTCTTTCACAGATTCCGTTCCCACTGTTTGTCAAAGCAGCCAAAGAACTCGGCACTGAAGTCACTAACCCAGCAGAACTAGCTGTGGGCGTGTTCTTTTTCCCAGCAGGGAACTCTAAACAAATCGCTTCTATTAAAAAAATCACCGCGGACAGTACCGCAAAACGCGGGATTTCATCTATCGGCTGGCGTGAAGTTCCTGTTGATATCGATGCACTCGGCAAGGTCGCCCAGAAAACTCGCCCAGAAATTGAGCACCTCCTGATGCTTAAGCCCGATGGTATGGACGCGCTCGAATTCGAGCGTAAACTCTATCTCTGCCGCCGCGAAATTGAACACGCTACCAAGGAAATTCCAGATTTCTACATTCCCTCTTTCTCGAACCGCTTGATCTCCTACAAGGCTCTCGCCATGCCAGCCGCTCTGCGCGGATTCTACGCCGACCTAACAGATCCGGATTTCGAAACATCAATCTGCCTCTATCACCAACGCTTCTCCACCAATACCTTCCCTGCATGGCCCCTTGGACAACCGTTCCGTAACATGTGTCACAATGGTGAGATCAACACCGTCGAGGGCAACCGCAACTGGATGACATCGCGGGAAGAATTCTTCGAATCCCCAGTCTGGGGCGATGAGGTCGATATAGTCAAAAACCTTATCCGCCACGGTGAGTCCGATTCTGCCTCGCTCGATCACTGCCTTGAACTCCTCATTCTCTCCGGTCGCTCGCCCGAACACGCGATGTGCATGCTCGTCCCTCCAGCCTTCCGCAACGATGAAGACATTTCCGACGAACTCCGTGCCTTCTATCAATATATCCGCAGCTTCTCCGAGCCATGGGACGGCCCAGGCGGCCTGGTCTTCACTGACGGCACCAAAATCTGCGCTGCACTCGACCGTAACGGCCTTCGTCCGTCACGTTACAAAATCACTACCGATGGATTCCTTTACATCGGATCGGAAGCCGGTGCCGTTGTCTTCGAGGATTCCAATGTCATCCGCAAGGGCCGCCTCGGACCCGGCCAGATGCTCTCCGCGGACACATCCACAGGTAAACTGAAAGTCGACAAAGAGATCAAAGAAGAGCTCGCGCGCCAGAAGCCTTATCGCCGCTGGATAGACGAAAATCGCCTCGAACTTCGTAAATTTATCTCCCCTTCCGCTCACGTCCCAGAAATCGAGTTCGAAGCTGTCGACCTCTCACGCCGTCAAGTTGCCAACGCGATTTCCATCGAGGAACTCGACATGGTGTTTCCGCCGATGATCAAAGGCGCACAGGAAGCCGTTTTCTCGATGGGAGATGACATTCCACTAGCCATCCTCTCCAGTTATCCGCGCCTGCTTTATACCTACTTCAAGCAGCGCTTCGCTCAGGTAACCAATCCACCGATCGACCCGATCCGCGAATGGGCGGTGATGACCCTCGGCGCCAGCCTTGGTCCAGAGCGCAATCTGCTCGAGGAATCTCCAGAGCATTGCAAATCCATCTCCCTAGATTCGGCTATTCTGTTCGAGCACCAGCTGGAGAAAATCACTCACCTTGAAGAACACGGCTTCGCCTCTCACGTGCTCGACTGCACATGGGATATCTCCTCCGGAAAAGACGGAATGAAAACCCGTATTGATGAACTCTGCAACGAGGTCGAAGAGGCAGTGAATAATAATAAATCCATTATCATCATATCCGATCGCGCCACATCTGCAGAACGCGTCCCAATCCCAGCACTTATCGCAACTGGAAGCATTCACCATCACCTCAACCGCATTCGCAAACGTATGCGCGCCTCTCTCGTCATCGAAACCGGTGAAGCCCGTGATGTGCATCAAATCGCCTGCCTTTTCGGCTTCGGTGCGACCGCAGTCGTACCTTACCTCGGTTATGCAACCGTTCGCCAACTAGTCGCCGCAGACGAAGGAAAAAACAAGCTGGGTGAGGGCATGACGCCTCAGAAAGCGATGACCAATTATCACAAAGCTTTGGAAAAAGGCCTGATGAAAATCATGTCGAAAATGGGTATCTCCGTCCTAAACTCCTATCAAGGCGCACAAACTTTCGAAGCCATAGGAATCGGCACAGACGTTGTGAAATTCTCTTTCACTGGAGTGCCGTCTCAGATCGGTGGAATCTCCTTCGCCGAGATCGCCGAGGAATCAATCATCCGCCACAAAGCGGGTTACGAAATCGAAGTTCCAGAGGGTGAAACCCTCGACCTCGGTGACCCTGGGTATAATCGCTACCGCAAAACCGGTGAGCGCCACGCCTTCACGACTGAAGTAATCAAAAACTTCCACAATTACGTCAAATCTGGCAAACCTGAGGATTACGAGGAATACGTAAAAGTCTGCTTGGAGACCAGCCCGGTAGCCATCAAGGATCTTCTCAACTTCAAACCGGCTGCCAGCGGGCCTATCACAATTGATGAGGTCGAGCCAATCGAAGATATTCGCCGCCGCTTCACCACAGCTGCAATGTCACTCGGCGCGCTTTCTCCGGAAGCTCACGAAACACTCGCAATTGCAATGAATCGAATCGGTGGTAAATCCGATTCCGGCGAAGGTGGCGAGGATCCACAACGCTTCAAACCTTATCCTAACGGAGACTTCGCCCGCTCTTATATCAAGCAAATCGCTTCCGGCCGCTTCGGCGTCTCTGCAAACTACCTTATCAATGCGGATGAGCTTGAAATCAAAATGGCCCAAGGAGCAAAACCAGGTGAAGGTGGGCAGCTCCCCGGCCACAAGGTCAACGCGCTCATTGCCCGCCTGCGCAATACTCAACCAGGCGTCCAGCTCATCTCACCACCGCCCCACCACGATATCTATTCGATCGAGGATCTCGCACAACTGATTCACGACCTCAAGGAAATCAATCCCAAGGCACGCATCACCGTTAAACTTGTAGCCGAGGCAGGCGTCGGAACCGTTGCAGCAGGAGTTGCCAAAGCATCTGCGGATAACATCCTCATTTCCGGGCACGATGGTGGCACAGGTGCCTCACCACTATCCTCCACCAAACACGCCGGCTCGCCATGGGAGCTTGGGCTGTCCGAGGTGCAGCAAACTTTGATTATCAATAATCTCCGTAACCGCGTAGTCCTGCGCACAGACGGCGGTATCAAAAACGGCCGTGACGTTATCATCGCTGCCATTATGGGAGCGGAGCAATTCAACTTCGGCACCACAGCCATGATCGCCATGGGATGTGTTTACGTTCGGAAATGCCATCTCAACACCTGCCCCGTCGGCATCGCCACTACCGATCCGAAGTTCCGTGCTAAATTCAAAGGCACACCGGAAATGGTCATCAATTACTTCAACGCTGTTGCTCATGAAGCACGCGAAATCATGGCCAAACTTGGCATTCGTAAGCTCGACGACCTCATTGGCCATTCAAGCGATTACCTCGTCCAACGTGAGGTTCCGAATCATCCAAAGGCGAACACCCTCGATTTCTCTCGCCTCCTTCGCGATGTTGTCAAACCAACCGCCGAAGCGACCGGTAAGTCCGAAGACGAAATCGCGCGTATCTGTCAGCAAGACCGTAACGATGGTATTGCGAAAACCGCATTGGATATTAAAATCCTCAGCGATATCGCTGCCCACGTTGGCATAAAAGCACCGGAGACCGCCGAATACGGCGAAGGCTCAATTAGCGACGAAACCCTCGAAGCTATCAAGATTCTTCCCGACCGCGCTCCTGCGAAACTAACCTACGATGTCGTCAATACCGATCGTAACATCGGCACACGCCTCTCCGGCCGCATTGCGCAAGTCTTCGGGAACTCCGACCTTCCGAGCGGCAGTATCCACATCACCTGCAAAGGCTCCGCTGGCCAGTCCTTCGGAACTTTCCTCGTCAATGGGGTGACTCTAGAGCTCATCGGCGAAGCCAACGATTACGTCGGCAAAGGTATGGCTTCCGGTGAAATTATCCTCCGCGTTCCGGATGACGCAAATTTCGTTGCTGCGAAAAATTCCATCGCCGGTAACACGTGCCTTTACGGCGCTACTGGTGGCTTCCTCTTCGCGAACGGACGTGCTGGCGAACGCTTCGCCGTACGCAACTCAGGCTCTACTGCCATCGTCGAAGGTGTCGGTGACCATGGCTGCGAATACATGACGAACGGGACCGTCGTTATCCTCGGTAAAACCGGGAAAAACTTCGGTGCCGGCATGTCTGGAGGAACTGCTTTTGTCTACGACGTCGACGATAAGTTCTACTCGCGAGTAAATACCGAAATGGTCGTCGCCATGCCGATCACGCGACCGCAAGACATAGAGGAAGTGAAATCTCTCATCGAGCTGCACCAGCAGAAAACTGATTCAAAGCAAGCAGCCGACCTTCTGGCCGACTGGGACAACACCGTCAACAAGATGGTTCGCGTCATTGCAAAAGAACGCGCGGAACTGGAACAAGCCGAAGAAAAGCACGAGGCTGCATCGACTCCGAAATAGTTCGTGCTGATATTTCCAGCCAAACGCCGAGGAGGCTGCGGTAGCCCGTAGACTCGCCGTTCACGGAAAATAGAATCTGCGTAAATAGCGCTGGTCAACCCCTTGTCGGCGCACTCCTTACACATCCATCACTGTTACCAAGTAGTAAAACGAGAATGGCGATGCCGGAGTGATTCCACATTCGTCTTTTCCGTTTTACGGAGTGGAATCATCCTTCCACCATTCAGACTCCCGCTCCCAAGGCTCCTTGGGCTGTTCCTTACCAGATCCGGCCCGCGCCGGATCTGCGGGACTTTGCTTATCTTCCAGCTCTTCTAGTAGTCGATCGACTTCAGGATCGCGCTTAGATCTATTGCGAAACATACAATAGAGCAAAGTGGCGATCACGCTAAAGCTGAGGCTCATCACCAATAGCATTGCAAGTGCAAGGCCATCCGATTCTGTGATTCCTAAAATAAACACGCTTCATCATCGCACGTTTCTTCTTTTTAGCTAGAGAACCTTCAAATCTTTCGGCAAAAAACACGATTGCACCGCCACCCATATGCGCTTACCAATTCCTCCATGAGCACGCTCCTCGAAAAAGAATCAATCGTTTCCAAAACCAAAGAACTCTGCGCTCAAATCGCTGAGGACGAAACCTTCAAGACGCTTCAGGGTAACGTCGAACGCTTCCTCTCCAATGATGAAGCTAAACTTCATTACAAATCTGTACATGAAAAAGGAGAAGCCCTTCACCACAAGCAACAAAGCGGAGTCGAGCTCGGAGCCACTGAGATCAAAGACTTCGAGACCACTCGTGACGCTTTATTTGAAAATAAACTCGCCTCAGATTTCATGGATGCCCAACGCGCGCTGGAAGGTATCCAGAAGGAAATTAGCCAATACGTTAGCATGACCCTCGAGCTCGGACGCGTTCCGACCGACGAAGAAATCGCAGAAGCACAGCAAGGTGGCTGCTGTGGTGGTGGCGGCGGCGAAGGTTGCTGCGGTTAATTTTTCGGATTAACCAAACGTGTCCTCGGACAATGCATATCTAACTTTACTGGGCACCGGCACTTCTGTCGGTGTTCCTGTAATTGGTTGTCGCTGTCCAGTCTGCGCCTCTACGGATCCGCGTAATAATCGCACTCGCTCCTCACTGTTCGTCACCGATGGTGAAACTCATATCCTCATCGATTCGGGACCGGATCTACGAGAACAAGCACTCAGGGAAAAGTTACCTGGAATCGATGCCGTCCTCTACACACATTCACATGTAGACCACGTTGTTGGCTTCGACGAACTGCGCGCCTTCTGCTGGGGAAAACCTGAACCCCTCCCGCTCTACGGCACAGAATCCTGCCTAGAGGTCCTAAAAAGCATGTTCACGTGGGCCTTCCATTCTGACAACCGCCACGGTGGCTACGTCAAGCCCGACCCACGCATCATCAGTTCAGAATTTAAAATCGGCACTTTCACGATACTGCCGCTGCCTGTGATTCACGGCACTGTTGAAACCACCGGTTTCCGTCTCGATACGGCAAACGGTTTTAAATTCGCCTATCTGCCGGATGTGAAATCCATCCCGGTAGAGACCATGAAGAAGCTTCAAGAACTCGATTTACTCATTATCGACGCCCTTCGAGACAACTCACACAGCACCCACCTTTCCGTTTCGGAAGCAATCGCGATTTCAAACGAGCTTTCACCCCGAAAGACCATACTGACACACCTAAGTCACGAGTTGAATCACGGGACTCTTGCAGAGCGACTACCTCCAAATATTTCTCCAGCCTACGACGGACTGAAAATTCCGCTGAAAACGGATCATACGACTTGATCAAATAGGGGGTCGTTTTTCTCGTTACCCGGCTCACGAAAACTTACCAATCTTCGAACTTCGTAAAGGTTGCAAGATCCTGCCAGCCATTCATTCTAACCGGCATGAACTCGGCCAGATCCTCCACTTCCTGTGGAAAACAGACCGTCATCGGCATGATGACTGCCTTCATCTTCATTTTCACCGCCTCCGCCCAAGATCTGAGCAACAAAGAAGTTTTGGTGATTTTCAACAATGCTATTCCCGAGTCCGCCAAGCTCGCCGGAATCTACCAGAAAGAACGCAACATCCCCAACACTCAGATTCTCGGCTTCGACCTTCCTGTCAAAGCAGATATCACTCGTACGGAATACGAAACAGCTCTGCTTGAGCCGCTGCGCGATCGTTTTGACCAACGCGACTGGTGGAGCCGTAGCCGCGACGCTCAGGGCCTTCTCATACCTACTGAAAATAAAATCCGCGCCATCGTACTCATGCAAGGCGTCCCACTTCGTATCAAACCGGAGCCGAAGGCCCCCGAGGAAAGCGAAGATAGCAAGCCAGCTGATCCCATCGCCCCCCGAGATGAGGCTTCAGTCGATTCAGAACTCGCGATGTTCGGCATCGAAGGGTTACCGGGTTACAAAGGCGTCCTGAAGAACGTTTTTTACGACAGCGAGGTTCCGCTATCCCAAGCGAATATACCTCACTTGGTTCTGGTAACACGCATCGATTCTCCAGCCTACGTCATTTCCAAAAGAATGATTACGGATGCCGTCGAGACCGAGAAACACGGACTGTGGGGCCGGTCATACATCGATATTGCAAATAAATTTCCGCAGGGTGACGACTGGTTAGAGACCATTGTTTCCGAAAATAACAAGCACGGCATCCCGACCGTTGTAGATCGCTTCGCAGACACCCTCCCCAAGAACTACCCAATGACTGACGCAACCCTGTATTATGGCTGGTATGATAGGGACATCAGCGGGCCATTTTTAAATACACGTTTCCAGTTTCGCCCCGGTGCCATCGCCATTCATCTTCACTCCTTTAGCGCTGAACAACTTTCCAATTCACATAAAAATTGGGTAGCTCCCCTATTGGTCCGTGGCGCGACTGCGACGGTTGGAAATGTTTACGAGCCCTATCTTCATTTGACCCATCACTTCGATATTTTACACGACCGCCTGCTCAAAGGTTGGACTTTCGCAGAGGCAACATGGGCATCAATACCCGTCACTTCATGGCAGGGAGTCGCGCTCGGAGATCCTCTCTATCGTCCCTTTATTCAGTTCGCCGGAACTGGAATAAATCGTGATGAAGACCGTGACTTTCGTGCCCTGCGTGCAGCCTCACGCCAATGGCCCGAAGATCAAACCACACGCAGAGAAAAGCTTGCAGGCGCAGCAGAACAGCTCTCCTCGGGAGTCCTTGCCGAAGGACTCGCCCTTGATTACCTAAACGCAAAAGACTTGGTCAACGCCAAGCTTTGGCTGAACAAAGCAAAAGACCTCAGCTCTCAACCGGAAGATAAACTCCGCCAAGATATCCAGCTCATCGCCATCGCCCGTAATGAAGGCCAGCGCCAGCAAGCCATCGCGCAGCTACGTGAGGCGCAACAAACCTACAAAGGCCTATCTGAGATCGAAGCACTCGCTGGCTGGCTCGACATCCTTGACCCACCGGCCCCGCCCCTCGCAGATCCCACTGCCCGCCCAAAGAACTAGGCCAGCTCTTACGCTCCTTCCAATCGAACCTCTAGAGCTCAGGAATTAATGAACTACGACTTCCTAATTGAGAGCGTCTGGCATCCTCCGCTTGCCTTCGAGGAAGTCGCAGCTCCCAAACTACCGCCAGAGCTAGAGCTTCAAGCACTCTGGTTCTCAGGCGCCTTCGGCCGTGAATTCCGGCTTAAAGACGGTCGCCCCGTCACCATCACCCAGTTCGGCGAATGGAACCACGGCCCCGGCCCTGACTTCACGCACACCGCTATCGAAATTGGTGACTCGCATTTCGCTGGAGATATCGAAATCGATTCAAGGCCCTCCGACTGGGAATCTCATGGCCATGCCATAAATCCAGCATTTTCCAATACCATCCTCCACGTCGCCTTCGAGCCCAGCTTAAAAGAACGCTTCATTAGCACCTCGAATCATCGCCAAGTCCCCGAGATTCTCATCACCTCCACCCAGCTCAGTGAGGCCATGCGCCTGCCCCTGCGCAAAACTGCCATCTCCATTCCCGGACGTTGCGTGCAACCCCTCAGGAAAATCTCACCCGCGGCCCTTGAGAAACTACTCAAACAAGCTGCGCTGCGCCGTGCTTCGCAAAAGTCTATACGTTTCCAGCGCTTCATTGACGCTCACAACATCGATTCCGCTCTTTTCCAAATCACTGCTGAAACTCTTGGATACGGCGGTAATTCATTGCCGATGAGGCTGCTCGCCCAACGCGCACCTGTCAGCATGCTCCAAGCGAGCCCGAACGAGGCCGAAGCCATCTTACTCGGGACCGCCGGCTTCCTCGATCCCGGCCTTTACCTCCAAGCACCGGAAAGCACACGTGAGTATTTACTAAATCTCTGGGAAACTTGGTGGAAAATTCGCCCGAATCACGAGCCCTCTCCCAACCATGCACCGCACTGGAAAACCTATGGCCAGCGCCCAGCAAATCATCCTCACCGGAGAGTTGGTGGCCTTTCAGCTCTGCTCGAGCAATGGGACACTTTTAAAAAAATTGCTTTTGCAGATCCTTTCTCAAACAAAGCTCTCACCGACTTCCTTCATGGCCTTCGTCATGACTTCTGGTCCAGTCATCACACCCTCACTTCCAACCGCAGCAAAACAGCCATTTCCGTTTTCGGGAAAAACCTAGCCCTCGAGCTTGCTGCCAATCACCTCATTCCACTCGCACTTCAGGAAGACCGCTTCAGCTACAAAGACTATTACAAGCTCCGCCATTCAGCTGTGAACCAGAAGCTTAAACGCTGTGGTATCCGCCTATTTGGCAGCGAAGAAGCATCAAAGCCGTTTCTCCGTCGCTTACCGCACCAGCAAGCCCTCCTTCAGCTTTATCATGACTTCTGCCTAGAAGACTATACTAACTGCGAGCAATGCCCCTTCCCTGAGCAACTTGCCCAGTGGCGCTGAAAAAAATGGTTGGTCGTGGAAAAATCTTCGCCTCTGCGATATCTCCATTTAATTTTCATCATTTACTCTGCTTCACTCTTCAGAATTCACTATTCACAATTCCATGCACATCACTCTCAACGGACAAGTTCATCCAATCGAAAAAGAGACCACGCTAAGCCAGTTACTTGAAAGTCTGGGACTTGGCGGGAAGCCCGTTGTCGCGGAACTCAACGAACAAGCAATTCTCCCACGCGACTTTGCCACAACCCCCGTCCACGCTGATGACAAACTGGAAGTCGTAGCCCTCGCCGCCGGTGGCTGAATCGTTAACGAATGTCGAAAAGTCTGAAGATCGAAGGTCCAAGGTCGGAATTAGAATCGCTGGTGCGATTAACGAAGGCCGACACTCCCTCCCCAATCGCACAAGCGATTCTGGCTATGACATTCGACCTTCAGACCTTTCGACTTTAGCAAAAAATCCCAATAAAGACCATTTTTCCCTTGCAAGGAGGTGGGTTCAAATCACATCTTCCGCCCACGTCGCAATTCGCGACTTTTCCAAATCCGGTGTAGCTCAGCGGCAGAGCGGGTGACTGTTAATCACTAGGTCCTTGGTTCGATCCCAAGCGCCGGAGCCATTTGAAAGCCCCGATCCTCAAAGGATCGGGGCTTTCTCCTTTTTTAGGAGAAAGCCATTCCTCGTGGAAAAAATTTACGGCGAAAATCCTATCCAAAAGCGGTTGTGTCTTGACCATACGATCGATCAACTTCAGTTCTCCAGCGGAATGAATTTTGACCACGAACCCATCGAATGGGATGACGAGATCACGCTGCTGATCGACAAGCTTGAAGAAAAATCTGCTGAAGGCGGGCTGACCCGTGAAGAACGAGCGCTGATGGATGTTGTCGAGACAGTCCAGTTGCTTGATCCCGAGGGCGATGGATTGCATGAATTTTGGCAGACCCCGCTGGATCACAGGCGCATCATCAATTCCTTCGACCTTGTCGGGTCGAGCGCCATGGTCGACGTGCTCAACGCCAGCCAGTGGTGTCAGACGCGCAATACAGAATACACCGAGACCGAATCCGACTACCTCGCCAGCATCGAAGAAGACCTTTACGAGGCTCTCAGCACACTCGCTGAGCAGGTCAGCGAATTTGTTGAAGACGAATTCACCGAATAACTGAATTCGAATTGAAAACAGATCTCGGCTTTCTGTTTTCATAGATTTCAGAAAAACCACCGATTCTATGGAAAAAACCTCGAATCTGTGTTTTGGCTGCGGTGTGCCACATCGCAAATACCGAATTTTAAAATCTTTCTTAGGCCTCCTTTTTCTACTCACCACCTCGACAGGGGCAGAAGTCTTGGATGCTTACGTAGCATTCACACAGGCTTCCCTGAGCAGCTCCATTGATGCCATAAGTCAAGATTCCGGCCTCTGGTGGTTAAACGCGCCAGGCCCATGGGGGATCACAGCCGCACATTTCATCGTGTTCTTGCTGATCCTCGCCATCACCTGGCTGGTGTCCTCCATCCTCCTTCGCGTTATTATCAGAAACGCGCATTGGATTAAAACCAACCACCCCAGAAGCTGGCCTAAAGTGGTTTTATCCGCTGCTCGCAGACCCCTCGTATTGCTCGTATGGGCCTACGGCTTCTACCTCAGTTCCGGAGTCCTTCTTAAAAACGACTTAGCTCCTGATATCGCTCTCAAGATCAATAATTTTGTGGCCACCGCCACCTATATCAGCGCCACGATCGCAACTTTCTGGATGCTCTTCCGCACTGTGAGAGGGATTGAAAAGAAAATGCTGCAGCGTAGTGATAAGCTGCTCAATGCGTTTGATAATATCCTCGTTCCAGTCATCGGGCTCGCGCTGCGGCTACTAATCTTGGTCGTTGGAGTATTCATTCTTCAGGAGGCAATAGAGCTTCCTTCCGACTATCATTGGTTAGCATCAAAGTTCGCTGCGACCTTTCTTATCTGCTCTGTCGCATTGCTGGTAATTCGAATTACAACCGTCATCGAGCACTCACTACTTGCCACCTATCGTCTGGAAGCTGAAGAGAATCTACGGGCACGCCAAATTTACAGCCAAGTATCGGTGATTCGCAGGCTTATCGTGATCCTCGTCACAGCACTGGCACTCGCATGCATCCTAATGCTTTTCCAGCCAGTTCGCCAATTCGGCACAAGCTTGCTCGCCTCTGCAGGTATTGTTGGGGTGGTCATCGGCTTCGCCTCTCAAAAAGCACTCACCAACCTGATCGCTGGCATCCAAATTGCCATTTCCCAACCGATACGCATCGATGATGTGGTGATCGTCGAAGGCGAATGGGGTAAGATCGAACAGATCTCACTGACTTATGTTACTGTCTGCATCTGGGATCTACGGCGCTTGGTTCTCCCGATTCAGTACTTTATCGAAAAACCCTTCCAAAACTGGACTCTCCAGTCGTCTAAATTACTGAATAGCGTATTTCTATACACAGACTACACCCTGCCCGTTGAGCCGCTCCGCAAAGAACTACGGCGCCTTTTGGAAAATCATCCTCTGTGGGATGGTGATTGTGCAGTCCTCCAGGTCACAAACTCCAAACCTGAAGCAATGGAGCTACGCTGCCTAATGAGCTCACGAGATGCTGCCAAAGGATGGGATCTCAAATGTGATATTCGCGAGGGACTGATTGATTTTATCCGCTCGCATCATCCTGAATCTTTACCGCGACTTCGCGCAGAAATCACTCGTGATGGATCATTACCTGATGCGAGCAAACTGCCGGAAATGTCTCACTAATCGCGACAGCAAGAAAATCATTTATTCTAGCTGCCGCTTTCCAGGGAGCCACTCAGGGATTCTGCTGGGTAGGTCCAAATTTCCGCCAAGGTTGGATGGTAATGTGGGATTTTTGAAAATTCCATTACGCTCATCTTAGCATGAATCGCTATCTGTATTTCGTGTATCAAGTTGATCGCCTCTGGCCCGACAGCCTCAGCAGCGAGAATCTGACCTGTCCTTTTTTCACAAATCAATTTCACAAACCCTATCGTCTCTCCAAGGATCTCCGCTTTTCCGTGATCAGCAAAATCATATCTCGCAGACTCCGTTTCGATCTCTGTCTTGGAAATTTCCGAATTCGACATCCCGGCGCGCGCGCACTCCGGATGGGTAAACACTCCAAATAGTTCATTTTCCACCTCGAGACTACTTTTGAATTCACCGTCCAATTTTCCTAATTCAATCGCAATTTGCCGTGCTACTTCCTCCCCCTGTATGACCGCTTTATGTACGACTGGATTCTTATTTCCCACATCGCCGATAGCGAAAATGTGTGAGGAACTTGTCTGACAGAGCTGATTCACCTCAATGCGCTTGCCTTGCTTTTCGACTCCGGCCAACCCCAGCCCAAGACCTTCTGTCGCCGGCTCACGGCCAGTCGCGACCAGAAGGTGGCTCCCGGAAACCTCCGATACCCCATCCTCGCTCTCGTATTCAACGACGACCTTATCTCCAGATTTCCGCACAGACTTCGGACTGGTGGAGCAGAGCACTTCGATACCACGCTGCTGACTGACTTGTCGGATCACATCGCTGGTTTCACCTCCAAGGTCACTCACCAGACAACCCGTGCGCTGCATAATGGTAACTTTGGATCCGAGACCTTCAAAGCAATGTGCCATTTCACAGCCAATCGCGCCACCACCGACAATGATCAAATGCTCAGGTAGCTCCCGCGCTTGGAGAGCATCGCGGCTTAACCAAAAGTCCACATCCTCCAGACCGTCAATCTTCGGAATGACCGGTAACGAACCGGTCGAGATGATAGCATATTTAAACCTGATCTTTCTATTTTCCTCTTGGCTTTGAACTTCGACTTCACGATCTCCGGTGAAGACTGCCTTGCCTCTGATCAAGTCAAACTTTCCACTCTGAAGCTGGTCCACTCGGTATTTTTTAAAACCGTCGATCAAACGCTGCTTTCTATCCTGCACCTCATCCATGGAGACTTTCAAATCGGAAACATGGATTCCAAACTCATTCGAATCGCGCATTTTACGCATCAAATTCGCACTCTCGATCAACGCCTTACTCGGCATACAACCACGGAGGATACAAAGTCCACCGAGCTCCTCTGATGCATCGATCACAACAGTGGATATGCCGTAATCTGCCAGCTTTGAGGCAGCAGCATAACCTCCGCTCCCACCACCGATGATAACTGCTTGGTATTCGTCCTTTTTCATCACACCCAACGTGGCACAGCCTCGCCCATACGTCACGCCATCATGAGCCAGCTCAAAGATGCCGGTATTATATCCGAACCATTTGCCGGAAAGTCAGATTAATTCGTGATTCACTGATACGTTTAGTTTTGGGCAGCTGATGTAACCACTTTTCCTGGGTCTCGCCGCGCATATCCAGAAGACTCCCGTTTTCCAATACAAGAGAGACCGTCTCTTTGGTCTGCTTGTGCTTAAAAGAAAATTTTCGCTCGGCTCCAAAACTCAATGACGCTATCGAGCTCTCCGAGAGGATGCTTTTCTCGTCATCGCTGTGCCAGCCCATGCCTTCACTGCCATCGTGATAAAGATTGAGCAAACAGGAATTATAATTCGCACCAGTTGATTGCTGAACTTTCTCACGGATCTCTAATAAAACCGTATTCCATTCTTGGGGTTGTTTCGTTGTTCCAGAATATGAGTAAGAGAGCCCCGAATCTGCGAACCACGCAACCTTTCTTCCAGTAACGATAACCTTCCCGAACATCCGAACTTCATCACTCTGCCACGAAACATCATTTTCAAGCGCCTCACTAATCCGTTCGGTATCCGATAAGGAGAAAATCCCTCCATGGTAAAACGCCTCACCATCGCGCGGGAGGACATTTGTATTTGGATCGGCTCCGAAGAGGTCCATGACAATTAAACTTACTAAGCTTCTAGTGGTTTGCGATTGGCTTGATCAGATTCTGATGCGCTTGGATTTTTAGAGGAAAATTTCTCCCATAACATCACTCCGAAACCAAACATGATAAACAGCATCATCACTCCGTAGAACAACCATATGGTGCCCTTCCCAGCGGTGAAGCCGTAGTTATGAAGTCCCACACCAAGGAAGTTCACGTGCCACCAAGAAAACGCCACGATACAGGCGGTGAAGACGGAAGATAGATGTAAGCCCCACTCCTTGATGATTCCACCGAGTCGGGCATGCAGCATTGCCAACGTCCAGAGCACGATCATCAACGCACCGTTCTCCTTGGGGTCCCAGCCCCAGAAGCGGCCCCAAGAATAGTTGGCCCAAATGCCACCGAGCACAGTTCCTACCAATGCGAGGAATACGGTCAGGCAGATACAGCCATACACAGCCTTACTGAATGAACGACGCAGGTCTTTGTTATTGCCATCGAGATTCAGGCCTCTCATCAGAATGTAACCACAGGACAGCATGGCGGCTAACAGCCCGGACGAGTATCCCAGCGTGATAGTGATCACATGGGTGGCTAGCCAGAAGTTTGAATCCAATACCGCTACCAATGGGTCGAGATGGTCTCCCGCATCACCAACCTCGTAGCGGCGCGCCAATATGATCAAAGTCGTTCCCAAGATCGGAGCGATGCCGAGAGCGAAGCGTTTCCGTGTCATCCATTCGATCAACAAAGAGAAGATCACCCCTGTCGCCGCGATGAAGATAACGGTATCGTATAGATTTCCTACCGGAGGACGTTCCATGATGAGGCAGCGCAGAGTGATCGCAATCACACAGAGAATAGACGCAACAGCAGTTGTGGCGAAAGTCAGCCAGTAAAAACCTTTTGCCAGCTTAGTCTGACCAAAGCCCCACATTGCCAAAGCGGAAATTGAACCGATCAAGAAAAGGACTAACGCATTTAGGAAATAGTCTTTCTTAAAATAACTCACTTCCATCGAGACATGTGAGAGTTCTCCGCGTGATTCGGCCCGCTCATCAATACGGTCTTTCAGTTTTGAAAAACCATCACGGAATTCGCTTTCGCCCGCTGGCAATGAACGTATAGCGGTTTCCATCGCTTTGATATCCTCCAGAGCCAGCTGCGGGCTTTTGGTCTCAGCCGTCATCACGCTCATGATGGTGTTTCCTGCGGAGAGCCAATTCTCATCAGAGGCGTTTTCCGGCGGTAAAATAAACAGTCCGTATTTTGAAAAATTTGCTCCATCCAGAACTTGCTCTAATAACGTCTGTAACCGGCTATCAAGCTTCCTCCCCTCGCTTTGAGCCCGCGAAACTTCCTCACGAAGCTGAGGAGCTCCCGACATTACCGAACTGAAATCCACTCGCTTATCAGCTACCCCATCGCCACCCGAGCCATAGAGAACGATCCCCGAACGGGCGAATCCGAAATATCCCAGAAGCGACTCATAACTGCGGATATTGTAAGCTAAATCGATCGACTGCTGCTGCACTGGGTCGCGATCATCTTTTTCGATGGGCTCATAAGACTTCGCCAGCTCTATCAGTTTATCACGTCCTGATACGATCTCTTCATAGCTGTAACGATCTCGGCGGCCTTTTGACTCTACCCCAATGGCTTCAAGAACCTTGGAGTTATCGATCCGAAAGGTTGGAAGTTTGACCGCAAGATCCGGCCGCAGCACAGAGTCCATCAACCACTCAGTGGGAGTGATTTTATATTCGTCTGCTTTTTTCCCTCTAAGCTTCCAGATCAACCGCTTCATTGCAGAGAAATCTTCTGTCGATTGAGCCTCGCCTCTTATCTTCATCGATCTCGCGCCGTGGAGCCCGAGCATTCGAAATCCAGCGTAGGTAGCGAATGGTTTTATACGCCCGCCATCCTGCAGAGGAAGAGCTTCGACCAACGCAATGGTTTCTGGCTCCCAAGGCTCGTAGCCCTCCACTTTCTGAACCTCACCTTTGGGCATGTTGTCGATGAATAGATTCACCATCACCACCGCCAACGCCGCTGCAGCAAGGATCGCAACGATCCACTTACCTATTGTTGATTTTTTATCCATGGTTTTTTCTCTTCTTTGCTGCGGACTGAAGATGCCCGAACAGCTTTGTTAAAAACGTGACCAACATCCCGAAGGCCACAACATAAAGACTATACTCCGGCCACATATCGGCTGGGTTTTTCACGATCTCGAAAACAGAATACATCGTGTCTCCAGGACCAGCCCCAGGAGGCCCATAGCTCGCTTGGAAAAAGGTAAATCCCTCATATCTCATCGGCTCGTTCATCTGAATCCGAACCTCGGATTCTTGGCCGTTTTCGACACGGCGGATATCGCTGATAAATTTTTCAGGACGCTGGGTTCCTGGGTGAAAATCTGCGGTAAACGTATCCAACTCCACATCAAACGGCATCGGCCAGAGACGCTTACGCATATCAACCGTGAATAAACGATCACCATCGCGAACTGTGAAGGGATAGAAACTCGCACCGGCCAGAATAAATGGCTTCGATTTCTCGCCGTCTTCGAAAATTACTCGCGCATAGGCCCCCGCCATATGTTTCTCAGTGACTGGATCGATGGGCTCTTTAACCAAGTAATAACCATCGGTTATTAGCTCGCCCGCAGATGGAGCGCGCTCCAACTCATTGACCGGTTGGGCATTCTCAAGATAACCGGAAACTTCCAAGGAAAACGGAATTCCTTCAAAGTCAAAAATCCGTGATTTCCCTCCATCAAGATCAGTCAGGTATTCTCCACGCACCACGTGAAACGTCTCACGCTTTTCGTCCTTCACCTCGGCAACCTCGATCACGTATTCGAAGTAGTCTTCAGCCACGTTACTCACATCACCTTCGCTGATCGCCATATTCCCACGTTCCGAGAAATGGTGGGCAACGCCACCACCCAGCAGCATGAATACGATGCCGAAGTGAGAGATCAGATTGCCTGCCTGCCTCCAGCCTTTGCGAATGCGAATAATACCTCCCAAGATCATGTTCACCAGCAGTATTGCTGAAACATAATAACCGCCGGGTAAGATAAGCGGGATGTTCTTGCCATTGATTTCCGGAATCAACCACAGGGATTTCCAACTGAAATATTTGGTTAGAGTCGGATACAAACCGTTGTCGATTTGTTCAAGTGTCGCGAACCACGTCAGCACGAGCAGAAGCAGGAGCGTGGCGGTTGCGAGTTTAAATCCGGAGAGAAAATCGTAAGTCTTCCGCAACGCCGATTTCTCGCGTCGGGAATCTTTGGTAGTTTGTTCAGTTTCCATTTTCAAAAATCTTATTCACCAGTGATCTTGAGACTCGCAACGTATTCACGCAGTGCTGGTTTCTCAGCATCCACCTCGTTTTCTGGACCGATCATTTTAACGGTGATAATTTGTCCTCCAGAATCCGCAACAACTCCTGCGAGTCCATAACCCGGCTTCGCACCAGCGCCCATGCCGGCACCATACTCACCGGCGGACTCCATCCACACACCGCTGACCCCGACGATATCGATACGCTCCACGTCGCTGAAAGAGGTAGGGGTGAGAGCTTCTTCGCCAAATTGTTTGCGCCAGCGGTTCACATTTTCAATCACGCTTCCTGAAGAGATCGAAACGTATACCTCTCCAAGCCCAGACTCCCCAAAACGGTAGTTTAGAATGCGGAACTTGGTAGTAGGCAGGGTCAACCAATTATCGGGAGCCTCTCCTTTTATGGGACTTGGCTGGGTATCGCGGAAACGCTCGTCACTTGTTGCGAACAAACGTGGCTTTTCGATGTCCTTGGTAGTTTTCTTGCGTGTTTCCTCGGTCTTCACGCGGTCTCCTTTTCCCCCACAAGATAGAAGGGAAAGGCAAATTAAGGGGGCCATGAGAAAGATGACTTTCATATTCTTTGAGGTAATCTCGGACTGGAGTTGTCGCAAGTCCAATCGACCTATTCTACGTGCCTTCTCGCCCAGTATTTCATCGTATTATCGGTCTTTGACTTTAATAGCGACAAACGGTTCCTTTCTTGTGTGGAAACAATCCGATATTTTAACCGCCATTCCCAGCAACTCGAAACCGAAAAAGTCTACGGAGAATCATTCCTGCGCTGGACCTATGGCAATCCGCTCGGGAGACTTTCACTCCACGCATTGGTCAAACGTCACGGCTTTTCCAAATGGTATGGGTGGCGCATGTCCAAACCCATATCAGCCTCAAGAATTCAGCCGTTTATCGAGCATTACAGCCTGGACGAAGCCGATTTCGCTGAGTCCTCCTCATCCTTTGGTAGCTTTAACGAATTTTTCTACCGTAAGCTCAAGCCAGAAGCCCGCCCCATCGCCCCATCGCCCATTGTCTTTCCTGCGGATGGCCGTCACCTCGGATTTGCAGATATTTCGAAAATCGATTCATTTTTTGTCAAAGGCCAGAGTTTTGATCTTCCAGCCTTACTCGATGACCCTGCGCTTGCAGAAAAATACGCCAATGGCTCCTTGGTGCTCTCTCGACTATGCCCGGTGGATTATCACCGCTTCCACTTCCCTGCTGCAGGAACGCCCACAGAAACCAAAACCATCGCGGGCCCTCTGTTCTCTGTATCACCAATCGCTCTGGCCAAAAAACTCAGCTATCTCTGGACCAATAAGCGAACCATCACCCAACTTAAAACTGAAGCTTACGGCACCATTCTCGTGATGGAAATCGGCGCAACCTGTGTTGGCTCGATCCACCAAACGTTTGCTCCGGGTATACCCGTCGCCAAGGGTGCGGAAAAAGGCTATTTTGCCTTCGGTGGCTCATCGACTATTACGATCTTCGAGCCTGGGAAAGTTCAGCTCGCTCAAGATCTACTCGATAACTCTGCAAAGCAGATCGAGCTTTACGCCAAAATCGGCACAGAAATGGCCGGAGAATAGGCTTCAGCCGACTAAGGAAAGCGGGCTTCAGCCTGACGCAAACCCAGATTCAATAAGAAGCCTCAGAATGGGATATCATCGTCATCGAAATCGTTTTCGTTGCGTAAATCCGATGGGGAAGGCTCAGCTGCCACTGGAACTTCCTGAGAATATTCATCTGAGCCACCGCCACCTCCACCCGCTGCGGCGAGCTTCCAACAGGAAAGGTTGACGTAGTATTTCCCGTTGTATTCGTTACCACGAATATCAAAGTTTACCTGCACGTCCTGTCCCTCCTTATAATTATCAAGGATGGCACATTTGTCTTTCACAACCTCGAACTTCAGGTCCTGCGGATATTTGCTATCCGCTGTGGTTACCACGAACTCCCGTTTTGAGAATCCGCTTGGGAAAGTTTGTGTGTCACTGATCAATTTGATTTTTCCGGAAGCATCGTACATGCAGCGATATTCCCTAATCACGCGTGGATGTCAAACCGTTGCCGCCCGCATCGGAAAGTCATTTCTTCCCCGACACAGAAATTGACCAGTCACCCTATCGCTATATCTGGGGCACCGCCACCAAGCTCCACCCCCGTCTTGACACTCTGCCATACCTAGTGCATCACACCGCTCATGGCCAAACTCTCAATCCGCAACCTCGACGTATCGTCCAAAGAAGTCCTCATGCGCGTCGACTTCAACGTTCCTCTCAAGGATGGGGAAATCACCGACGATACTCGTATCCAAGCTGCCGTTCCATCCATCAAGAAGCTTCTCGAAGGTGGTGCGAAGCTAGTGCTTTGCTCACACATGGGCCGCCCGAATGGCGCTGTGGATCCTAAATACACTCTCGCACCCACAGCCAAGCGCCTCGGTGAAATCCTTGGTCAATCCGTCGCACTCGCTCCCGATTGCATCGGAGAAGAAGCTGCCACACTCCGCGCAAACCTCCAACCTGGCCAAGTGCTGGTTCTTGAGAACACCCGTTACCACAACGAGGAAGAAGCCAACGATCCAGCCTTCGCGAAAGACCTCGCTGGTAAGGCGGAGATTTTCGTAAACGACGCATTCGGCACCGCACACCGCGCACACGCATCCACAGCAGGAGTCACCAAGTTTATCCCGACTTCCGCAATGGGCTTCCTGATCGAAAGCGAACTGGAATATCTCGAGGTCAAACTCCAGAGCCCAGAGCGCCCATTCTTGGTGATCATGGGCGGATCCAAAGTTTCCGATAAAATTCAAGTCATCACCGCACTAATGGAGAAAGCTGATGCATTCCTGATCGGCGGAGCCATGGCAAACACTTTCCGTAAAGCCCAAGGCTACGAGACTGGAGATTCACGCGTCGAAGAAGATAAACTCGACCTCGCACTCAGCATCCTCGCCACAGCAAAAGAAAAAGGTGTCGATTTCCTACTACCCGCCGACACACGCATCACCCAAGAATTTAAGGACGGCGCAACCACTCAGATCACCGGCATTTACGGTGAGGGCGGTGGCGTCGAAAAAGGCTGGGAAGGAATCGACATCGGCGATGTCGCCATCAAAGAATTCGAAGCTGAAATCGCAAAAGCTAAAACCATCATTTGGAACGGCCCGGTCGGCGTCTTTGAGATTGAAAACTTCGCTTACGGCACCAAAGCCATCGCCGAGGCGATGGCTAAATCCGATGCAACGACCATTGTCGGTGGCGGAGACTCCGTTACTGCTGTGAATAAATTTGGCCTCGACGATAAAATGACCTTCATTTCCACCGGCGGAGGAGCTTCCCTAGAACTCCTCGAAGGAAAAACCCTTCCCGGCGTTGCCGCACTCAGCGAGGCATAAGCCTCTCCCTCTTTTCTAAACCTAACCCTTAACACTGTATGTCACGTAAGCCGATTTTCGCCGCTAACTGGAAAATGAACAAAGGAGCCTCGGAAACCGAGGACTTCATCAAGTCTTTCCTATCTAAAACCCAGGGCCTCAACCTCCCAGCCGATATCGTTATCGCGCCTTCCTTCGTTTCGCTACCGAAACTTGCAGACCTCTTGCATAATTCCAATCCAGGTAAAAATGCACATGCCATCCAGATCGCTTCGCAGAATTGCTCGGAGTATGACTCCGGTGCTTACACTGGCGAAGTTAGCGTATTGATGCTGCGCGAGTTTTTCGTTCACTATGTTATTCTTGGCCACAGCGAGCGCCGCGCCATCTACGGCGAGAATAATGCAACCATCAACGCGAAGATTAAAAAGGCACGCGAAGCCAACCTTAAACCAATCTTCTGTATCGGTGAAACCCTTGAGCAACGTGAAGGTGGGAAGCTCGAGTCAGTGCTTCGAAGCCAGCTTGCTGAAGGCTTGAAGGAGATTTCTGAGAAAGATCT
>Ga0307940_1000253_pt1 | contig 34516 bp, 26 predicted proteins | sample OrgLakmetagen124_FD_201835 | JGI IMG/M metagenome (GOLD analysis project Ga0307940, IMG submission 201835) | Saline water microbial communities from Organic Lake, Antarctica - #124 | ecosystem: Environmental > Aquatic > Non-marine Saline and Alkaline > Saline | place: Antarctica: Organic Lake... | reverse complement strand
AGAGCATCCAGCCATTCACTGGTCTCTGTGGGATCATCGTCCTGGTACATCAAAACCTCCGCTTAACACGCTCGTCGTTAAAATTGCAGCACTGAATCCATCAAGCATAGAACACGATCGCGGTTTTGACTCCCCGGTGCGGGTGCATCCGATCTGCGGAACTATAGAATTACTACAAACTGATGATTGAAAAAGCGCTTTTCTGGACCGAATTTCGGAAAAAGAAACTTTAATTTAGTTTTATTACGCAATAATGTCCAAAAGACAGCACTAAAACAAGAGTCATGAGACCAAGGTATAAGCGGAAAAATCGACTGGATTGTCAGACCTGAAAATAACGTCCTAATTATGTATAATCGCGAGCCCGTTTTTTAACCAACGCATTCACTTCAGGCACTAAAGAGGGCGGCCTATGAATTCAATCGTCACTTTCCCGAACCGTATCCCTACGGTCGAATTCGAGGAGCGGCGCTTCAAGGTCTATACCGACAAGCAGCTCGACAAAATCGAGATCATCCAGAACCTTCCGGAAGAAACCCTGTTCGAAATGAAAGTGGTCGCCAGTGTTCTGCCTTTCCGGGTGAACGAGTACGTGATCAACGAACTGATCAACTGGGACAAAGTGCCCAATGACCCGATCTACCAACTGGTTTTTCCCCAGAAAGGCATGCTCAAAGAAGAACATTTCGAGCGCATGGCCACGATGCACCGCGAGGGTGCCGACAAGAAAGACATCCAGGCAGTCGCCAAGGAAATCCGCGACGAGCTGAACCCCCACCCCGCCGGCCAGATGGAAATGAACATGCCGGAGCTGAACGGCGAAGTGCTGGATGGCGTGCAGCACAAATACCGGGAAACCGTGCTGTTCTTCCCGGCCCAGGGCCAGACCTGCCACTCCTATTGCACCTTCTGTTTCCGCTGGGCACAGTTTGTGGGCGACAAAGACCTGAAGATGGCCAGCACCGAAGCCGACAAGCTGCACGGCTATCTGCAGGAGCACACTGAGGTCAGCGACCTGCTGGTCACCGGTGGCGATCCGATGGTGATGAAAACCAAAAACCTGGTGCAATACCTGGAGCCGCTGCTGCAGCCGGAATTCGATCACATCCAGACTATCCGCATCGGCACCAAGGCCCTCACCTTCTGGCCGTACCGCTTCGTGACCGACAAGGATTCCGAAGAGCTGATCGACCTGTTCGCGCGTCTGGTGGATGCCGGTAAGCACGTGGCGATCATGGCCCACTACAACCACTGGCAGGAAATCACCACCGATATTGCGGAAGAGGCCATTCGCCGTATCCGCGCCACCGGTGCTGAAATCCGCGCCCAGGGCCCGCTGATCAAGCATGTGAACGACAACGCCGACGATTGGGCAAAGCTCTGGGACAAGGAAGTACAGCTAGGCATTATCCCCTACTACATGTTTGTGGAGCGGGATACCGGCGCCAAAAACTACTTCGAAGTACCTTTAGTCGAAGCGTTCCACATCTACCGTGAAGCCATGAAGAAGGTATCCGGCCTGGCCCGCACTGCGCGCGGCCCCTCCATGAGTGCAGGTCCGGGTAAAGTAGAAGTTCAGGGCATCGCCGAAATTCACGGGGAAAAAGTTTTCGTGCTTCGCTTTATTCAGGCCCGCAACCCGGACTGGGTGCAGCGTCCATTCTTCGCCAAGTACAGCGAAACGGCCACCTGGTTGCATGAGCTGGAACCGGCCCTTGGGGAGGAGAAGTTCTTCTTTGAGGATGAGTATGAGCAGATGAAGAGGGGTAATGGCTGATCATACTGGCAGCAGCCATGCCCGCCGGACTTACAACCCGTTCCGGCGGGCATGGGATCAGCCCGTTTTATCTGAGCAGTCCATTTACTTGATTGTAATGACCTCTGAGAACGTCGTACCTTCCACAGCCTTTTGATAAGTCAGCGTCAGAGACGAAGGGTCAAAGAAGTAGGTCGACGTAAAGTCTCTGTTATCTTCGTCCTTACCAGCAAGAACCTTTTCGAAATCCGAGATAGTGCACACAGGATAATCGACACAATTAAATGGAATATCGAATTCGCTGCCCAATTCCGGGACTGTCAGTGAAAACTCTTCGCTGTCATTCAAAGCACAGGACGGCGTCTGCCAGCCATCAGAACCAGACAATGTCATCGCAGTGCCAGTGAACGAATAGTCCCATCCACCTGGCACACCTGAACACTCAGAGAAAGTCACAACGCTGCTTGCGGTTCTTCCAGTCATATCAATGTTAAAGCTTTGATCAAGCAAAATGACTTCTGTAAACGTCGTACCTTCCACGCTTTTGATGAAGGTCAACGTCTCGGACGCCCGATTGAACGAATAAGTCGATGTGAACTCTCTGTCGTCGTCATCCAGACCGCTCAGGGTTTTTTCAAAATCACTGACAGTGCATACAGGAAATTCAGAACAGTTAAACGGCACATCAAAATCGTCAGCGAGTGCGGGAACATTCAGGGAGAAAGTTTCACGCTCATTCAAGGTGCAGGGCGATGTCTCCCAGCCATCCGAACCGGACAATGTCATGGTGGTATCTGTAAACGAATAGTCCCATCCGCCAGGCACCGTGGGACACTCTGAAAAAGTGATAACGCTGCTTACTGTGGTTCCGCTCAGGTTAATGGTGAAATTCTGATCCAGCGTGCTCTGGAAATGCGCGATGGCGTCCTCGGCAGAAATAAGGGAGACATTTACTGAACCCGAGTTTCCCACGAGCGTCGTCACCGCAGGTGATGATTCAAACTCTTCTCTGGTCAACGAAAAGTCGATTTGCGTTGCAGAGTTTCTTGCAGTCTCTGCAATCTGAATACCGTTATCCAGATCGCCATCCTGATCAAGCGTCTGAAGCAGGCGGATAATGTTGACCACAGTCGGATCATTCACATTATCACTTTCGACCATGTCCAGGGGCGTCACAATGCCAGTGGCGGGCGCCGGGGGGAAATCCAGGTCGCCAATAGAGAAAATAACCGTTTCACCGTTTAAATACTGGAATTCGCCAGAACCATTGGTGTCGCCTGACTGAGTCTCAGTTCGATACCCGACGTTCACCACCGGACTGTCAACAAATCGCCCGGCTTGTGTCACTTCTGATTCATCTTCAGGGTTACTGCTGGATGACGATCCACCACAACCTGTCAGGGCAACCGTCACTCCCGCTCCAATCAGCGATGCCTTTACCATTCCCATTGAATCATCCTCGATTAGTCAGCGAGCGCATACCGGCCGATCTTTTAGCCACGAGTATTTGATGTGGACCAACTACCCAAAAAATACAGTCGACTTACATGCGTAGTTTAATGATTTCAGAGCAGCAGCATCATCGCATCATCTATTTGGTGTATGTCCCGACATTAAACCAAACGGAGCCGTGCTTTCTGAGTCGCTGGCAAAGAATCAAACAGAGCAGATCGGCGCCTGCCCCCGGTTGACGGCTCGAACGGCCGACGACTGCAGTACAAGACGGACCAGATCGACCTGGCGGCGAGTCTGGGTCTTTGCCATTGCGGATTTCAGTTGGGTACGAACCGTGTTAACGCTGGTTCCGGCTTCTTCGGACAAATCCTTGAGATCCTTGCCCAAGGCCAGGCCTGCGCTTACCCGCCCCTCGGCAGGGGTCAAACCAAACAATCGGGCGAATAACTCTTCATCGACATCCAGGTGTTCTTCTGGATCCTGAATATAAACCGCTACGGTGGCTTCTCCGGCCCAGAATGCCGGGGCGGAGTAAGGCAATCCGATGGGCTCGACCATCAGCCGCAGAGGCGTAGCACGCTCCGGGGAATGAACAAAGACAGGCCCGTTGACCTGCAAATCGCCTGCTGATGACATCTGGACCATCTTTCTCAGGAATCTCTGTGAACGACGGCATTGCAGCACAAGAGCCCGGCCCTTCACTCCAATCGCCGAACACTCTTCAACCAGCGACGCCGCGCGGGGGCAGGCATAAACCATTTCTCCCTGCGTGTTTAGCAGGATGAAGGGCATGAAGCTTTTCTCGGCTGCTTTCAATACCGACATATTATGCTGCTGCTGAAGCGTCATCGCCCGATTCAGATGCAGCACCTGCTGAACATGGGGAATCAGGCGATTGATCTGCGCCGTCAGCGATTTGGGGAAGGCCCCCTGGCCGCCGGTTCTCTGCACCAGCAGCTGCACGGTGTAGCGGGTATCGTTGTATACCGTGCCACAAAGACCATGCTCGATGTCCAGATAGCGAGCCCAGTCATTGAAGAACTCGGTCTGGTAGAAGGCATCCTGTTTGCAGGAGAAATCGTGGTAGGTGTTGTAGAGACGGCCCGGAGCTTTCAAAGCCAGTTCCGGTCGCCAGGGGCAAAGGTTGACGAAATGGTTGACGTAGGCCTTATGCTGGTCGTCGTCAATGTTCACCTTGTCGCTGTAGTGAACCCTTTTGGCGTCTTTGTCCATCACCAGAAGCCGGGCCGAGCGCGAACTGGTGGCACTGGTCAGCTTGTAGAGGAAATTCCGCCACTGGCCAGCATCCGTGGGAGTCTTGTATAGACTTTCAAGCAGTTCCGGCAAGTCCCCGGCGTACTTGAGAAGGGTTTCATGGTCACTCATGGCGCACTGCCTCGGCCCGGCTCCAAACCGGAAACCGACACCTATCCTTGTGTTTGAAAATCATTTTCGTTAACTATAGGAAACCATCGTTCAAAAAACAAACACATCGCAAAAGACGACATAAGGTGTTTTATGACTTCCGATTCACTGAAACTCCCTTCCGGACTGACCCTCGCCGTCACCCGTGCGGGAAATCACGGGCCGACCTTACTGCTTATTCACGGCTGGACCTGCCGACGAAGTGACTGGCAGCCTGCCATTGAGACATTACAGGAGCATTTCAGGGTCATCGCCATTGATCTGCCCGGCCATGGCGAAAGCCGCGGCCAGCCATTGACGACCTGGAATGTTGAGGCGCTCGCGAGCGTTGCTGCGGAGGCAGTTCGGGCCCTGGAAGAGCCGGGCGCCATTCTGGTTGGCCACTCCATGGGCGGCGCCGTGGCCCTTGAAGCAGCCAGACAGCTGTCGTCGGTGAGAGGCGTTGTTCTGGTGGATACCTTCGTAATCCCCTACGGCGATCTGACGGAAGATCAGGCCCGGGAAATCGCGCAACCGTTTTACGACGATTTCCCATCCGCCATCGATGGCCTGGTAGAAAACTTCACCGCCAGCAATGTCGCCGCAGAGGAAAAAACCCGTATGAAAGCTGAAATGGCGGACGTCAACCCGGGCCACATGCTGCCGCTCTGGTCCGACTTGCTTCGCTGGAACCCAGCAGAAGCCTTCGCCGAAATAACGGCGCCCATCCACGCTATCAACGGAGACCTGGTTCCAGACGCCGCCCGCGCGCGCTGCAAAGGCCATGTGACGGAACACCGTCTGGATGGTGCAGGCCATTTTCCGCAGGTTGAAATGCCGGCGCGATTTCACGAACTTTTGCAGAAAACTTTGGAAAAAATGGGCTAAACATCCGGGCATACACCATATGGGTGATGCGGCTTCGTTACGGTTTTTTTAGGTTGAAGGCGTCGGAAACCGAAAAAACAACGAGGCAAGCCCATGGAAATTTACGGACATTCACATCCACGTCGTATCTGGCTGCTGCTATGCGCCATAGCAGCAGCGCTTATTCTTACCGGTTGCGGGGGCGGTGGCTCCAGCGGCGGAGGTGGTGGAAGCGGAGATGGCGGCGGTGGCAGTAGTGTCTCCGGTACCGCTGCAGCCGGCGCGCCACTGGTTGGTTTTGTGGGCGCCAAAGATGAACTCGGTGCCACCGCAAACGCCGAGATTCAGGCTGACGGCTCCTTCGCGCTCGATCTGTCGGAGCTGGATCCACCTGCACTGATCTACGCCAGCGGTATCGCCGGTGGCAACGCCTATCAGCTCCTGTCAGTGGTATTCGATGATGATTTGAATGGCACTGTGAACATCACGCCGTTGACAGACCTGATCGTCGGTAATGCCGACGGACGAACCCCGCAGCAAATCTTCAATAATCCGGATTTTGACCTGATTACACAGGAGAAAGTGGAGACTGAAGAAACCAACCTCAAGACCCGGCTGAAGCCCCTTCTGGACGGCCTGGGGGTTGAAGAAGAATTCGACCTGCGCAACTCCGCCTTTGCCGCCAATCGCAGCGGCTTTGACGCGGTTCTGGACATTATTGAGGTCACGATTGATGAGGGAACTGCCACCGCAACCATTCGCAGCCGACTGGACCCCAACGTCACGATACAGAATACCTTCCAACAGCCTGAAGAAGATCTCCTGCCCGCAAGCCCCAATCTTGAGCAGGAAATAACCACTCTTCAGGAATTGGATGCCCTTGCAGAAGCCACAGCGGTCGCACTCGAAAATCAGAATGAAACAGCCCTGGGAGACCTGGTCACAGGCGACTTCCTGAACAACGGTAGCGACATTGCAGGCTTCCAAGACTACTATTTTGGCCCCGCAGTGGGTATTGAGGACGCCGGAGAGCTGGCTACATCAATCCGCAACTGGTCTATCGCCGAGCTCGGCGAAGGCACTGCCAAAATGAACATTGGCGATCCGCGGGGTCCCTGGAATGCTGTCAATGAAAATGGTGACTGGAAACTTCAGGGCAATCAGCTCGAATTTCTCGCGATTGTCGAGCCCACCCATTCAATCGAATTGGTATCAGGAACACCGGAAGTAACGGCAGTTGGTGTAGGGATGACCGCGGGTTATCAAACTGCGGCGCTTGGCGAGTTGAGCGATTCAACGGTGACCATCTCGGGCGATCTGGATGCCTTTGACCTGAGTGCCTCTAACGGTGCACTACCCTTCAGTGCAGAAGTAGGCCGACCATTTAGCTACCAATTTCTGAGCCCGGACGCGATTACCTCGGGCGATCAGGTGATCTTCACCTGGAACAACCCTGTAGCGGGTGTCGTGGATGAGAAAGCCACCTACACCATCCGCCGGGGCGGGCCGGATCTGAGCAACGGCGCGCCTGAAATCACGTCGCAGTCCGCAGACCTTGCCGGTGATCAATACACCTTCGAATGGACCCTGCCCCCGGGATATGACTCTACTTCCGTACGCAACAATTTCACCGGCCAGACTCAAGAAGGCCAGGGTAATGGGTTTACCGGCAACCCGTTGGATAACGATGCCAGAAGCTTCACCGGCTCCCTGCCCGAATCCTACGTGCCAAGTGCAGACGATGAGCTCCGACTCATTGCCAGAGATCCCTTCGGCGTATTCGTAGACGTGAGGGTAGTAAATCCGTTTGCAGACCAGGTACCGCCACCAGTGGCTGAAAATGCCCTCGTTGGCAGCTGGATTGCTCGCAATCCAGACCGTGGCGATAACGCACCCTGGGTTCAGCTTTCCTTCCTGGAGAGCGGCCATTACATGCATCAGGAGCTGGATCTGCCATATCGCCCGGAAGCAGACGATGCCGGCAACACTGGCATAGAGGTGGGACGTTATGAACTGGACACCCAGACTGGCGAACTAACGATTCCGGAAATCGTTCGTGATGACAACGGCTTCTGGAGCTTTACCGACATTGAAAACGGCGAACAGCGGATTTCTGTGCAGGTTGACGGCGACACGCTAACGCTCTTCAATCCGGACGTTGGCCTGACCGAATCCACAGAGTTCACTCGAGTACCCTTGAACGAAGCTGGAATTACCGGCAGCTGGGTGTTCCAGAACTCTGGGGACCCCTCAGATTTCGTGGTTGCCACACTTCTTGAAGATGGCTTCTACTTTGTCGGAAGCGCAACGCCTGCCGACCTCGAGTTCGAGACCGAATTGGGCTTAGAATTCGGTACCTACGCCTACAACAGTGAAACACTGGTACTCAACGCTTCGCCGATATTTGACCAGAACGGAACAGCCGGCCTCTCGGACCCACGACCGCAAAGTTTCTACTATTCCACTGTCGTGGACGGATCGCTGATTTTTGATGAAGGCGTTGTGGCTCAACTCAGCGAGTTGGCACCGGGAGTTGTTCCGAGCAATGGCGATGTCACTGTTGACTACGTCAGCCCAGACGATGAAACCACCTCTGCCCCCTCGGTAACCGGTGATTTCCACTACTTCCGGAACGTCATTACCATTGAGGGTCAACGTGAATTCGCACCGCCATCCGTAGGCCAGGGAACCTACAGTTACAGTGACGCAAATATCGCTGATAATGCCGGCACGGGTGTGATTAGCTGGTCAGAAGCCTGCTTCGCGGACCTATTGGTCGACGCAAATACTGACCCGGCTATCAGTGATGCAGTGTTTGATTCCGCCAACGAGTGCTTGCCTTCAAGTGCGGATACCATTGATGACGTCACCTACACTGAATCCGGCCTCTCCAAGGACTTTCCCGCAGAAAGCATCTTCGACAATGGTGATGAGATCCGGTTGGGCGCAGCCTCCCTTGACCTGATTGCGGTCGACGCGAATCGAAGCCTCTTCATTGGACAGACGGTGAGAGATTTCGAATACGAAGAGCCAAACAGCTTCACCGACGGCATTGAAATCAGTGCCCATGTACTGGCCAAGAAAAGCACAGGACGCACGGTTGCTGATCTCGAGGGTACCTGGGGGTCGGTTGGCCGTTCAATCCTGGACATCGATGGCCCCAATGATCTGAGTTATGAGGCGACTTCCCAGATTCTGAATGTGGACAATGCGGGAACCGTAACCAGAGTGAGCAGGCTTGACCGTCGTATTGTTCAAGATCTTTCTGCTAACGCCTCTTCCCTCAGCTCGATTGAGATTGAGCCAGAGGACACTGTGCCAGAGGAAATTGGTTCCTTTACCATCACCGATGACGGCATTGTCGATCTTGGCGATGGCGCACTGGGTGGCATCCTCTCTGCCGATGGCAATGTCCTGTTCGCCAACGTCATGAATCCCATTACGCCCCAAACACCGCAGATAAAAGATGCGCAGTGGTTGGCTATGGTTCGCATGTCGGACACCTTTAGCGCCCTGGATCTCGAAGGCAAGGAATATGAGGTTCTGGCTCAGTCTTTCTGGATCCAGCCAGGCTTTTTTGAGGTGGATTACCTGGAGCCAGGCGCCTCTCTTAGCTTCCCATCCGCTGGTGGCCAGGCTTCGCTGACCCGGGCGGTAACCTTCCCTTACGTTCCCTTTGCGAACAATCAACCACTGCAACGGGATGAGGGTGATCCTCTGTCCACAGTGGGTCTGGATTACAGTGTGAGCGCGGATGGTCGAATTACCCTCACCACGGATTTCGGTGAAACGGAAACGTCGTTTGAACTCAATGGATTCGCCACTCCCGATGCGCGCCTGTTGGTTATGGAATCAACGCTGACTACAACCTCAGGTAGCGGTACTGACGAAGGGGGCATAGGCCTGATCTACGCTGTGTGTACCAACTGCGACTGAGTTTCAGACGCTAAACGAAAGCCCCGTTCCGACGGGGCTTTTTTTGCCCCATTGGAAACTGTGTGCTTAACTTGGTTAACGTACCAATCTGTACAAAAAAGCAACAGGAGTAACCGGTTTTGAAAGATCTTGCCTCAGCTGCGCCGACGCTGCTGAACGATCTCTACGAGCGCACCACCGATCAGACCGGCTGGCCCGTGTTCCTAGGCAAACTTGCCGCCCTGTTCCATTCGGACACGGCCGCGCTTCGTGTGACTGATCTGCGCGACCCTGTTGTTTATCACTCCTGCACCATTGGCTTTCATCAACACATCAATCAGCGTTACGAAACCGAATCGGTGGTAATAGACCCGTTTCGCGACCCCATTTCCACAAGCCCATTAGGGAAGGTTCTGGACAGCACATCCATTATCAAAGACCGTGATTTCGAACGTTCAGAACACTACCAGACCGTATTCCGGCCTAACGGCAATTTCTACGCCATGGGCACCCAGTTTGAACGTGACGGTGGCCGCGGCATGCATATCGGCGTCCACCGGCCCAGACATCTTGGCGGGTTCTCCCCGAATGAAATCAACGCCCTGGAAATGTTCAGCCCGCACCTGCGAAGAGTCACTCAACTATCACGACTGATGGCTGACCTGAACCAGGCACTGGCGCAGGCCAACCAGGCATTGGACCAGTTGCCGTTCGGGGTATGGCATATTGATGGCAGTCTTCGCGTCCAGTGGACAAACGCGGCAGCCGAAGAGGCCCTGTCTACTCATACCTACGGGCTTGATCTGCGCGCTGGCCGGCTGCGAGCCGAGACGACGACTCTTTTCGAAGCACTCCGGGCAACCGCACACAAACTGACAGAGAACCAGTCACTGACCGAAACCCTGAAACTGGACAAAACCGGTGCGTGCCTTGTGATAACACAATGCCGAACGTCTGGGACAGGCTTCCATGTTGGCAGGGACCAGGGCTCCAGCCTGCTCTGCTTTTTGCTGGACTCCACACGACCCGCCAACCTTGACCAGAAGCACCTGAGCACCCTGTACAAGCTCACCCCGGCGGAATACCGGCTGACCTGCCTGCTGGTCGGCGGACTGGACGTTTCTGAGGCCAGCGCGCTCTTACAGATCTCACCGCACACCGGCAGAACCCAATTGAAGTCCATCATGCATAAGGCCGGCGTAAGCCGACAGAGCGCTCTACACCGGAAACTTCTGCTTTGCTCCGACATGCTGAGGAGACCCGATGAATGAGCCTGCCACAAAGCACCTTCAGCTGGCAGACGGCAGAAACCTGAGTTATTCCGATACCGGCACCGGCGAAAATGGCACCTGGATTCATTGCCACGGCATTCCCGGGTCGCGGAATGAGTTACTGCACCTTGACGAGACGTTAGGGACGTCAGGTTTACGGATGATCGTGCCAGACAGGCCGGGCTATGGCGGATCTTCCCCGGTTGAGGACTATGATTTTGTGGCCCACACAAAAGATCTCGCGGCGCTGGCCGACTACCTTGGGGTCAAGCGGTTTTCCTTGTCCGGCTTCTCCGGTGGCGGTATTTTTGCAATGGCTGCGGCCAATGATATGGCCGACCGGATTGATCAGTTGGTGATCGCAGGAACCCCTGCAGCACCGATGATGGAAAGCCCGCTTGAGCATGTGTCTGAGCTCACCGCCGGCGCCTGGCTGGCCGCGAAGGATAGCCCTGAACCATTGGCCGCCATGCTGCAAAACCTGACGGCCTCTTACCAGTCTCTGGCAGATGCGATGATCAACGCCGCTGACGATCAGGAACGCGCTTACCTGCAAGGCGAGCGCACCCTGCCAGGAATCCTTGGCAGCATGCAGGCGGCAGTAGCTCAGGGCGCGGCCATCTCAGCCAATGCCATGGCCCGCGACACCTTCCTTATCATACATCCGTGGCCTTTCATGCCTGAGTCAATCAATGTGCCTAGCCGCCTGATTCACGGCCGGCAGGATGCAATCGTTCACCCCGCCCACCTCCACGTATTGCTGGAGGGCATGCCAGGCGCAAATGGCGACTGCATTGACGGCGCCGGGCACTATTCAGTGCTGCCGTTTGCGTGGACTTAAAAGCCAACTAACGAGCAAGATCAGAACTCTTTACAGCCCCGATTGCCACCACGTTATTTGCGCTTTATTTAATCAATTACCTCATATGTTGATTAATAAATAGTCAAAATTCAAGGTTTTACATTAAATTACATCCTTTTAATTGTTAATCCAGCAATCCTTATCTAGGTTCACAAAGGCTTGCTCCAGGCATAGCACTTCCCCTTTTATCGGTGGACTACTTCGACCAGCATTTACAATGGAAGCAATTATGTTCGAAAAAAATTTATTACTCCGGTCCTTACTTGCCGCAGGTTTAACAACTGGCCTTGTCGCATGCGGTGGAGGCGGTAGTTCGTCTACCGGTGGAACAGACCCCGACACCCGGACGGAAACCGGTCGGTTTGTAGACAGTGCGGTTACAGGTCTTGAATACGACGCTCAACCTTCAGGCCTGAACGGTTTAACCAACGGCAATGGCGAGTTCCAGTACCGTGATGGGGACAGTGTTACTTTCTCGGTTGGCAACTACCGGGTTGGCGAAGCCAGTGGCGCAAAGCTGGTAACGCCGGTTGAAATTGCCGCACAGGATGAGGCAAAAACCGCAAACATCGCACGTTTCCTGCAAACCCTGGACGAAGATGACATCGCCGACAACGGCATTTCCATTTCCGGCAGCTCCCGCACAAAGGCCGCCCTGGCAAACCCGAGCGACGTTGCCATCATCAACTTTGGCGACGCAACAATCGCGAGCGCTGTTCTGGACCTGACCGCTGACAATCCGGTTCCAAAAACAGAAATCGTCGATGAGCAGGAAGCAGTAGCCCACCTGAACAACACCCTGCAATCCGAAAACCCGATAAACCAGTGCGGTACGGACACAGAAACGCTGACCAGTGAGAAGATCGCAGGCAAAACCTTCGGTTTCATCGAATCGGACGAAGTCGCCATTTTCAGCTTTGATGCTGATACCGTGACCGAATTTCATCAGGATGATGCCAACAATGGCGAGCTAACCGACGGCGAAACCAGCGACTGGTCCGTCAATGGCGGCTCGATCACCCTCTTTGATGAAACATTTGCCGCCTGTGCCACTGACGCTTACCTTATTTTTGAAACCGCTGACAAGCCGGTCAAGATGTATGAGCTTGAACCATACAGCCTGCCGAAAACCGGCACCTCGCAGACTTTCATGCTCAGCGTCAGCAACGTCGACCAGGCACTGCTAACCGTTGACTCTGCAGGTGGACTGGATTACTTCCCTGTTGAATCTCCGATCAGCGCCAACTCACAAGCCAGTTCCGTTGACGGCGTTCTGGAACTGGATTTTGATGAAGGTGGCGTCATTGACTCCATCTATTTCCTGAAGGCGCAAGGCAAGCGCACCGGTATTTATGTGGATTACGGCGAAAGTGAAGCGCTCCAGCAAATGGGCACTGCCACCATTGTCCCAACCGCATCAGAAGCGACCGTCGATACAGTTTCTGGCCAGACACTGCTTCTGCGGGATGACAAAGCCAATGAAATCGTGATTTTCAATTACAATGCCGATGGCAGTTTCACTGACTACAACAACTCATATTCTGTTGACGGCCAACAAGCGGCGAAGTTGTTTACCGGTAACTGGTCTTTTGCAGACGGTGTGCTGACCCAGACCGACCACAACACCACGAAGTTCAACCTTCTGGAGACGGCAACCAGCGTTTACTATGCCAAGCAAGGCGTGGAATTCGAGAGCCCTGTAGCGCTGTCAAAGGCGAAGCCTATTGATAGCACCGCGTTCATCGGCAGCTACAACGTCGAGATCCCGACGGAGAATACGGTGAATAGAGAGCTTATCATCAGCGATAACGGCCAGTGCACCAACTCGGGCTTTGAGTGCAGCTGGACACTCACAGACGAGGGCGTTGCCGAGATACGCTTTGCCGGAGACGACACCACGCTTGCAAGAGCATGGCAGTTTGCCAACCGCTCTGAAAGCTATGCGTTTCTGATTACCCACGATGACCCGACAGATGTAGAACCCGGGTTCATGACTCGCCAGTAACTTCACCGCAAGCCAAAGACCTGCTGGCAGCGATGCCAGCAGGTCTTTAATTCTTCATCCTCGCCGAAACTTCGGCACAACCCCCTCCGACTTGTCTTTCAGCCACTCAATAAGTGCCTGACAACGTATTACACGACTCGCTGATAAATGCACTGAGCCTTGAAGAACGACACAGCCTGCATTTTCAGAAGATTTAACCGCCGTTTTACCGGGGCATTCAGTCGGCACTTCAGCAGGACCGTGTGGAATCCAACCGGGCACTCGCTCAACATATTCGCCTAGCCGTCCTACCACTCCAAAAAAGCCAGCTTTACTGAAATCAACAACAAAATTTCGCCAGAATAGACGTCTTGCATCCACATTAAATTCTGCTATTGTTTTGTTAGCTGGTTAATATGTAATCAAACTGTACATCTAAACCAGTCGATGAACCGGCTCATCCAAACGTCAATCGAGCGTCAACGTCAGGATGGAACCACCGGAACCAACAAAAGGAAAAAATGATGAAGTTGATGTTAACGCTTCTGGCGTTGACGGTTGCTCTGTCTGGATGCAGCGACAGCTCATCCACCCCGGCCCCTTCTGAACCAACGGCGGCGTCAAGCGTCAGCGGGTCAGTAACCAAGGGGCCCGTTGCAGGAGCAACTGTTCTTATCTATTCCATGAATGCGGCTGGCGAGGCTTCAGGTGAGCCTGTCGCAGATCCAGTGACAGCGGATGAAAATGGTGCATGGAGCGCAGAAATTCCTGACAGCGCAGCACGCCCATTGCTCGTCGAAGCCACTGGCGGTACCTACACCGACGAGGCAACCGGCACCACCGTAGACGTCGGCTCTCGCAAACTCAGCTCGTTCCTGCCTGCAGGCGCAAGCACTTCTTCAATAAGCCCTGCCTCGGAAGTGGTTGTACGTGCCGCAAGACAATTCCTGGCCGCCAACCAACACGGGCGCAACGCTCGAAGCCGGCGTTGAGAACGGCAAAACGACGCTTCAAACTGCGCTGGGTATAACCTTTGATCCGCTGACAGTCACTCCGGATCCGAACGGTCAAGACCTTGAATCTCGCCAATATGCGGCGATTCTGGGTGGGCTTTCCGAACTGGCCGAAACAGAAAATCCAGACGCTGGAAACCCGGATACGGATCCTCTGGATACCGTGATTGCCTTGATCAACGACGCCAGCGATGGACAGGTGGATGGCCAGCGCGATGGCAGTGCGGTCACCATTGAAGGTTCAGCAACAACCCTCCGTAATGACCTGACGGCAGAAGATGTGACTCAAGCGACCACAAACTTCACATCGAATCCGGATAACGGCGATTTTACCGGCGTAACAAGCTTTACCGTATCCGCGAGTACCACCGGCAGTGGAGCCGTATCGCCAATGTCGGTTTCGATTTTCGAAGGCGCCAGCGTCACGTTTACCCTGACCCCAGCTCAAGGCTCCGAAATTGGCACAACCAGTGGAAGCTGTTCTGGGACATTAGCGGGCAACGCCTTTCAAACCGAAGCCCTTACAACCGCGTGCCAATTCGCAGTGGTTTTCGACGCTATCGATTACGCCGTATCCGTGGCCTCTGTCACCGGTGGCTCGTCGAGCCCTGCCAGTGACACCGCTCTATTTGGTGAAACCGCTTCTATTGAACTCATCCCGGACACGGGCTATGAACTGATTTCTGCTTCCGGCTGCGGCGGATTACTTAGTGGCAGCACGTTCACCACGGGCAGCATCACAGAAGACTGTGAAATTGTGCCTGTGTTTGAACTTCAGCAGTTTGAGGTTACCTCCACGGCTTCTCCCGCGACCGGGGGCTCTGTTAATCCAGAGGGCCCGGTGACCGTGAGTTACGGCAGCGAACTGGCTGTGAACATCACTCCCGCCCCGGGTTTTGAGCTGAATTCAGTCGATAACGGCCAGGTCGCAGGCTGTGAGGGCTCACTGAGCAACAGCGCTTACAACTTCAGTGCTGTGACTGCAGATTGCCAACTGACCGCCAACTTCACCCCAATCAGCTACACCGTGAGCGGCGTGGCGACGGGGCCAGGCACCATCAGCCCAGCCTCACAACCAGCTCAGTTCGGAGACACCGTGACCTTCACGCTGTCTCCGAATATCGGCGCTGGATTGTTTGAGGTAACCGCCCCAGGCTGTCAAGGCAGTGAAAACGGCGGTACCAGCTACACAACCGGCCTGATTACCAGCGACTGCACCGTTACGGGCGAGTTCCGAAATCTGTTCACCATAACGGCAACGGCTGGAACTGGAGGCAGCATCGCTCCGGCTGGTGATTCCATGGTTTTCGATGGCGAAGCCAGGGCGTTTGATTTGACCCCAGATGCCAACTTCGAGATCGACACGGTCATCGGCTGCGGCGGAACGCTCACTGACAGAACTTTCATCACAGCGGCCACTAGCGGAGATTGCACCGTTACTGCCACCTTCGTTGAAAATGACACACCGCTGCCCGGCGCTGTATGGGGCGAATTCAATTGGGATGAGGCGGCCTGGCAATAATCAGTTGCCGACCGTCATTAAGAATAATGAATGAGGTAAATACCATGAAAAAGCAATTTCTGACTGGCCTGCTGGCCATGGCACTGAGCACAGGCGCACTTGCGGGCGAAGTGACCGGGTACACGGGCGCCACCAGTGGCACCCCAGCAAATGCCGCGGACATCAACGCCAACTTCACGGCTCTTATCGAGGCGATTAACGACAATAATCAGCGCATCACGGCGCTTGAAGAACAGGCCGCTGGCATCAATACCGCCGAGGGCACCTACAGTTTCGTCGAGATCGCGGTGGAGCTGGGTGGTGCTCCCGGAACGTCGCTTTTCGACGGCTATTCCCAGATCGGTACCTGGTCCAGCACGGGCAGCTTCAATTTCGTAGCGGATGGCACCTTCACCGGCACCATCAATGAGACCGTCTCGATTCTTTTCGATGAACGGCTTTGCGATAACGAGGGGACTGACAACGAGCAGTGTCGCCAAGCATACCAACCTGACTTCAGCCAAAAAGCCAAGCAAAATCTGGGTGGCACCTGGGACGAGGATGGCAACAGCGTGACTGCGAACTTCCCGGACGGTACTTCGGCGACCTTTATCAAAGCCGGTCCAAGGCTGTTGGTGCGGCAGGAGAAAAGCATCTCCGGCGGTGTCGCGGACACCCCTACCCTTTTCGATTTCACCAATCTGATATTACTGATCAAACAGGTTAACTAACCTAAACGGGTGATGCCGGGCTTCGGCCCGGCATCAAAACGTTTCGTCACTTTCGATCACTTCGGCACAAATCCCCCCGGCTTGTCTTTCAACCACTCAACAAAAGTCTGCAATTCTTCCAGCTCAAGCAGTTTCTCACGGGTATTGAAATGCAAACCCAGTTCATACTCTGAACGCGCCTTATGGATAGCGTTATGACAGGGGCGGCACACCCACAGAGTACGGGTGATCAAATCCTCTTTGGCAAATAGTTTCTGGAATCGTTTCTTACGGTGCAGGTGTTTGGGGATCAGGTGATGCCGGGTCAGTTTGGCGACCGGGCGCTGGCAGAGTTCACAGTTCGGGGGCTGAGCTGGGAGTTTTAGCATGGGGGTTGCGTAGTGTGTGTCTGTCGGGTTTCGCCGTTGGCTCTACCCGACCTACGTTTGATTCTGGCCTGGCGGATCTGTCAGTGCATCAGGGTGTAGAGCTTGCGCCGATAGGTGCGAACGTCCGGGTTGTTGTTGCCCAGCTTGTCGAACAGTTCGATCAGGGTGGTTTTGGCCACTTCGTCCTTGTACTTGCTGTCTACCTGCATCAGGCGGATCAGTAGCTCCATGGCTTCGGCGTTGCTCTCTTTCAGGATGTGATGCAGCGCCAGCAGGTGCAGGGCGTTGGGGTCTTTTGGATCCTTGTCCAGCGCATCGTCCAGCTCATGGATCGGCGGCAGTTCTGCCGAGGCTCTCAGGAATTTGATGCGTGCCGCCAATTGCTTGGCCTGGTGCTGCATCTTCTCTTCTGCCGGCAGGCTGTCGAGCACCTGTTCCGCCGTTTCCAGGTCGCCCAGTTCGGCCTTCAGCTGTGCCAGGTCAATCAGCACTTTCAGGTCTTCCGGGTCATTGCGGTTCATTTCACTGAGCACCGCCAGCGCAGCTTCTATATCGCCTTCTTCCCACAGGCGGTGCGCCTTGTCATAAGGCGCTTCCTCGTCTTCCGGCATCTCGATGTGCTTTTCCAGAATCTTGCGCACTTCGCTTTCCTGCAGCGCGCTGTTGAAGCCGTCAACCGCCTGCCCGTCTTTCACCAGAATCACCGTCGGCAGGCTACGCACGCCCAGGCTTGCGGTCAGCTGTTCCTGCTGGTCAGCATTGACCTTGGCAAGGCGGAAAGCCCCTTTGTATTCGTCCGCCAGCTTTTCAAGAATCGGCATCAGCTGTTTGCAGGGCGCGCACCAATCAGCCCACACATCGATCAGTACCGGGGTCTGCGCGGAGGCCTCCATCACGTCCTGCTGAAAGCTTTCCATGGTGGCTTCGAAGATATGCGGGGAATTCGTCATTGGGGCACCTGATGCTGAAAACAGATAAATGGCTTTGAATCATGGACTTTGGGGCAGGTGAACGAATTTCAAGGCATTGCCGTCGCTGCCCGGGCGCCTTGAAAAACCCACAGTCGGCGCTAGATAGGGCTTATAAGTTTTTCAGCGTTTCCGCACACCAACCCGAGGGATGCCCGCAACCCATGAACGACGACAGCCAGAAAGAACCGTTTGAAGGCTTCAGTGACCACGATGAAGACCTGGCGGACTACATCGGCAAAGACGAGAAAAGCAAGAACCTGGTGTTGCCGAAACACCAGATGCCAAGGCGCATGTATGTTCTGCCGGTGTCTAACCGTCCGTTCTTTCCGGCACAGGTGCAGCCGATTGTGGTCAACCAGAACCCCTGGCAGGAAACACTGAAGCGGGTGGGTGAAACCGATCACCGGGTGCTGGGCATCTGTTTTGCCGAGGACAACGATCCGGCGCAGGGCATTCCCGACAGCGAAGAACTGGCAACCATGGGCTGCGCGGTTCGCGTCCATCACGCGCAGGGGGACAATGGCAAGGTGCAGTTTATTGCCCAGGGCCTGCAACGCTTCCGTATAACCCGGTGGATGAGCCGCAAACCGCCCTATCTGGTAGAGGTCGAGTATCCGGAAGAGCCGGATGAAGCCCGGGACGAGCTGAAGGCCTATACCCTGGCGATCATAAGCTCTATCAAGGAGTTGCTGAGAACCAATCCGCTGTATGGCGAGGAGGTGAAGCAGTACCTGTCCCGCTTTGGCCCGGAAGACAGCTCGCCCCTGGCCGACTTTGGCGCGTCCATGACCAGCGCCAAAGGCCATGAACTGCAGGAAGTACTGAATACCGTGCCACTGCTGCGCCGCATGGAAAAAGTGCTGCTGTTGATGGCCAAAGAACAGGAAGTGGCCCGCCTGCAGGCGAAAATCAGCGAGGAAGTGAACGACAAGGTGCAGAAGCACCAGCGGGAGTTTTTCCTGAAGGAACAGCTCAAAGTCATCCAGCGCGAGCTGGGGATGGCCAAGGATGACAAAACCGCGGACGCCGAGCGCTTCCAGGCGCGCATGGAAAAGCTGACCCCGCCAGAACAGGTGAAGGAACGCTTCGACGACGAACTGGAGAAGCTGCAGGTGCTGGAACAGGGTTCACCGGAATACGGCGTGACCCGCAATTACCTGGACTGGCTGACCCAGGTACCTTGGGGCATCCGCTCTGAAGACCACTTTGACCTGTCTGCCGCGCGCAAGATTCTGGACCGCGACCACGACGGCCTGGAGGACGTAAAAGACCGGATCATCGAATTCCTGGCCGAAGGCACCTTCAAGGGCGAAGTCAGCGGCTCGATCCTGTTGCTGGTCGGCCCGCCCGGCGTGGGCAAAACGTCCATCGGACATTCCGTGGCCGATGCGTTGGGTCGGAAATTCTACCGCTTCAGCGTGGGCGGTATGCGCGACGAAGCCGAGATCAAGGGCCATCGCCGAACCTACATCGGTGCCATGCCTGGCAAATTCGTGCAGGCCCTGAAAGACTCGAAGGTATCGAACCCGGTGATCATGCTGGATGAAATCGACAAAATCGGCGCGTCCTTCCAGGGGGACCCAGCCTCGGCCCTGCTGGAAACCCTGGACCCAGAACAGAACCGCGAGTTTCTGGACCATTATCTGGACGTGCGTATGGACCTGTCCAAGGTGCTGTTCATCTGCACTGCAAACCAGCTGGACACCATTCCACGGCCCCTGCTGGACCGGATGGACGTTATCCGCCTGTCCGGCTACATCGCCGAAGAAAAAGTGGCCATCGCCAAGCACTACCTGCTGCCCAAGCTGTTGAAGCGGGCCGGGTTGCTGAAAAAACAGATGAACATCACCGACGCAGCAATCAAACAGATTATCGAAGGCTACGCCCGGGAAGCCGGTGTGCGGGGCCTGGAGAAACTGCTGCACAAGGTCATCCGTAAAGGCATCGTGCGCTTGCTGGAAAATCCGGACGAGCCGGTGAAAGTCGGCGTGTCCGACCTGACCAACCTGCTTGGCCAACCTGCGTTCCGCAAGGAGAAATCGCTGAAAGGCATGGGCGTTGTCACCGGCCTGGCCTGGACCGCCATGGGCGGCGTCACGCTGAGCATCGAAGCTTCAAGAATCCACAGCACCCAGCGCGGTTTCAAACTCACCGGGCAGTTGGGTGATGTGATGAAAGAATCCGCTGAAATCGCCTATAGCTACGTATCGTCCAACCTCAAACGCTTCAAAGGAGACCCGACTTTCTTTGACAAGTCCTTCGTGCACCTTCACGTCCCCGAAGGCGCCACGCCCAAAGACGGGCCCAGTGCCGGTGTCACCATGGCCACTGCCCTGTTGTCTATCGCTCGGGGGGAAGCGCCCCAGCAGAATATCGCCATGACCGGGGAGCTGACCCTGACCGGGCAGGTGTTTCCCGTGGGCGGCATACGCGAAAAGGTCATTGCCGCAAGGCGCCAGAAGATCGGTAGCCTGATACTGCCGGAGGGTAACCGGGGGGATTACGACGAACTGCCGGATTATCTGAAGGAAGGCCTGACGGTGAACTTTGCCAAGCAGTACAGCGATGTGTTTCAGGTGTGCTTTGGCAACAAGCCCAAGAGAGGGGCTTCGGTGCATTGATGGGGTGAATTGTTGGATTACGGCTCTTTGAGCCTAATCCAACCTACGGGGCCGGTAACCAGGCGTAGGTCGGACTAGCCAAAGGCGTAATCCGACAGAATAGCGTTGCCAAACCTCAGGCTTTGGCCTTCCAGCCATCCTCCCGCAGCACCGGACCCACGTCCAGCACCGGCGACGCATCAATGTCGTCGGCATCCATCATGTTGGCGACCCGCTGCAACGACGCCAGAATCATCGTCTGCTCCCACTCCGCCAGACTCTGGAATTTCTTGATGAAGTCTTCCTGTAACGGCTGGGGGGCGCGGGCCAGAATATCGGCGCCCTCTTCCGTCAGGTGAGCATGGACCTTACGCTTATCCTGGGTACTGCGAACCCGATACACCAGCTTGCGATGCTCCAGCCGGTCCAGAATAGTGGTTACCGTCGCCTGACTCAGGCTCACCTTGTCTGCAATGGTGCCAATGGTCACCTCGCCCAAATCACGGATACTGCGCATGATCAGCAACTGCGGCCCGGTCAGCCCGGCGTGCTTGCTCAGCCGTTTGGAATGCAGGTCCGTCGCCCGGATCACACGGCGAAGCGCCACCAGTACACCTTCGTAATTGTCCAACTTTTACTCCAGAATTGCCTGCCTGCCACTTGCTTACACCCCTAACTATTAGAGGTCTTTGATCCGGTGAATGCAACTGGCGTTTTCAGAGCCTTGACAAGGAAACGCTGGTAGTGTTTGTTTAGCGGGTCGGAAACATAAGAATCCCTGACACCTAACAGGACATAAATGATGACCACATCCGTAAAAAAAATCATTACTGCCATCGGCGCCGCCACTGCCGTTATGGCTGCAGGCCAAGCCAATGCTGAAATCAAGATCGGCATCGCCGGCCCGCAAACCGGCCCGGTCGCCCAGTACGGCGACATGCAATTCTCCGGTGCCCGCATGGCCATCCAGCAAATCAACGCCAACGGCGGAGTAATGGGTGAAGAACTGGTCGGCGTCGAGTACGACGATGTGTGCGACCCCAAGCAGGCGGTTACCGTCGCCAACAACATGGTTAACCAAGGCATTCGCTTTGTAATCGGCCATCTCTGCTCAAGTTCTACCCAGCCAGCCTCTGATATCTACGAAGACGAAGGCATCCTGATGATCACCCCGGCTTCTACCAGCCCCGAAATCACCGAGCGCGGGTATGAACTGATTTTCCGCACCATCGGGCTGGACAGCATGCAGGGCCCGGTTGCCGCCAACCATCTGATTAGCCAGAATCCCGAGCGCGTGGCCATCATTCACGACAAGCAGCAGTACGGTGAAGGTATCGCAACATCCGTTCGCGACACGCTGACTGAAGCAGGCGTCGAAGTGGCGATGTTCGAAGGCATCACCGCTGGCGCCAAGGACTTTTCATCGCTGGTCACCAAGCTCAGGCAGGCGGATGTCGATTACGTCTACTACGGCGGCTACCACCCGGAGCTGGGCCTGATTCTGCGACAGGCTGACCAGGCCGGCCTGGACGCCACCTTTATGGGCCCCGAGGGTGTCGGTAACAAAGACATCAACTCCATCGCAGGTGATGCTGCGGAAGGCCTGCTGGTCACACTACCACCGAGCTTCGACGAGAAAGAAGAAAACCAGGATCTGGTACAGGCCTTTGAAGACAAAGGCGAGGACCCTTCCGGCCCGTTCGTGCTGACCTCATACACAGCGGTACAGCTGGTGGCCAACGGCATCGAGCAGGCAGGCTCGAAAGACCCATTTGATGTGGCCAAGGCCCTGCGCGCCGGCACATTCCAGACCCCAATCGGCACCGTTGAGTACAATCAGGCGGGCGATATGGAGTCATTCGAGTTTGTTGTGTACGAATGGCATTCAGATGGCAGCAAAACTCCGGTAAACTGAGCCAATTCCGTTAAAAAACGGTAACCATAAGAACACCTTCTCACCGCGATCCGGGAGAAGGTGTTTTTCTTGGCCTCTATTGATACTGCAGTCAGCACCTCCCGCAACCCGGGAGGTGCCTGTTTGTTGAGAAGGAGGCAGGCCATCGGAGTCCAACACCCATGCAAGATCTCCTTTATTTCATTCAACAGCTCATCAACGGGCTGACGATCGGCAGCACCTATGCCCTGATCGCCATCGGTTACACCATGGTTTACGGCATCATCGGCATGATCAACTTTGCCCATGGTGAGATTTACATGATCGGTGCCTACACCGCACTGATCGCGATTACCGGACTGGCCTCCATGGGCATCGCCTGGCTGCCCTTGATTCTGGTGGTGGCACTGATCTGTGCGGTAATCGTTTCCAGCTCCATGGGCTGGGCGGTGGAACGCGTCGCCTACCGACCGGTGCGGGGCAAACACCGGCTGATCCCGCTGATATCGGCTATTGGCATGTCTATCTTCCTGCAGAACTATGTTCACCTCGCGCAAGGTTCCAGCAACATTGGGTTTCCAGCACTGCTTGAGGGTGGCTTCCGTTTTGGCGCCGAAGACTCTTTCCAGACCGCCATTTCCTACATGCAGATCCTGATTTTTTCGGTGACACTGGTCTGCATGACCGCACTGTCGCTGTTCATCTCACGGTCCAGAATCGGGCGGGCCTGTCGCGCAGTGTCCCAGGATCTGGGCATGGCCAACCTGCTGGGCATAGACACCAACCGCATTATCTCCGCTACTTTCGTGATTGGCGCGGCTCTGGCCGCTGTCGCCGGTTTACTGTTGGGCATGTATTACGGCTCCATTGACCCACTGTTCGGCTTTATTGCCGGACTCAAGGCCTTCACCGCAGCGGTACTCGGCGGCATCGGAAGCATTCCCGGCGCCATGCTTGGCGGCCTGATTCTGGGCGTTGCCGAAAGCATGACATCCGGTTACCTCAGCGGCGAATACAAAGACGTGATTTCGTTCAGCCTGCTGATACTGATCTTGCTGTTCAAACCCACCGGCCTGCTTGGCAAACCGGAGGTTGAAAAGATCTGATGGCTGCTCAAAACATGAAACACGCGCTATTCAGCGCGATTGTTACGTTGATTATTTCCTATCCCATTCTGGGCTTCGATCTGACCAGTGAAGGCACTTCTGTGCAGCTGCAAGGGGCCGACACCTCCACAATTATCGGTGTCTTTATTGCTGCCCTGGTGGTTTTCCTGTTCCAGCTTTTCCGCGACACCATTATGGGCTCACTGGGCAAGCTACCGGCCCTGAGCCCAATGGCCAATCGGCCGCCAATGCCTCAGAAAAAACGACTCAAAGTGGAATCCATCCTGCTGACTCTGATGCTGATTGGTGCTCTGTTCTGGCCCTTTATCGCATCACGGGGTGCCGTGGACCTCGCCACCCTGGTGCTGATCTACATCATGCTGGCGTTGGGTCTGAACGTGGTGGTTGGACTGGCAGGCCTGTTGGACCTGGGCTACGTGGCTTTCTATGCGGTTGGTGCTTACTCCTTCGCTCTGCTATCCCAGTACTATGGTATTTCCTTCTGGTTCGCGCTGCCGATCGGGGCACTTTTGGCCGCGCTGTTCGGGCTGGTTCTGGGTTTCCCCGTGCTGCGCTTACGGGGCGACTATCTCGCGATTGTCACGCTTGGTTTCGGCGAGATCATCCGCATCCTGCTGAACAACATGACCAACCTCACCGGAGGCCCCAACGGCATTGGCGGCATCCCCGACCCTACCCTGTTCGGCATGGAGTTCGGGCGGCGGGTGAAAGAGGAAGGCAATACCTCTTTCCATGAAACCTTCGGCATTGCCTATGCCGGTGAGCACAAGGTCATTTTCCTGTATCTCATTGCTTTGGTACTGGCCGTGATCACCGCCCTCGTTATCCGTCGCCTGATGCGCATGCCGGTGGGCCGCGCCTGGGAAGCTCTGCGGGAAGACGAGATTGCTTCCCGCTCACTGGGCCTCAGTCGCACTGCCGTCAAACTGTCTGCTTTTACCATCGGCGCTTTCTTCGCTGGCTTTGCGGGAACCGTGTTTGCCTCCAAGCAGGGGTTCATCAGCCCGGAATCTTTCGTCTTCCTGGAATCCGCCATCATCCTGGCGATTGTGGTGCTGGGCGGCATGGGATCCCAGATGGGCGTTATCCTCGCGGCCATTGCCGTGACTATCCTGCCGGAGCTTGCCCGGGAGTTCTCTGAATACCGAATGCTGATTTTCGGCGCTGCCATGGTCCTGATGATGGTCTGGCGCCCGCAGGGCCTGATGCCCATGCGACGCATTCACATTGAACTCAAACCACAGGAGTGACGGACAATGCTTGAAGTAAAAGATCTGTCGATGCGCTTCGGCGGCCTCCTGGCGGTGGATCAGGTGTCGCTGGAGGTACAGGAACGCGAAATCGTGGCCATCATCGGCCCTAACGGAGCCGGCAAAACCACGGTATTCAACTGCATGAGCGGTTTCTACAAGCCCACAGGCGGCAAGATTCTGTTCGAAGGAAAGGAAATTCAGGGCAAACCTGATTTCAGGATTTCCAGGCTTGGCCTGGTGCGCACCTTCCAGCACGTGCGCCTGTTCAGCCAGATGACGGTGGTTGAGAACCTGCTGGTTGCCCAACACCGGCACCTGAACACCAACCTGATATCCGGCCTGTTCAAAACCCCCGACTATCGGGCCAGGGAGCAAAAATCCCTGGACCGGGCAGCTTATTGGCTGGACCGGGTGGGCCTGACCGACATGGCCAATCGCGACGCCGGTAACCTGGCCTATGGCCAGCAGCGCCGGCTGGAAATTGCTCGCTGCATGGTGACCGAACCCAAACTGCTGATGCTGGACGAGCCTGCCGCGGGCCTGAACCCCGCTGAGACCAAGGATCTGAACCAGCTGATCATCAGTCTCAAAGAAGATTACAACGTGTCTGTTGTTCTGATTGAGCACGATATGAGCCTGGTCATGGACATTTCGGACCGAATCAACGTGATCAACCAGGGCCGTCCGCTGGCCTGCGGAACGCCGGACGAAATCCGTCACAACGACGACGTTATCAAAGCCTATCTGGGTGAGGCCTGAGGAACTACCATGCTTGTACTAGAAGACGTCCATACCCATTACGGCAAAATCGAAGCGCTTCATGGCGTGTCCGTTGAGGTCAACAAGGGCGAGATCGTGTCACTGATCGGCGCCAACGGAGCCGGTAAAACCACCCTGCTCATGACGGTCTGTGGCAGCCCGCAGGCTTCCTCCGGCCGGGTGATCCTCGAAGGCCGTGATATTACTCGGGACCTGACGTCAAACATCATGCGCTCCGGCATTGCCATCGTGCCGGAGGGCCGCCGGGTATTTTCCGGCCTGACCGTTGAGGAAAACCTGCACATGGGCGGTTTCTTCAACACCAAAACGGAAATCCGCAAAAGCCAGGACCACGTCTATGAACTGTTCCCTCGCCTGAAAGAGCGAGAACACCAGCGTGCAGGCACCATGTCCGGTGGCGAGCAGCAGATGCTGGCGATTGGCCGGGCACTGATGAGTAAGCCGAACATGATCATCCTGGACGAGCCCTCACTGGGGCTGGCGCCAATTGTTATCAAACAGATCTTCGAGATCATTGGTCAGCTACGCGAGGAAGGCATTACCGTATTTCTGGTGGAACAGAATGCTCATCAGGCTCTAAACCTGGCAGACCGGGGGTATGTGCTTGAAACCGGCAGGATTCGCCTGCACGACACCGGCAAGAATCTTCTGGCCAATCCGGATGTGCAGAACGCCTATCTTGGCGGATGAGACTTTGTTCCGTTTTTCCATATCTAACGAAAAAATTTGGAATTTTCCGGGCCAGGAAATTTGCCTTTTCCAAAGATGAACTATAATTTACGACAACGGCCCGCAAGCAACATCAGGAAATCAGTCTGGGCCGTTAGCGACGACAGCTAAATTAAACAAGGAGTTGATAATGAAAAAACTGATCGCAGGCGCAATGCTCATGGGAGCTTCTACACTGGCTTTTGCTCAACCCGGTTGTGGCGTTGGCTCCATGGTATGGAAAGGACAGTCCGGCATCGCCCCCCCACGTTCTTGCTGCTACCACTAACGGAACCTCCGGCAACCAGACTTTCGGCATGACCACCGGAACCCTGGGCTGCGAAACCAGCCAGTCTGTACAATCCATGGCCATTTACATGGATAGCAACGTCGATAAGGTTGCCCGTGACATGTCCCGTGGCGCTGGCGAAAACCTGGACACCCTGGCAGTACTGCTGGGCGTGGACGAAGCGGATCGTGACTCCTTCCGCAAAGTTCTGCAGGATAACTTTGCAACCATCTTCCCATCGTCTGAAACTACTTCTGGCGAAGCCGTTGATGCTATTGTAGCGTTGCTGGAAAGTGATCAGTCGCTGAGCAAATACGTAGCAGCCTGATCGTCCAGACCAGATAAAAGGTCGTGTGCGCCAGAGACGGCGCACACGGTTTTCCGGCTACCCGCCTCGTTTAACCCGACACTGACTGAACCTCCATGCGAACTTCGCTCCAGTTTTTGCTGACCCTTGTCTGGCTGGCACTGACTTCTAATTCGCTCGCAAAATCGCTTCCCGATACCGACGATCTTCATCAGCATCCTGCATGGCTGACACTGATTCACTATCAGCCAGACCGCTTGGGAAGTGGCTACACCAGCCAGGCAGATGATGACCGGTTCTTCCTCAGCGACAGCGGTGTAACCTCACCCAAAGCGGAGCTTGACGCCACCCTGAAAGCAATACTCCAGCCAGGTGACGGCGACGATCATGCCCGCTGCATCTTTCCTGCACGAGACCGCTGGCTCAGGCAAAAACTGGACTTGCCCCGGGATCCGGCAGATTGCCCAGCGTATGAAGAGTGGGCAGCGGAGCTGAATACTGACACTGTAACGCTGGTGTTCGCAGCGTCCTACCTGAACAGCCCCTCATCCATGTTCGGCCATACGTTTTTGCGCCTGGATCCGCCCCGGAATGATGAGGAAACCAGCCTGGTTCTGGCGAACACCATTTCCTATGCGGCTGACGCCGCCGCCCACGACAGCGAAATCATGTTTGCGTACAAAGGCATTTTTGGCGGCTACCCGGGAATCACCTCCATCCAGCCGTATTATGAAAAAATCCGGCTCTATTCCGACATTGAACACAGGGATCTCTGGGAATATCAGCTGAACCTGACCCAGCCAGAAGTAGACATGATGCTGGCTCATACCTGGGAAATTCAGGATCGCAACTTTGATTACTACTTTTTCGATGAGAACTGCGCCTATCGCCTGCTGGCTCTGATCGATATTGCCCGTCCGGGTACCGACCTGCTTGGCGAAGTCAGCACCCATGCAATTCCATCGGACACCGTCCGCTGGGTGGTCGACAAGGGTCTTGTCGAAGATGTCTTTTACCGACCCTCTGCCGCGACCAGCATCAGTCACAGCATTGACTCCCTGCCAGATGATCACCAGACCCTGGCCTCCGCCATCGCCAGCGGCTATGTCGCGCCAGACGCTGCGGAAGTACAAGCACTGAGCGACGAAAAGCAGGCACGGGTACTGGACACCACCTACGACTATATTCGCTATCAGAGCGAGGCCGATGGCTGGCCACGGGAATATGCCGCGCCCCTGTCCCACGCGCTGCTCAGAGAGCGCAGCCAGATCAAGGGCGTCGCCGCGCAACAGGGCCCACCAGAGCCCGAGATCCGCGACGATCAGGGCCACGACACCTTTCGCGTAAGCCTCAGCGGAGGGCAGTTGGGAGATTTAAATTTCAGTGAACTGACAATACGCCCGGCCTACCATGATGTACTGGATCCTCCTGCCGGATACCGCGGCGGAGCCCAGCTCCAGTTCCTGAGACTGGACGCGCGCTTCTATACTGACGAAAACGAGTTTCAAATCGAACAGTTAACCGGTGTTGAAATTCGGTCACTTTCACCGCGCAACCAGTTCTTCTCACCGACATCCTGGCAGGTTGGTTTTGGCGGTCGCCGCACAGATACGGAAACAGACCGCGTTTTTACCCCCTACCTGGAAGGCGGCGCTGGCGGAAGCTGGCAGTTAGCCAACGGCACTCAGGCTTTTGCCATTGCTACGGCTGATCTTGAGATTGACGACGACCTTCGCCGCGGCTACGACGCCGCACCGGGCGCCGACCTGGGCATACTCCATCAGAACAACCGGTTCAGCCTGCTGGGCGGTGTGAAGACCAAAGCCTGGATCGTAAGCAGCCAGCACCGCCAGGACCAGGCCTACCTTGATGCCAACCTGCATTTCGGGCGGGACTTCGGCCTGTTCGCCAGATTCACCCGTGAAGACCACTTCGAAAGGTATCGCAGCAAATGGCAACTCGGACTCCACGCTTACTTCTGAAAACGCTGGCGGGCACCTTCGCCGCACTTGCCTTGCTGCTACTGACAGGCTGTAGCGGCCTGTTTTTCTATCCTGATCAGAACACCTACATCACCCCGGACCGTCTGAACCTGGAGTTCGACGATATTTTCATCAAGACTCCGGATGGAGAGACTCTTCACGGTTGGTGGCTGCCCGCCCAATCCGAGCCCAAGGGTACCGTTTACTTCCTCCACGGCAATGCGCAGAACATCAGCAGCCACATCATGAACGTCGCCTGGCTTCCTGAAAAGCGCTATAACGTGTTTCTGATCGATTACCGGGGGTATGGACGATCAACTGGCGCTCCGGACATAGAGGGCGCCCTGCATGACTCAGAAACCGGTCTCCGCTGGCTTGCCGAGCGACCGGATTCTGAGGGCCAGCCCCTGTTCCTGCTGGGTCAGAGTCTCGGCGGCGCTTTAGGCACAGCTCTTGCGAGTGAATGGGTCAAAAGGAAAGAACAACCACCCCTGGATGGCGTCATCCTCGACGGCACCTTCTCCGGCTTCCGAGCCATTGCCCGGGAAAAACTCGGTGGCTTCTGGCTCACCTGGCCATTCCAGATCCCTCTGAGCTGGACCATTACCGACGAATACGAAGGCTCTGAGTACATCGCAGGTATCAATCCGGTTCCAGTGATGATCATTCACAGCGTGAGAGATGGCATTATCCCGTTTCATCATGGGCAGCAGTTGTATGAAGCGGCGGAGGAACCGAAAACTTTTTTACAGACCGATACACCCCATGCTTCGACCTTTGTGATTCCCGCTTACAAGGAGAAAGTTCTGGAGTTTATGGATCGCCCATAAAAAACCCGCCAGACCCGAAGCAGCCTGGCGGGCTATTGATCGCTCCTGGTTAAAGCGGGAGCATTTGAGTCACAACCCGGCGGGTTCGCTCTTCAATTTCAGGCAGGGCTTCTTCTTCACTCATATTCATCTGATTGGCCCAGACCGACAGGCGAATACCGTGGGGGTAGTAATTGCTGGTTCTGGTCGCTGTCGCACCGGACGTGTTGCTACTCGCAGTGCCGCCGCTGGACGCCATTCGGGAACTGGATGCACCAGCGCCATCACTGGTTCCACTGGCGGAATCCGTCGCCATAGTGAACTCCACGGGCTGATCGTGATGCTCTTCCAATACGATATCCATGATCAGCGCCCACTCTCTGGGCCGGGACGCGTTGGCAATACCTATGCCAACAAGACCACCAGCGCCAATACCAGCTGCCGCACCGGCAAGGCCACTGTCTGTCGCCCGGGCCGTTGCCACACCCACACCAAGACCGGTAGCAGCACCTGCAATGGTGCCCATTGTGCGGGCAGCTGAGGCACCGCCTGATTCTGGCTCTACCTCGCCAAAGAAGCGAGTAGACGCTCTAAGGCGGTATTCCGCCTGAGTCGGATCATTGGTAATGCGCCAGCCCTGCTCCTGCGCAGACTTCCTCAGCAGCGGCAACAGGTCGATGTTGCTATCGCTGATATTCCGGTAGGAAATATAGACGTTGCGCTTATCCGGCGCAGGCGGCTCTAGCTGGGGTGGTGGCACGACCCAGACTGTTCCACTTCGCGGGTCCGCGTATTTATTGGCTGTCACCGAGCCGAGGCCGCGGGACACTGACGTGCAGCCTACTGCGAACGCCATTATCAGGATCAAAACAGCATTTAATCGAAGCGCCTTCATAATAGAATCACCTATAGTTCCTTTATTCCTTGTAAGATTTTCACACCGCCGATCGCCCGGCTTCATTATCTGAGACGGACACAAAAGCCTGTGTGTACAGAAAAACCTGTTTCTGGTTCAACATGTACTATTGTTAATCTCAGGTCGGTGAGAATGCAAGTTTTTTTGCTGATTTTTGCTATCTCAGTCGGTATCGACTTGGCGAAGCGGCAGGACTGACAATAAAAAACCCGCCGGACTCGGTAACCGAGTGGCGGGCTTCTTGAATTCGGATTACGCCTGGCGGCTAATCCTGACTACGGATGGCAAGCCTTACAGATCGGCGAGATCCGTGGGCTGTTCGCCTTCTTTTACTTCTTTCATGGACAGTTTCACGCGTCCGCGGTTATCTACGTCCAGCACCTTCACCAGAACTTCCTGGCCTTCGCTGAGTTCGTCAGTGACGTTCTCGATGCGACGCTCGGAGATCTGGGAAATATGCACCAGGCCATCCTTGCCAGGCAGAATGTTAACGAAGGCACCAAAGTCCACAATGCGCTCTACGCGGCCTTTGTAGATAACACCAACCTCGATTTCCGCAGTGATTTCCATCACCCGCTTCATCGCAGCCTTGGCTGCATCGAGGTTGTCGGCGTATATCTTCACGTTGCCATCGTCATCCAGATCAATGGAAGCGCCGGTTTCATCACAGATAGAGCGAATCATGGAGCCGCCCTTGCCGATAACGTCACGGATCTTCTCAGGATTGATCTTGATGGTGGTAATGCTCGGCGCGCGGCTGGAAAGCTCTTTACGCGGCGCTGAAATCACCTTCGCCATCTCGCCCAGGATATGCAGACGTGCTGCATTGGCCTGATCGAGCGCGATTTCCATGATCTCGTCGGTGATGCCCTGAATCTTGATATCCATCTGCAGAGCAGTAATGCCTTCAGAGGTGCCGGCTACTTTAAAGTCCATGTCGCCGAGGTGGTCTTCGTCACCCAGGATATCGGTCAGAACCGCGAACTTGTCGCCTTCCTTGACCAGACCCATGGCAATACCCGCCACCGGCGCCTTGATCGGCACACCGGCATCCATCAGCGCCAGGCTGGAACCACACACCGACGCCATGGAGCTGGAACCGTTGGATTCAGTGATTTCAGACACCGCACGAATGGTGTACGGAAATTCTTCCATGGTCGGCATAACCGCTGCCACACCGCGCTTGGCCAGACGGCCGTGACCGACTTCACGACGACCCGGCGTACCCACACGACCGGCTTCACCGACGGAGTAGGGAGGGAAGTTGTAGTGGAACAGGAACGGATCCTTTCGCTCGCCTTCCAGGGCATCGATGATCTGCATGTCACGAGCCGTGCCCAGCGTCGTTGTTACGATGGCCTGGGTTTCACCGCGGGTGAACAGGGCCGAGCCGTGAGTGCTGGGCAGCACGCCCACTTCCACTTCAATCGGGCGAACGGTCTTGTTGTCACGACCGTCGATACGGGGCTTGCCGTCGATAACCTGCTGACGAACAATGGTCTTCTCGACCTTCGCGAAATACTTTTTCACGTCATCCGCGGAAGGCTGGCCTTCCTCGTCACCGGCCAGTTTCTCAACCAGCGCGCTCTTGATTTCGCTCAGACGGGCATAACGCTCCATCTTGTCACGGATGCTGTAGGCTTCTTCGATGGCCGCCGCTGACTCGGCGTTAACGGCATTCAGCAACTCGGTGTTTTCCGGCTCTGGCTGCCATTCCCAGCGTGGTTTGCCGACTTCTGCCGCCAACTCTTTGATGGCCGTAATCGCGGTCTGCATTTCTTCATGGCCGAACAGTACGGCGCCCAGCATCTGGTCTTCAGTCAGGCCTTTCGCTTCGGATTCAACCATCAGCACCGCGTCGTCAGTACCGGCAACAACCATGTCCAGCAGGGAGGTTTGCAGTTCTTCAAACGTCGGGTTCAGGAAGTAGCCCCGCTCATTGGTGTAAGCCACGCGGGATGCACCAATCGGGCCATCAAACGGAATGCCCGAAATAGACAGAGCGGCAGACGCTGCCAGCATGGCGGCAATATCCGGGTCCTGGTTCTTGCTGGAGGACATCACCGTGGTGATCACCTGGGTTTCGTTCATGAACCCTTTGGGGAACAGCGGACGAATCGGACGGTCAATCAGGCGAGATGTGAGGGTTTCTTTCTCGGAAGGACGGCCTTCACGCTTGAAGAAACCGCCGGGGATTTTGCCCACGGCGTAAGTTTTCTCGAAGTAGTTAACGGTCAGCGGGAAAAACGGCTGGCCGGGCTTGGCTTCTTTCGCCGCGACCACGGTACCCAGTACCGAAATGTCATCCACGGTCACCAGCACGGAACCGGTGGCCTGGCGGGCGATACGGCCAGTTTCGATAGTGACGGTCTTGCCGCCGAGTTCGAATGATTTTTTTACGGGTGTCAGATCCACAATTGCTCCTGATTTAATCGCGATGTTATCTGTTCAATTGACTCAGATCAGTCGCCCATGCGAACTGTCTGTTTGCTGCATCTGCCCGATGAATCAGAGAGCAACCTGTCTGAAAGCTAACAGGCTGTTGCAAAACCCCGGGCACAGGCGACATTCGCCCGCCGGACTTTTCAACAACCTGCTATCTATTTCGGCTTCCAGTCGTGACAGGCAGTTACCTCAGAATTCAAACGCAGACATCATGCAGGGAAGAACACAACCGGCGAGGCCTCAAACCCCGCCGGTCCGTTCAGAACAACCAGATCAACGACGCAGGCCAAGACGCTGGATCAGTTCCAGGTAACGGTCAGCGTTTTTACGCTTCAGGTAGTCCAGCAGCTTACGACGCTGGTTAACCATCCGGATCAGGCCGCGGCGGGAATGGTGATCCTGCTTGTTGGCCTTGAAGTGATCCTGCAGCTTGTTGATGTTGTGGCTCAGCAGGGCAACCTGAACTTCAGGGGAACCTGTATCGCCATCACCTTGCTGGAAGTCTTTTACGATTTCTGCTTTCTCAATGGCAGAAAGTGCCATAACTCACCTCATTATCGCGATGCTCATAAAGTCCAGCCGAACCGCGCATCTCTACAGCTCGGCTAATCAGCCACAACACCTAAAGGTGCTGTCAGCCGCTCTTCACCAGTCGGCGAGGCACCAGTTTGGTGACCTCCCCTTCCGGGAATTTTTCTGCCAGCCCCACAAAACCCTTATCGCCGTATAGGCGGATAAAGCCTTCCCCGGACTGACCGGATATTCTAACTGGTTGCCCGTTCAATATCGACACCAGTGACTGGCCCTCCAGCCGCTGCTCCGGGAACATCGACAGCGCCGCGTCCGGGGCTACCAGCAGGCCATCAAGGCTTTCATCCTGCTCCCGCATCTGCTCCAGAGTCGTCACCTGGCAGGCGTCCGCCAGAGTAAACCCGGAGGCCATGGTGCGACGCAGCGCGATCACATGTGCGCCACACCCCAGCACTTCACCAATGTCTTCAACAAGCGAACGGATGTAGGTGCCTTTGGTACAACTGACCGCAATGTCCATCTCATCGTCGCGAAGCTCGATCAGCGTCAGTTCGTAAATGGTCACCGGGCGGGCGGGACGATCCACTTCGATGCCCTCGCGGGCATACTCGTAGAGCGGGCGTCCCTTGTGTTTGAGCGCCGAATACATCGAGGGAACCTGCTGGATAGGGCCGCGGAAGCGGTCCAGAACAGGCTCAAGGATATCCGGGGTCAGATCAGCCGGAACGGGCTTTTCACCCACTATCTTCCCTTCGCTGTCCCCGGTTTCTGTGCGCA
>Ga0307940_1000250_pt1 | contig 34683 bp, 27 predicted proteins | sample OrgLakmetagen124_FD_201835 | JGI IMG/M metagenome (GOLD analysis project Ga0307940, IMG submission 201835) | Saline water microbial communities from Organic Lake, Antarctica - #124 | ecosystem: Environmental > Aquatic > Non-marine Saline and Alkaline > Saline | place: Antarctica: Organic Lake... | reverse complement strand
GCAAAGAGCGAATCGGGGCGTGGCGCAGCTTGGTAGCGCACTTGCATGGGGTGCAAGGGGTCGTAGGTTCAAATCCTACCGTCCCGACCAATTAGATCAGACACTTAGCCCGATATCGAAAGAGTCGAGCTTTGTTGTTTCTGGAAAACAGCCTTTCTCGTCACCGTTTGGTCACCGTTTCTCAAACCCTTAAAAATCTCGTCACCACTTGGTCACCGTTTCGCGTGCTTTGCAAACATCCCTTTAGTCAGGAACGGCTCCACCAGTTGACCGAAATCTTCACTGCCCATCTTCTCAAAATCCCGTTCTAACTGCCTTCGGCTAGTACGCTCTTGCTTCAGCTGCTTCTGCAACACCTGGTTGTGTAGAAATGACCACCCCGCCAGATCGCCTAGACGCGACGATCTCGCCTCTTCCCAAGCAACCACAGCCTCTAGCTCAGAGCACCGCTCACGGAGCTCCTGCGGGCTCTCTGCGCAGCCAAAATCTGGCAGAGTTAAATCATCCATATATTTCAGCGTCTTAGCCCAACACACCCGAGCATCCCCAAGCAGGCGCAGTGCATCCTTTTTTGCAGACTCACCATCAGACCTCCCTGACTGAATATCACGATGAAGAATGTGGCAGTCCGATTCAAACCGCTTTTGTTGATCCTCAAGACACGAAACAAATCCCATGGCCATACTCCTTTCCTGTTGTGTTCTAAAAACATTACCAACAGAAAGTGGCATGGCACTGCACGAGTTGTGGCGAATAATGGCAATCGTACCAACACCGAATTCCCGGTGTTAGTGGCCAATTAAAGTGACCCTCCAGGTGGGTCAAAATAAATGGCCATTGACACCCGGCGCTGGCACGTCGCTGATTTCCAGCAAATATTATAGATAAAATAGGAGTAGTGTTATGAAAGTGCTGAGACTCGCAGAGGTGATCGAGAAAACCGGCCTGGCAAGATCGACTATATATAAGTACGCAGGTCTGGGTAGGTTCCCAAAACCGATATCATTGGGTGGTAAATCGGTAGGCTGGATCGATTCGGAAATCCATGAGTGGTTGCAGGAAAAACAGGTCGAACGTGATATGCGGCATGGGCCATCCCGGGGCTTGGGCCTTTGATTTTTTGGAAAACGTCATAGACGGTGATGGCCCTATGGAGACGTAAAAAGGGGCCACCTAAGAAGCAGTGGGACTGAAAATCCGTGTGTCGGTAGTTCGATTCCGCCTCTGGACACCAAGTATTCAAAGAACCATCAATAATTCACATGTCCTACGAGCTGATTCGGCTTTCTTGTTTCTGGTGATGACAATGCGCTCAAATACGTTGGCATACGCCGGACTACGGTGGCGCCCTTCTCCTTTATTCTTCCTTCCAAACATCTTCAAACTACTGGAGGTAATAGTGACTACTGCAACCAAGTTCGCATCAAATGAGCAAGGGAAAGAACGCTTCCCACAAACCAAACGGCTAGCACATAAGTGAGGACGCTACTGAATTCACAAAGCATGAACAGAAAACCGAGAGTAGTAAGCGACATCGCGAAAACGGTTATTTCCTATGTTATCGGTTCCGTTCTTAAAGAATCCGCCGGTGTCGAGCCACCCGACTCTCTGCTACACTCGAATAGACCGAAACGTCGGAATTCAAAAGGATTATTCGCATTCAAAAAGCTTCAGTGGACTCGTTCAGCACTGTTGTTCCAGGCCTAAAATAAGTTGGAACAAAATTTAGCAAGATGACCTTGAGCGAATGATGCCAGGGAACATGGCTCCTATGTTGCCCTAACGCCAGACTAACTTCAGTCGAGTCTCGCAGGACTCGATAGCATCAGGATTCAACATGTCCAATTACACCGACCACCCCCTCAAAACAAAGGTCTCGGAGGGGATAACAGCGTGGCTACAACGAACAATTCCTTCAACCGGTGCTAGAAGGGTATCTTCTACCGCTCTGGCAGTTTCTACAGACATCGGCACGACACGCAAAGAAAATCAGGATAGAGCCATTATCGGCTTTATTCACGATGTCTCAGAACCAGTGCTATTTTTGGCTTTGGCAGATGGTATGGGTGGGATGGCCCAGGGAGGAAAGTGTGCGGCTATGACGTTAGCTGCTTTCACTGCGGAACTCGTTACGTCACTAGACTCTCGCATCGAAACCACCTTAGAGAAGGCTGCTTTTTTTGCAGACTATTGTGTCCATAAGGAGCTCCAAGGCAATGGCGGATCAACACTTTCTGCTCTCATAATAAAACGCGGACAGGAAGCTATAACCCTAAACGTCGGCGATAGTCGAATCTATGCGTTTACAGAATCATCGATTCGGAGGCTAACGCGTGATGACACAATAGAGGAACAATTCAAAGGTATTGTAGACTCGAAGATTGCTGAAGCCGAAAAACATAGAATACTTCAATATATTGGAATGGGCTCTGACATAGAACCGCATATAGAAAAAGTAAACCACGATTTAGATGATTTTCTAATCACATCTGATGGAGCCAATATTTGCGGCTCGGAAAATTTATTCAAAATTAAAAGTAATTCGGAAAATGGCACATTCGTCAAACGAACAACTGAACTCTCAAAGTGGCTAGGCTCTCATGACAACATAACTGCTCTTGCCGCTAGTGGCCTGCATGATTCTTTCAATCAACTAATGAAAAACACTGAAGAGAAGTCCGTTGTTATCTGGGATTGCTTTGGCGAAAGAACACAAGTTATACCAGAAGTCTCGCCAGAAAAACCTGAAGTTGAGAAGAAACCTGACAGCTCGGCTAATAAGAATAAAACGCGCCCCGATAAAAAGAAGACAGCACCAAAAAAACGCATTAAGGCTAGCACCGAACCAAAATCGAACGACGAAACCAAAGAAGTCAAAGAATTACAAATTGAGTTTTTTAAAGGAACACAAGGAGAGTAGTTTTGTCCAGTTTTGATCACCGGTACCAGCTTGTGAAAAGTGGTTTAGATGGCGGAATGAGCAGTGCATCGATATATCACGACAACCATTTAGATCGCAGCGTGCTTCTCAAGAAGCTTGCCCCAGAGGTTGGAAAATCGCGACTTATTGACGAAATATCTGCATTAATGAAGCTCCGCTCAAAAAATGTCGTTCAGATTTTTGATGTCTTAAAATCAGATGGCGAAGTGACCTCTATTATTGAAGAGTTCATAGATGGCCCCGATCTTCATGAAGCCAAAGACCTCGTTCGAAACACTAACTCTTTACTGAAGACACTATGGCAGATAGCGTCCGGCATATCAGACATTCATAATTCGGGGATAATTCATAGAGACATAAAACCGAACAATATGAAAGTGGACCCTGAAGGCATCGTTAAAATTTTTGACTTTGGTCTTTCGCGTTCCACTGACGAAAACAGCACAGTCGGCTACAAGGGAACAATGCCATTTTCAGCTCCTGAACTATTCACTGATGGAAAACATTATTTCACGAAAGCAATTGACACCTATGCCTTCGGGGTTACCGCTCTCACTCTAGTTAAAACACCATTGGAAAAATATTTCGTCGCCCCTGGAATTCCTCTTTCGCCAACAGCTGCAGAGAACCTCCCTGATGATTTTCCACCAAAACTAAAGGTTTTGATCGAAAGGTGCTTACTCGCAGATCCTGAGCTAAGGCCAGATATGAATGACATGCGTTCGGCCATCGAAAAGCTCCTGCTTTTCGATATGCACCGTGCACTCCTTGTCTTCAAGGGCCAGACAAAATTTCTTGATGCCTCTAATCGAAGTGCCAACCTGAATATTAACGGAGTTGGCTCTATTACGGTCCAATACGACGGCGCCGGATTTTTTGTCGGTAGCGTTTCAGAAGAGGTCACGATCAACAACGGACCTGTAAATAAACATGATGAAATCAGGGGCTCCAAAGTAATCTCTATAGGGAGCAGCAGCAGACACTATACAGAGAGAGCGCACATCACGTTCGATGTATCTCATCCAGGAGTAGTATTATGAATGGACAGATTAAACAGGGAACAATACTCGCTGGTCGCTACTCGGTTGATGCCCAAATTGGGGAAGGTGGTATGCAGTATGTTTACAGCGCGTATGACCAAACACTTGATAAGGATGTTGCGCTAAAAACACCAAAAGACTCGTCTGCCGAGAAGCGTTTCATACGTAGTGCACAGTCCGCCGCTAAAGTGAACCACCCCAATGTCGCCAAAACCCTCGACTACTTTGAAGAAAACGATCAAAAATTCCTAATTGAAGAACTTATAACTGGTGCAGACTTATCCGCGTCTCTTTTAGCCCACGTAAGTGCTGCGGACCCCTACATCACGGCACGCATATTCCATCATATTGCGAGAGGGCTTGCAGCTTCACATCACGCAGCAGTCATTCATCGCGATCTTAAGCCTACCAACATAATGATTTCTGGTGGTTTAAAGCTAGAGGAAATTAAGATAACCGACTTCGGTATTGCGAAGATGGCAGAACAGGAATTCGAGGAAGCAATTGATGGCGGCGAGGCATCTATCGGTAGTTCAAAGACCGTACTTGGAGCCCTACCTTATATGGCACCGGAGGGTATCGAAGACAAAGATCGAATTTCGATGGCATCTGATATCTGGTCTTTAGGGGCGATGATGCATGAGATCATTACCGGCGAGAAACCTTTTGGTGCGGGCTTGAAAGCGATTCCCAAAATCTTAAAAGGATCACGCAGCCCCTACCCAGGTTTCCTATTCAGCAACAGTCAGTTCCGTGGCATAAGCTCCGAAGTGACCCATGTGATTGATCAATGCCTCCAGCTGAATCCCGCCGACCGACCAACTGCAGATGAACTGGTTTCGCAATGCTCGAATCTTTGTTACCCAGAAATCCAGAGATTAGTGGGACGCCTTCGCAATAAACGTTATAAATGGGGCTTCATCGCTGAGAATCCGAGCAAAGGGGACGTATTTTATCACTCTGATAGCTTTTACGGACCTTCTCCCGCAGAGGGAGACAACGTATGGTTCGCCAAATATCCTTCAGAAAACGGAGCGGATCGAGCCCATCCAGTTATCAAATTGAAATAGCACCGTCAGACCTCACATTACTTGAGCGGCCTCAAGTGCTTTCGCATTAGAACCGAACAAAACACTTAGGTGGCTCTGACTTGCTCACCCAGCACATCGGGTTATTTAGCTATTCATTCCTAAAGATGATCCCCTCACAAAATCTTGGTCCGGGTCAGGGTCAGAAGGGTGGGCTTTTTCCCTGTCTCAGCTTGAGGCTAATTTTCTAAGTCGACTAGTTTGGCAGTGCCCGGGTCATAAACCACCCTAGTAATAGACACATCCCGAATTCTGGTAACCGCCTCATCAATTACTGAAAGTGGCACCAGAAACCACTCCCTCGGCTTAACGGGGTGACCAAACCGATCCTTGATCTCCAGATCCAACTGCGCAGGCGCAAACACGCGGTGAAGCAACGCTTCCAGTTTGCCCCGGTTTATCCCAGCAAGTTTATAGGTGGCGACAACCTCCACCTTCGCCAACAGGTAGGTCGCATCATGCTCGGCATTGGCGATGCGCGCCTCCACCTTGCCGCCCGTCACTCCAATCTTGTGTATCAGCTCCCGGTGCTCGGCTACAAACTCGTTCTGTGACTTACTCCGGAGAACGTAGATGGTGCCGCTTTCTACATCGTCGTCATCCCAGGTATCCTGGAACAGCGGCCCGGCATCGTGCTCGGTGATACGGCGGCCCGTTTCATCTTTATAGAGGGCGCGTTGAAGGGAGCGAAGCAGGATGTCGCTCTCTGTTTCGTTGGAGTAGATCACACGCAGCCTGGCATCTCTCTCGCCATTGGGGGCTTTGAACATCTCCCCTATAACAGCAACGTAGACCATCTGGCCGTTCAGGATAAAGAAATTACCCTGCTCAATACTCGTGTCCTGGCCAAAGCGGCGGGTTTCGCGAATACCCGCTTTTAGCTCGGCTTCCACCTGCTGGAAAAGCGGCCTGAACTGATCGAAGTCTTCACATAGGGTGCGATTGGCAATGTCATCTACCGCCCGTTTTTCAGCGGTCGAGCGAACATGACGTAACTCCGTGAGCTCTCCTCCTGGCGTCATGTCTTGAAGTTCGGACAGCAGTTCATCGTCATCCATCTCTTCCGACGATTCGTTCTGAACAACGGCTTTGCCGTCCAACAGCCCCTGGTGATCAAGATCTGTTAGGAGCTCCCGACATTCCTCCCGGGTACGAATCCTGTCCAGCCGCACCGCGTAAAGACGCTCGAAAATATCCCTGTCTTCCCCGTGATGAGGAACGCTGCCATGCTCTTCCACAAATCGCTGAATCTCTTCAAATCCCGCAATGATGCGTTCTTCCCGGGCACTCAGATGCTTTTCTTTTTTTGGCTGGGCAAAGTCTTGTAGCTCCGCACTCAGCTCATCAAGATCCATCGTAACGGCCCTCTTCTTTGTATCTCATAAACGCAGAAGCGCCTTCCGCCATTCGTCGCTCCCAGGCATCCTGAGAAGTGCTTGAAGGCGACCTGCCCCGTTCTTTTTTGAACTTCACAGCGCGAATCGCCAGCTCCTTCGCCTCTTCGGGTAACAAGGTGGTGCGTTTGGCTGAAATAATCGCGGCAATGCTTTTCAGGCTTTCCTCACTCATGGTCTTGGCCAGAATGGCATAAGCCTCGCTGAATGGGTTAATTCGGTCGATCAAGTCGATATCCAGTTCCGTCACATCCATCGCAAACTTTCGCACACCGGCAATCAATGCGGTGTTGGGCTTGATCGTTGACTCCTCACCGGCACCTGCGCCCTCACCTCCCTCGCCAATGACTGTTTCAAGCAACGCTTGCTTAGCTTGCTGGGTCATGTTCAACGCAGCAATGGCGTGCTGGCGAACCGCCTCCTGGTCTTCGGCGCCCAGTTCCGGATAGCGGTCTTTGATGATTTTCCCCATGCTAAGCTGAGTCAGCTCTTCCGGAACCAGCTCTTCATCAAACAGGCCTCGCTCTATTGTGGTCTTGTCCTGGACAAAGCTGGCAATTACTTCGTTCAGGTCTTCCGTGCAAATGCGAGAAGCCTCTTCACTCTTTGGTTCAGCTAGGCCCTTGATCTCGATCTGGAATTGGCCAGACTCTTCGTTGATCCCGACATTGCACTTGTTGGGGTCGTACCCATCCTCGCCGTAGTCATAACGCTCTGCAGGGCCGGTGGCCGTTGCTTTGGGTTTGAACTCAAAGCGAGGAGCCAGCACCTGCTCCATCAGCAAACTGGCAGCAATGGCTTTCAGAGTATCGTTCACAGCCTCCGTTACTGCCTGCTCAGAAGCATCTGGCTCTGCAATAAGGTTGGTAAAGCGTGCGCGGGTTTTGCCCGGTGCGTCACGGGTGGAACGACCGATGATCTGAACGATCTCCGTCAAGCTCGAACGGTAGCCAACAGTCAGGGCGTGCTCACACCAGATCCAGTCAAAACCCTCTTTCGCCATGCCCAAGGCAATGATGATGTCTACATGGTCACGGTTATTCTTCTGTGTGGAATCTTTTAGGGCGGCAGACACACGATCCCGTTTGGACGCATCATCATCCACCAAGTCGGCAATACGAAGCACCTTACCCGCTAAGGTTTTCACCAGCTGGAACCCGGTTCCAGGGTCCGTACCCTGCCAGTCCCCAAGTTCCTCAATGATGTGTTCCACCTCCCGGACCTTGTCTTTCGTGCTCTCCCGGGAGTTCACATTGGGAATATGGATGATGGTTTTCTCATTCGGGTTCAGCACCTCTAGAATGCTGTCTGCATAGGAGCCGGAGTAGAAGAAGTAGCCGATATCGAGCTGTTTCAGATACTCGTAGCCGTTCAGCTGTTCGTAATAGGTGTAGGTGACCGTATCGAACCGGGCCTCCTCGGTAGGTGCCAACACGGCTTCCGCATCACCCCGAAAGTAGGAGCCGGTCATAGCTACGACATGCACCTTGTCTCTGGCAATGAACTGGCCCAGGTGAGAGCCCAGCCGATTATCAGGATTGGCGGAAACGTGGTGGAACTCATCCACTGCAATCAGGCGATCATCAAAGGCGGCGACACCGAACTGTTCTACTGCAAAGCGAAAAGTGGCATGGGTACACACCAGCACCCTATCCTCGCTGGCCAGGAAAGCGCCAACCGATTTAACTTTGCCGCCATTGTCGGTTCCTGGTGCGTTGCAAAGATTCCATTTTGGCTCTACATGCCAATCCGTCCAGAAGCCAAATTCACTGAGAGGCTCATCAACAAAGCTGGCGCCAATGGACTTCTCCGGCACCACAATAATCGCCTGCTTCAGGCCCTGGTTGTGCAATTTATCCAGCGCAATGAACATCAACGCCCGGCTTTTCCCTGACGCCGGTGGCGATTTAATCAACAAGTACTGCTCTCCACGCCGCTCAAATGCACGCTCTTGCATTGGACGCATGCCCAGCTCATTAGATTTCGTTGAGCTGCCATTACGAGCATAAGAGACTGAAACGGACGGGACGGTTTTGGTCATGGGTACTTCCTGTTTTAATCCCGATCTGGGTTTTTATCTGAAGTGCGGGCCTGGCTTTTCACTTGATCCTCGAGCTGCTCAAGCTCTTTGAGATCTTCCTCGTCAGCCAATCTGGCTTCCGTGGCTCGGCGCTGCTGGTCAAATTCGTCATAGCGCTGGTACGCAACCTTTTCCATGTTCTCGCGGCTGACAGAACCGGCCCCTTCCAAAACCGGTCGATCGTTGAAGTCCAGCATGCGATCCACATTGTTGCGCCAGAACTCCAGGGTAAGATCTTTCTGCTGCTTTACCCGCAGTTCGGCCTGCTCCAGGAAGATCACCACCAGGCGATTGAGGCTATCCATTTCATCGTCGGACAGGTAGTTCTTGGCGATGATCACGTCCTGCTTGCGCACCCGGGAGCCTTTCCAGCTGGTTAAGGCCATATTGGGCTGCTCCGGGTCTGAGCGCTTCAGCACCAGCTCTGCAGCGGTATAGCCGGTAACGGCATAAATCAGCTTGTTTTGAACCTCGGCAAAAAAAATGGAGGTTTCCCTCTCCCTGGCCCGGTAATCCGAGCTGAGAGCGAACAGGTCACGCACTTTCTGATAAAACCGCTTCTCCGATGCCCGGATCTCGCGGATGCGTTCCAGTAGCTCGTCGAAGTAATCCCAACCACCGGGATTTTTCAGGCGTTCGTCATCCATCACGAAGCCCTTGAGCAAGAACTCCTCCAGGTGAGCGCTTGCCCACTGGCGGAATTGAACACCCCGTGGGGAGCGGACGCGGTAACCGATGGCAAGAATCAAATCGAGATTGTAGAGCTTGGTGCGATAGTTCTTGCCGTCCGAGGCAGTTGTCAAGGATTCCTTTACAACTGAATCTTGACGTAGCTCCTCATCTGAAAAGATATTCTTGGCGTGCAGCGAAACATTTTGTTTGCTGGTCTGGAACAGTTCAGCAATCTCCAATTGACTGAGCCAGACGGTGCCACTTTCTGCCTGTAAGTGGAGCTGGGTTTCGCCGTCATTGGAGGTGTAGAGGATCAATTCGCTCACGGGTTACGTCTCTGCTTGAACTTTTCGTTTTTTAAGGGCGGAAGGTTGTTCTGAAATAAATTTGGCGTAGAGATCGAAAAGCCTTTCCAAACGTTCTGTATCGTTGTGGAAACGCCGACCAATATAGATACGTTCTAATACCTCATCATTTCTTTTGTGTGCTTCAAGTAGGTTTTCAGGCATATTCTCTGGTTCGTACAAATCAGCAACAGTCGCTGGGAAGTGCGACTCACGGGCTAAAAGAATATTTTTAGCGCAGCTTGCTAGGTCAGCTCTGTTTTTCTCGGTTAGCTTAGGAACTGGGAATGTGTTCCACCCTAATGTGTTGGAAAAACGAAAGTCTGTTTTAATCTTCCCACAAACCGCTCCTATCCAAATCACAGAAAGCCTCGAGGCAAAAATCGCAATATTCCAAAGAGGAGGGTCATAAAACGAGAAAGCACCATTGCTTATGATGGCTCCGCGAGGCAATGCGACAACTGGATAGTAACGCCTTCCTGCGGACGAATGCATAGGTATTTGGAATACCGTTTCTTCTCCACTTTGGCGAATTTGTTGAAATGCGTATGGCGTCACCGCACCCTTCTTTGTGAGCGGCTTAGTGCTGCGTGAACGCATTTGAGATACCATTGAAAACTGCTCACGGAACTCAGGAACTGCATTCAATAACTGATATTCCCGCTCATCAGCCCATATACAGTAGCGGCCGACACCATGAGTCGCATCATGAGCCCCAAAGTAAGGGCGGATGACGTACGCGAAATCCGGCTCGGCTTGCTTGAGTTTCTCAGCAGTGTCTCGATCAAAAACCAACCCCCCTCCATCAACGGGTTTATTTCCATTTACAACTGGCGCCATACCATTTTGAGGCTTAGTCTCGTTCCTCACATAGACGTCATCATAGGGCACTAGATACGCGTTGATATTATCAACATGCCGAACGATGTCCTGCTCACCGTCAAAATGCAGAATTTTTCGAGCATTCCGCGATAGACCAACAATACAAACTGTAACTCCAGCATTCTTACTTGCTAGATTCGACCATTTAAAAGAAGTAACAGCGAATGAAATTCTGACTCCATCAGAAATACACTGGGGCCAGTAACGAAAAACTTGTTCCCCCTGACATACGGAGTTCGTCGCAACAAATGCAAATGACGCTTCGGACTCATTCAGGAATTGTCGCGCCTTCTGGAAAAAGCCAAGAATGTAATCAAAAGATTTCCAAGTAGGAAAAGTCGAATCAAAAATCGACTTCATGTCATCTTTCTGCTCTGGACTCTGCTCAGTGCCTCCTTTGTAGGGAGGATTACCACAAATAAAAGTCTCCCCCCCCTCATTATCAAAATCAATTATGGTAGAGCTGCCTTGATTTGGTGAGAGGCCTTCACCCTGTTCACCTGCTCTCCTTCCTGTAGGCGGACAAACGCTCAGCCAATCTACCCGCAGCGCATTACCGCATGTAATCCAATTTTCCGCCCCCAGAGGGAGAAAATTTCTTAAAGCTTCTTTTTGTCCTCGATATAGTACGTCGCATTGGTACTCCGCAATAATCAACGCCAGTCGGGCAATCTCTGCCGAGAAGTCACGAAGCTCAATCCCCCGGAAATTTGTCAGCGGAATATCGCTTTTCCGCCCTGGTTCATCTCGTCGTGCATTGACCGTATTCTCGATTTCCCGCATCTGCTTATAGGCGATCACAAGGAAATTTCCGGAACCGCAGGCAGGATCAAACACCCGGATTCTGGCCAGCCGATTACGGAGGTTCAGTAATTTGCGAGGACTATCACCGGCTTCTTCCAATTGTTCCCAAAGGTCATCCAAGAAGAGAGGATTCAGCACCTTCAAAATGTTCGGCACGCTAGTGTAATGCATTCCCAAAGAGCCACGCTCTTCATCATCAGCGACCGCCTGGATCATTGATCCAAAGATATCTGGGTTAATCTGCGTCCAGTCGAGGTTGCCGATGTGCAACAGGTAGGAGCGGGAAATTTTGCTGAATCTCGGCACCTGGACGCTGCCAGAGAATAAGCCGCCGTTTACGTAGGGAAAATGCTCTGCCCACCTTGGCAGGCTCTCAGCTTGGCGATTACTCGTCCGGGTATTCATTGCCCGGAAGATCTCACTGATAACGTCATGAGTATTGGACGAATCTCTGGCACTCATTTGTTCGACGGTACCTGTAAACAGGCGTTCGTCCTTAAAAATATCCGTGTCTTCGGCAAAAAAACAAAAGATCAGTCTAGCCATGAAATGGTTCATTTCATGGCGCTGCTCACTGCCACCCCAGTTCGGATTATCTTTAAGCAGTTCGACGTAAAGGCGGTTAAGGCGACTGGTGGCTCGTATATCAAAGGAACTGTCACGAACCTGCTTTACTGTGGAGATGCCCGCCAAAGGCAAGAAGAAGCCGAAGTGGTCTGGAAACTTTTGATATTCACAGGCAACCGTCTCGCCGGTTTCGAGATCTTCGGCTTCGAAATCAGCGCCGTCTGTAGAGAGAATGAAGCGTGCTTTGGACCTAGTAGTCGCGGGGCTCTGCCTTAACGCACTCAACGTGTGAGAAACCCGCCCGGCATCCGCAACTGCAATGTGGATATTGTTAGTCTGCAGTACGCCACTGAGGTCGGACTTATTAGTGGTACCGGCCCTCAGCCGTTTGATAGTGGTTTCTTTGTTGCCAAAGGCCCGCAGGAAGGCGAAGGGGAATTCGTCCTGGTCGAACGCCTCCAAGGCGAGATCGGATATTGCTTCTTCGATTTCTACTGCGTTCATGAAGACTGGGGCCTTGGCTCGGTTTTAAAACTTTTGGTGCTGACAAGTTCGGGCTGGATAAGTCTATCAGGTGGCTGAATCGAATGTTACAAGTGGCAGATTTCTGCGGACTAGGTGTTCCTGCATGATCGCGATCTCCTTTTTCTCCAACCAATCTACAAGCGATTTCCAGTTGATTTCAGTGGCTTTATCCCTCAGTCGACTCAATTCCCGACTTTGCCTTCGAAAAGCACTGCGATTATTGATATCGCCTTCCAGTGCGATGCTGAGCTCTTGCCCATCTTCAGGGATAAATATACACCCTTTTCCAAGAGCCAATGCCATACCAAGACCAGCGGGATCGAAATCGAAAAATAGCCCGAGATGCTCTGCCGGGTGGCCTTCAATAAGCTTTTGGGTATGCCGAATATTCTCGCGATGACCGCGATAGACAAACACACAGTCCTCCCAGCCCTTCGGTAATCGAATATGCTGGCACTCCGGCATGAGCGCGCCATTTTCGATGATTACTATTTTTTGTTGATGAAGATAGCCTAAATCCAAATTATCGAAGGGAACACTTAGGATAGTGCCCGAAGGAATCTGGGCAAATTCACCGCCTACTCTTACCTGAGCTTTCCCTGCCGTGGCCATGACAACAAGCTGACCAAACACAGAATCGTTGGCAAGCTTTTCATCAGATACTTTTTCGGCCATGTCCATCCGGCCGCCAGCCGTCGAATCAAGCAGCGGATCTAATCCAGTGAAGCTCTGTGCGTGCTGTCGCAAACGCTGTAGTTCGCTATCTGTGAATTGATACTCTCGCCCTAACAAGGTTCCGCAGCAGGTCTCTTCATGGATACGCGTCCATGTCGGATTTCTATTCGTGGTCCTTTTCCCCGAGATCAAGAGCCGCTTGATCGCATTAAATTCGGCTGTCACAGCGGCGCCTCAAGGTCATATCCAGAATATGGAGATTATCCGGGTAAAGAGGATCGCACTCGCTTTTGTACTCTACCTCAATCGAGTCATAGTCATTAGGAGCCAGTGAGTCCACTTCCGATTCCAGGGTGTGCAGCCAGGTCGCCGCGTCCAGTTCTATATCACTTGCCGCGAGCACCTCTAAAGCCCGGATCTCGCCCTCACCCAGGTCGCCATCCAGAACATACTGGAGAACCTGTTCGATGAGGTCGTCGACGGGATCGACTTCTTCCTGCTCGCTCTTGCCATCAATGTCGAACTCAATTGAGGTCACAGCCTTTGCATCAACAACAGGCTCTTCAGGTTGAGAGTCCAATGGGCGAGCTGTTCGTGCAATTTCAATCAAATCCTCATCATCAGCCGGGTCATAAATGTCTCCATAGGAGGCGATTTTAAACGCAGCGACTTTGTTTAAAGCAGGCGGGCAGTAGGAGAGGTCCAAATCATCGATTGAGGGCTCAAAGCCACGGTTATTGGCGTAGTGCGATTCAAAGCCACCAATCAGCTTGCTTAAGCGTTGATCTTCTCGCATGCGAACGAGGAGAATTCGCAGCTGGTTCAGCGCGTAGGAAAGATTGCTGCGCCCTTCTTCCAAGGTGGCGGGAAGGTGCTTCAGAAGCAGCCTCTTCAAGAATGGATCATTACCAGCCTGGTCTTCGAGTTCACGTATTTTGAAGCTATCAAAAAGGTCACTCAGACGGTGCGCTTGGGCGATCACTTCCTCATTCTTTCGTATGCGGAGTTCTATATCCGTGATGTAACTGAAACCACTGGTGATATAGGCAGAGAAAGTGAAAGTCGCCGTACGTATGTCCTCGATTATCTCGGACAAGACCTCTTTGATCGTGGCTTCAACCCGCTCTTTGTCTTCAAACGCAGCAAGCCGCTTGGCCTCCCGATAGTCGGCAAACAACTGGTTCAGTTCATTCCAAAGGTGGTCAACGTGCTCGCTAGCCTGCCGACGACGATCTGACTCGGTAATATGATCGAGAAAATGAGCAAGCACCTTTTTCAGCTGTGGATCTTCATCGTCCGCAAGTCGCCATATCAGCCGATGATGCTCAAGGGTTTCTAGCATACCCAGATTGTCATCGGTCACCGGTATCCGGTTGCCTTGGTTTAAATGGGCTTCAAGGATGGCTTCGGCGTGAGTGGTAAGCGCTCGAAGGGTTGACTGGGCATCGTGTGTCCTGGCCATTACGCCAACCTCATTTGCGGGTCTTCTTCATCGCTGTCGTCCCGAATGCCTTCGTGAGTCTGAATAAAGCTCATGAGGTCGTATAGCCAGGACCATTTGGCGGTTGCCTGATACACACTCCCGCTGGTACCGACCTGTTTCAGATAGCCGTCTTCGACCAACTTTGTCATAACTGTTCGAATCTGGCCCGCGCTATCCGTGCGTGTGGTTTTGAATGGCTGTTTCGTGGTCAACGAACGCAATTTGGCTTCGAGAGATGGTACTGACGAAATTCGTTCAAGCAGTTGCCCCTCACGGATCTGTTCGCCGGGCGCGATTGGGCGCTGACTGGCTTCAACCATCATCTGAATACGTAGGAACTGGACCAACGCCTCCATGTGCATCGTCGCCTCTCGGAATTGCTGACGAACAGCTGCCTTCGCTTCTGGAGCATTAAGATCGCTGTACGCACAGAGCCACGCATCATGGTTACTGGTTTGACGCAGCGTACGGTTCATCTGTTCAAGAAAACCGGCCACCTGTTGCTGATGGTTCGGCAGCGCCAAGTAGTTATAAAGGTCACTGGCGCCGTATTCACAGATAATGTCACCGCCGAGCAACGCAGTAACCGTTTGTTCAAACAAAGGATTAGTCTGCATAGTTAGCTCCTTCTGCCCCAGCGTTAACGACTGGCTTGCTGAGGCTATTCAGCAGTCCTTTTTGAGACTTTCCTGGGCCAGCATGCTCGAAATTATGTATGCGCCCTTTTTGAATGCTGACCTTGTTTTCAAAGAACTTCCGCAGTGGCCGATCCAACTTCGGGCAGGCTGAGACCATTGTCAGGTTGTTGTGTTCCAACATGTCCGCCAATCGGGCAATGTTATTCGGGCTAAGCGTTCCCAGTTCGTCGATAGGCCAAGTTATCCGAGTGTTTCTGTCAGGGCATAAATACCGCGTGAGCCCCATAAACACCGCCATGATGGCGAGGTAGGTCAACCCCTGCGAGCTGGCATTAAGGAAGTCGTTATCATTGCGGATGATTGCCTCCCTGCCGTTTTCCTTCATAGTGAGATGCATATCCACCATCGATTCAATGCTCTGGCCCAGGTTGGCGGAGCTAAGCGTAGCTGTGACCAACTGGAACGCAGAGAGGACGGTGTCACCAGGGATCTCTCTTTTATGCGAAGCCTGCCAATCGCGCCATTGCGCAACAAATGCTTTGAGCGGCGCCCAGCTATCGTCGTCTTCAATTCGTGGTTTCAGCACTACCTGGATATCACTCAACGAATCGATCTGCTGGTCAGTATTAATTTTTTGACGCAGCGTACGTGAGACAGAAGTTACCTCCCGCATAACTGTCTCCAGGCCATCGAAGTAATCACATACTTTGCCGGCCTCATTCGAGAACTGCTCGATCAAAGTCTGTCTGAGATGAGGAATATCCTGCTCTAGCAAATAGCGAAGGTCCTCTACTTGAGCCAACATGAATGACTCATCAAACTCGCTTTCCGAGGAGGTCAGCCGGCTCCTGCGAATATCTCTGAGTTTTTGCCAGGACTTTTGAATCTGGGAGTCGGGATACTGATTTAAAACACCCAGCGCGTTCTTAAACGCTGCCAGCACATCCCGCCTGAGTTCGGTCAAACGCTCGAACGCCTCTTGAAGCTGCCTCGTTAGGCTTTCAATATTACCGAGCACGCCTGAAAACTGGGTTGAAATCCGAACCTTCCCCAAGATGCCTTCAGCCTCTTCAATTCGTTGTTTGATGACCCGCGCTTGGTCCCTCGCCCCTTTGATCTTGTCGTTAAATGTTTTTTGAACTTCTTTATGCGCCACCGCCGCGTCCTTACGCTGCTGCGCCAATTTCTCCACTTCTGTTTTTAAAGCATGGCAGGTGGCGGTAAGCTCTTCGACACGGGTCCAATCGTTTTTAAGCCAGTGCCGATACTGTCGGATCTCGTCCTCAGCAGCTTCAATGCGATCCAATTGAGCTTTTAAGGCATCGGCCTTTTCCCGGGCTTTCCTGACTTCTACCGGGTCAATTCCTTCTTTGCTCAACCTCTGCTCGTATGCTGTCTTCTTTGAAGTCAGTCGTTCGTTATGCTCTTCCTCAGCTTCTCGGTAAAGCCGTTTTGCATCGTTTATTTGTGACTCCAGTTTCTCGTTCTGATCAGCCCAAAGCCCTATCAAATCGAGTCTGCGCTGACTAAACCCGGCCTCGATCGTTTTCACCGTGGACAAGGTATCCGCATCGTACTGGGTAAGACGCTTCTCTAATTCAGCCACTTCTCTCTGCTGGGCCTCACGCCTTTTAGAAATTTCTGCTGTTACCTCAGAACGGACCTGTTTCAATTCCCTGCGAAGACGATCAACCGCGTCGTTCATCAGGCGCCGCTCGGTTATTAGCCGTTCTTCTTCAGCTATTCGTTCTTGAAAGGCTTTATTGCAGGATTTGGCATCTTTCTCGGCCGCGTCACATGCATTTCGTGCTTTGTTCCGAGTGTCATCAAGCTCCTTTAGGCGCTCCTGTAATTCTTCTTCTGAAGCGGCGAAATCTGGCACCGGCAACACGTCAAGGTCGAGATTCCAACCCATAACCTCACTTCGACGGCCAGACGCAACATCTACCAACTGAGGGTTCAGATCGTCACGCTCTAACAGATCAAAATTGATGATTTTCGCAATTCCCAACGCCCAACTGGGATCTTCTTTTCGCAGAAGAGACAACCAAGACTTATCGTCTGGCGTGATCTTTCGCTGCAGAGAGTCCACCTTTCGGTTAAGGTTTTCGAGCTCGTCACTTGCTTCATGTAAAGAACCTTGAGCCTGCTCTCTGTCGCTATTGGCTTGTCGAGCTTTGTCTCGTGCCTCATTTAAGTTATCAACGACTTTGGTCAGTTCTCCTTCAGCATTGTTCAGAACGGACTCTGCCTCTTCAATCCTCGTCTGCTCTTCCTGCGTCGACCCTTGATGCCCAAGGAGCGCGTTCGCTCGCGATAAGCTGTCCCGGATCGCATACTCTCCTTCTCGGCGGGAGTCTTTATAATCAGCCACCGTTTGCAGCTTTTCCCGTTCCAGATCGCCAATCGTTTTTTCATGAGCTCTCTTGGCGTCTTTGTGGGAGCTAATAGCAGCGTCCACTCGGGCCTGGCGATCCGCTTGGGCCTTCGTATGCTGCTGGGTTATCTCGGCAACCTCAGCTTTATGCTCGGATTCTATTTCGGTCACCTTCTCAGTGAGACCGGTCAGGTCAGCTTCCGCATTGCGGAAACGGGCTCTAAGCTCACCCAGACTCGCTGCTGCCTGCGCAAGCTCTGGCATCTGCTCTTCATCATATTGATCCCGCGCTTCGTAAATATTCTGCAGATCGGTGTCTTTGACACTACGTTGGTGCTCCTTTTCGGTCTGTTTGCGACCGATATCCCCATCCTGCTGGCTAAACTTCTCGTCCTTGGACCGCAGCTCTTCCTCAACTTGATCAGCAATTAGAAGGTAGTCCCTCCTTTTTGCTTCTTCCGTGTCTACCGTTTCCATCAAGTTTGAGACAGTTTGCTCCATCCGACTTTCTATTGTTTTCCTTTCGGCCTCTTTCACGAGGCAGGCTCTTATTTTCGGTTCCTGCTTCTCGAACGCTTTGAGGCTCTTTATATCCTTCACTAAGTCTTTTTCATCAATTGCCTTTGGGCGCCCATGGAGATGGACATTTTCAAACTGGGTTTCAACGATCATAGTCTTGAAACTGGACATCAGCCGATTCTTGTTCAGAACCACATGGGTAAGCCGATCAATATGACTCATTTGCGTATTCGGACTGCCCAGTCCGTAGTCTGCAGCCAGGGCGCGGAGTTTTCTTGCGTCAGCAGGGTTGCGCTTAATCAGCTTCTGATTCCGTTGAATGATGGCCCGGTAATTGGTGATGGTATCCACCATCTGGGAGGGTTTTCTTCCGATCTCTTGCAGCTTGCTGAATATCAGGTCGTGGGTCGATCCAGCTTTAAGTTCTTCGATGACGCTAGGCGCGAAAAAGGTTTCGTCGGCGGCTCCTTCGATAAAACGATAGCAAAGCTTTCCGGTTGGATGCCGATACATAACGGCGCAACAAACGCCGGAATATCGGCTGTACTCGAAAATCACCAGACTTTGCTGAGACGGCAGGTAGTAATCCACGAAGGACAGACGCCCGGAGCCCTTGTTGATTATGCGTTCCGGTTCTTCGCCAAAAAATGCGGGAATCAATGAAAGAACTGAGGTCTTACCCGCCCCGTTGACGCCACCGATGTGGGTACGGTCAGCGCAATTTATTCGGAGCGTTCTCCCTTTAACTTGATCGAACGAATGGTGGAGTATAATGCTCTGCAGTCCATACACTCCGTCTGCGGTACTCACCTATAAATCTCCCTTGGCGTCAAAACCCTCAAAACTGCACTTTTGGCAAAATTTGTCCAGCAAGGTAGCTTAGCATCGCTTACTAGAGCTGACTGAAACGAACTGTAAATTATTGATTTTTAGAAACGGTAAGCTAGAAGCCGGCGTGCCAAAAGCCGCCTCTCTGCCAACCACGATTCGGAACTTCGGAGTGGTCACCGAAAACCGGACAGTATTCTGAGGTCTCCCCTCAGCCGCAACTGGGGAGATACTACCGTTAACGATATGCGATCGTTGCCGGCTTTAGTAATCCATCTAATACCCACCAATATTTTTTTGACTCAGGAGGGGAGATTATCGTTCTACAAAATAAAAAATATGAATTTTTAAAAAACAAAATCAGAGGGCTTATCTCGGCAACATTTTTTATATTTTTTTCCTGAACCACAGGGGCAAAGCTCATTTGCTCCAACTTTTTTGTTAGCTAACTTCGGTTTTTTCTTGGAGGCCTTAAAAGATTCTTCAATCTTTTGACCCACCTGATAGAAATAATCCGCCATCTGTCCAGCTAAATCGTGAAACTCGACAGTATAATAAACCCTAGCCAACATGCTGCCAGCATCAATTGCTTCAACAAGAAGCTTTTCTGCTTTTTGATCGTCTTTTGGAACTGCCAGACCCTTATGATAAGCCTCGCCAAGTTCAGCGATACAATCAGGACAACCGATTTTAATTCCCCTATTTACATATTCGAGTGCCTTTTCAGCATTCGGTTTACATGCCTTTCCTTCCGCAAAGTACTTAAAAAGAAACCTCAAGGCCAGAGGCTCATCTTGCTTTTCAGCTTCGTTTAGGTAATTTATCGCGTTCTCGAATCGAGATTCAGTATAGGAATAAGCTCCATAATAAGCCTGTGCCGGCGCATATTCCCTATTAGCAGCAACCTCCATTAGCTCATACCCTGAAGCTTCACGCTCATCGCCTAGATACCCATCACTCATAAGTACCGAAAATCTAAATAGGGGCTCGAGATCACCATGATTTTGAGTAAAAGCTTCCAAATTTTCTATTTCGCCACTCAACATGATTGTTCTCATTTTCCCATCTATGTCTGCACTAATCTTGTAAGCAGCTTCATAGAACGCAGCTGAAATCTTATAGAGCGACTGGTAATGATACGAGAAAGCCTTGGAGACAATAGCAACTTGTTCAGGCGATGATTCTACTGCCAACTTCTCTAGAATTACGCCCGCTTGTAATTTGTCTTTTTTATCCTCTGATAAAAGTGCCTCAAAAACAATATCTTTATATTCTTGAGACTTAATCTCTGATTTTGTTATTTTTGGCAGAAGGATATCAGGATTTAGTAATAAAAATAAATCCTCAAAAACACTAATCATAAATTTTCGTGCACGACTCGCCACTTCTATTAAATCGATCTTTCTTTTTTCTAAAAACTGGGAATCGAGATTATTAGAAACTTCAGCATGAACACCCCTATTACCAAGAAGCCTTACTTCATGAAAATTGTCTTTAAGCGGCTTAGATATTACTTGACATTCATATAGGTAATTTATTTGATCGTGAAGTTTTTGGGTTGGAATTTCCACTTTGAATTTTTCTGCTGCAACGCTAATAAGGGCTGTCAAAACCTCCCTAAACTTAAAAAGAGAATAGTCTGGATGAATATTTATAAATTCAACAGCAGTTTTATAAGAATCGTAGATGTACCCGCCAAAAATTCCACTTAAATCCAGATCGCTCTTTATTTCAGACATGCAATTCCTTTTTTATAACGAAAGATCAAGTGTACCCAAGCATGAAGGCCAAAAAAAGTTGCCGGAACTTCAGCTCCCTTGAGCGCACCTTATCAGGTGGCTTTCGTTGACTCGGCTTGTCCTCGTAGACTGGATCACTGCACAACGGTTAATTGGCAGCCGCCTTAATACGGCTGATCCAGGCGAGGGGAAAGCGGAACCTCTGATATCCCAATCAGAACAACAATTTGCCATTGTCCAAGTCAAATGGGACAACTTGCAGCGAGAAACCATCCTCGTAATGAAAAAGAGGCAACGCGCTCTGAAACCTTTCCGTTTTCGGATAAATCAGCATTAGCTGCTTGGGATGACTGCTTTTTAGGTATTTATGACCATAGGCAAATAGCTGATACATATCCGCTTGAGAAATGCCGTATTTATTTTTTCGCTGGCTGGCGTCAATGAGCTTCCACTTGGTGTCCATCACGCAGACGGGCTTTTCATCCCGTAGCACGGTAAGGTCGGGCTTCAACCTAAATATGGGTTTATTCTCATGCGACTCGACCAGTGAGTGCTTTGCCGCCTGTGTTCTGAGAGACGCCCCCTCCCCAAAATCTGCCTGAATGCTCTTTCGAAGATGGAAGGCCACAAAATCTTCAAACACACGCTCCATTGGATAGAGCAATGACAACGTATTGAAGTGACCGGAAGAGGCAGTTGGCCCGCTCCCATTAAGCAGCAAGCGACACCAGTTCAGCACACTCTGGTAATAACCCATGCTCCGGTTCAATTTAAGCCTTCGAAAGTCAGCCGCGACATCGGGACTCGCCGGCACTTCGTCAAAAACGAACCCCAACTCACGAGCCAATCGCTGATTACCGGAGGTTTGTGCCGCTTTCCTTACCAGTTCGAGCGTGCGCTTGATGAGCCGATTCGCTGGACGATCCAGACGATACTCATCACATTCGATATAAAAGCGTTCTGGGTGCATCGCATTCTTTCGAATTTGCTGCGCCACGAGCAAGCGCCCTTTCAAGTACTTCGCTTGCATTTGTTCACGCACGTAATCTGAACGGACTCCCCGCTTCACCAGGCGATTAACTTCCTGCAAAAATTGCTGAATATAAATTTCCAAGAGTGGCATTTGGCTATCACGAATATCAGAAACATTACCCCGCTTGACAGGGCTATCGCGCAGGCAACAAAGCATTTTGATGAGTTGGTTGCGAGTGTTCTCTACAGAGCCCCGCGTCTCTTCATCATAGAGTTTTGGCAGTATCTCGATCTGAGTACCACAAGGCGTTTGCAAAACGCCCACGTAGTTTTGCAGTTTGAGCGCGGTTTTCCGGTGGAAAGTGGTCAGTTTCAAGAAAGGTGCGAACTGTTCATCAAAGGCTTCATCTTGGAGCAGTCCCTTTAAATACCTAAACGCGGATCGTGGTATCCATGCACCGTTAGCTAAGCCAGTTGTAGCTTCGCCCTCGACCAGATAACCATATTCGCGAATACAAACGAGCCGTTTAGCTCTCATAGATGCGACGGTAGGATTCCGGAAGGTTTAACGCGGAAGAATTCCGATCATAAGAATTGCGGCCCTCCACTTCCAAAGGTATTTCCGCACCATCACCAAACAGCTCTTCCATAGCCAGGCCTTCTCTCGCTTCCAAAATGAATTGCTGATACTCAGGCTTTTGGTGATCGTTTAAGACCAATCGGATTTTCGCCCAATCCTCGAAAAAGTATTCTTCAAGAAGCGGCAGGATCTTGTTGGCAAAAATTACTTGAAGCCGCTCAAACCTCTCCTCTTCCGCTTTTAATTCTCTGACAGGCAGGAAAAAGGCGTGGCCTAAGGTGTGCTCGCGATCATAAAGCGCTTCGATACGCTGGTTCATTATTCTTAACATTTGCGCCAAGTTGATACCTTTAACGGTAACGTCCTTCAGCAAATCAGCATCTGGCATCATTTCAATGAAATCGAAACGTCGACGCAGCGCAGTGTCCATCAAAGCCAATGAACGATCCGCCGTATTCATAGTACCAATCAAGTGGAGGTTGCGCGGCACCTGAAAGCTCTCTTTGGAATAGGGCAAGGTTACGCTCAGGGATTCCTCCTCGCCTTTGCGCTTGCCGGGCTCAATCAAGGTGATCAGTTCACCAAAGATGCTGGAAATATTACCTCGGTTGATCTCGTCAATGATAAGCACACGACTCTCAGTCGATTCGTCGACAGGAGTAACCGCAGTACCCTGCACGATAAGATTGACCAGCTTAGACAGGGGGCCAGGATAGCCATTAACGATAAACTTCTCGAGATTACTATTGGTTTTCTCGAACACCCGCTTTTTAGCGATGTCGTCAATGCTAACCTTTCCCTCGCGAACCAGCCGCACCAATTCATCCACCATCTGGCGATCGAAAGGGATTACAGAAAGGGTTTTGGTCGACCTTATGCGAATGAGCTCGTGGCTTACAGATACTACTTCGTGTTCGCCGTTACCTAATCGCTGTCCAGCCGCCAATACAACACCACCCTCTCCCCCCTCTTTCGCACCAAGCAAGGCTTGCAGTTGCGCAAGATCAATTGTTTTTAGACTGAGTTGATACAAGGTCATTTGAGAGAATTTCTTGCGCATTATGCGCTCATAAGAGAGCGATTTTTCGTAGACTCGGTGCCAAATAACCTTTCGAGTTTGCCCGTAATGGCCAAACTCTGGGTTTGGTGAGCATTCGTAATCGCCGTTAATTTCCCCGATGGCTCGAAACTTGGAGTTACCATCGCTGATCACAACAAGGTCTCCTTTCCCCATCTGATTCTTGAAAATATCGACGGCAGTGGCTCGATAGTCCTGGGGATTCAACTCTTCGCCTTGCTGCTGAAAAAGTTTGGCGATTTCCTGCCGCGAATGGCAACCGGAGAAATCGATATTTTCCCCATAGCCCAACCGAATCTCATCGGATTCGATGCACTTGTCATAGACATAAGCATCAGACCCAAGCGTATTACCCAATGACATTTTCCAAATCTTTCGGCCCTTAACATCTACGGTCGACGAGGACTCTTTTTCGATATCCGGGGCGCTGTCGATGCATATTCGCTTGAAGATACCATCGGCCACTTCATAACTAATCTGCCCGTCCTCAGTGGTTGCCTTCAAGCCTTCTACGAAATCCTCGTAGGAGAAGCTTTGATGAAAGGTCACAAAGGCAATACGGTTTTCCGCCTTTAGCGCTTTGAAACGGGCATGAAGCGCGGTTCGATCATGTTGGTTCTGTTGATAGAAAGGCAAATCGAGAATTTCCAGGGCTTTGTTTACCGTATGGTAGGTTTTTCCTGTGCCTGGTGGGCCGAATAGGATTTGGTTGAGAGGCGGCGTCTTGCGCGTCATGATTTTCTGCTCCATCGCTACCGGCGTGTCGGGTGATTCGGCCTTGAGTCCGTCATACTGATCTAAGAGAGCCTCAAAGGCATCTGGGTTTGAACACTCCACGAAGATCGATTCATGCCCCCTCGCTACGTTGGGCGCCTGTGCAAAAAGATTATGGTCTCGTGATTCGTCTGCTCTATAACTGCGGTGTACCCTTGCTCCAGAAATAGAAAAGGCCCAAGGCTCCATAAATAGCCGCACTTTTTTATGTTCTCGATCAAGGGCAAGCGTTCTACCTGCCTCGTTGAGGAAGCCGACTATTTTTGTCGTTCCCGCACCTATTGACGTATAGCGCTCTCGAAGAAGTCGCTCAGCATCCGTGGGCGTAAACGCTCGCTGGTCTAAGACACTTTCAGCTTTTGTCCAGATTTGTCGGCTAAAAGCCAGAATATCTTGGCCGTTTCGGTGTTTCAGGACTTCATTATAGAAAGTGGAATGAGGTGTTTGAGGCGTGATCCCCGCCTGATCAAGAAAGGCGGCCAGATGCTCAGCTTTGTAGACCCCGACCAATAGTGGATCAGCTCGATCTTGATAGAGAAAGGCCAACTTCCACTTGAACACCGGCCACAGAGGAATGTCGTCAATAGCCCAGAGCTTCCCAGCCGCTAAGTTCGACAAAACGCTTAAGATATGGCCCCGAACCGTCTCGAGAGCTTCAAAGGCCGTGTCTCCAAACTTGGACTCCCAGGCGTATTCATCGGTGAATACATAGCGCTTGCTGTCTGGCTTCTCCGTCTGATCTGCTCGCCTGTAGACGCCAAATTTGAATGAGGAGCCACCCCAGATCGAGCCAAGGGCTTCTAGCCGCTTCTCGACCCAATAGCACAGCGTGTTCTGACCCCCAATCCCTGTGTATTCAGAAAGCGACATCGTCTTCAACCGAGACTCGGGCCACTCCACGAGAAACTCGTCCCAGAGCTGATAAAGCGCCTGATCATTAGCTGTGTTTTCGGAAATGCCCATAAAGATTCTTCTTGGTCATTAGAAAATCCGCTGAGCACCTCTTGGAAATTGCTCAAAACGGATTGGGGGTTTTCGATGACTTCCTTAGCAAGGTCACCGGTTTCCGGCAGGGTGTCCCGGCCGCTCAGCCTTTTGATGCGCGAGCATGAAACTCGTCCCAGTTAATCAGCAAGTGTCCGCAGTAACGGGGTAGAACCCCTTGCTGATAATTTGAACAGGAGTTAGATGGAACTCCACAAAGCTGCAACTCCCTTCAATTAATCAGCAGGTTAGACCAAACCATAGTTCGTTACCATCTGACTAGGTGCTTCCCTCTTCCTCCAGGATCATCCCCTCGCAACCAAAAAATAAACATACACCGGTCCGGACGAGTGGCCCATGTAGGACCACTCGCTAAATTTTATCTGGAAGCCGACTTGGCGGGTTTCAGGTCACTTTGTAGCTTTGATACGACAGAGGAGCTGTCCACCGGGCTCTTATCCCCCTCTTTCGTCGGTGGATAAAACTCTTCAACCACCTCGCTCATTTCGTCCTCGCCATACTCAAACAGCGCATTGCCAAATCCCTTTGCAGCAGCAGCATCCAACGCAGCCTGGTCAACGCCCTCCTCCTTCGTCTGCTTAGCTTTTTCCCTTGCCTCGACCACCGCTTCCTGCAGTGACAACCCTTCCTTGATCACCAGGTCCACATAATAGATTGGCGTTCGATGACTCTGCGTCGTGCTTTTCCCCCGCAGCTTCAATTCCAACGGCATGTACGCCAGCAGACCACCAGAGACTGCCTGGTAGTAGCTCAGCCTGGCAGCAAGCGTTCGGATGCTGTTGTAGCCGGTCGTGCGGAAGATGAAAGTACCGAGATCGTCATCGTCACCGACCTTTACGTTCAGGCGGCCATAGGGCTTGCACAGACCACCTTTGCCGAACTCACACAACGTTGGCCCGGGGCATGGCAAAGACTGCACTCCTGATTGCGTCAGGCGCTTACAGGTGTCGCCATTTCCAACACACATGGGCCGCCCGCTTTTACGGTCGAACATGCTGTACTCAGCACGCAGGTTAAGATCCGCTTCATTGAACAGCATGCGGACCGGTATGGTCCGCAGCTTGCCGTTTGGCGCATCCTTTCTGAGTTCTTCGTCCAGGGGATGCAAAAGCCACCCGGCGTCCTTCTCCTGAATCTGGGAGGTGATGGTGAACTGGTCGTCTTTCTGAGGTAGCCGGATGCCATTCTTTTCGACAACCCGACCAATGCTGATTCGCCCCAACACGGGAGGCGTGATGGCTAAACCTTTAATCATGATGTCTCTCCTGAAAAAAGGACCACGGGGCGCTCGTCACGCCCGCGTGGCCAATGGGGTATTTATGCTTGAATGAGAAACCGCCGACTGCCCGGCTTGGTCAGTGGGTATTGATCTAGAAGCCCTGGCTGGTCCTTCAGCAATTGCTTCACGTTGAGCCCCACGGAATCCTTGCTCCGTTTCCAGCTCACACTGCCACTGGGGAAGGTTGCCTTTGAGGCTTCGCCCATCTGACTCTCGATCCGCAGTTTGAGGTGGGATTCAGTGAATTTGAGGCTTTCCATTTCAGAGCGGATAGCCAGTAGCTCGTCGAACGCATCCGACAATTCCTTACTCTGGCTGAAGTCCAGGGTCTCCCCTTGGTCCACCGGGTACAGGTGGCGTAAAGCACGTTCGGCAGAATCGGTACCATCAACGGGAGGCGGCGTATCCGTTTCCACAAAATCCCAGAACTGGCGCTCCAGCACATAAAGTGCCTCGATGAGCTCCTCGTTCCGTTCAACGCGGTAGATCTTTAGCTCCTGACCACACAGCAAAACGCAAACATCCGCCGACTGTTTGCCAGTAACAGCCAGTTGATGCTGGACCTGGCACTGGATGTAATCCGGCACACCCTCTTTCCATAGCCGTGACCCGAACTCCCCGGCGGTCTTGCACTCCAGGATCTGCACGTCGTCATCTGCCACAACGGAGTAATCCAGGTTGGCCAACATCCAGTGCTTTTCGGGATCAGGATGCTGAAGCACGGCATTCACCCGGCGCACCTTTCGGCCCGTTTGCTGGCTATACTGCTCCGCCACAATCGGTTCCAGGATGTGGCCCCAGTAAACTGGTGAGGAGGGATCGTCGGAGTCCGGTTTCGGCAAGCCAGCATCCCTGCCGGTTTTGACCATCCAGAGTTCCAGCTGGGACTGGTATGGGTTCATGCCCACGGCTGCAGCCGCATCGCTACTACCTATGCCCTGCTTACGAACCTTCAGCCATTCATCCCGACTGAGGCCCTTGGTGGAGACCAGGCGCAATGCTGGTCGCTGTTTCTGAATTGCTTTTTCACTCATGCCCATCTTGTTTTCCTCCAGACATAAAAAAAGCCCGCCAAAGCATCAGGCTTCGGCGGGCTTTATGGCGTTTTCGAGATCTGTGGGGTTGGCTCAGGTCACAAGTGACATGGCCTGTTCTAATGCACGGTTTTTAACAGCGGCACCGGTTCCGAACCAGGCGGAATCCAATCGGTGGTCCACGGTTTTCGCGCGGCGTTGGTGATCGATGAACTCAGTAACGGCATTCAGCAAGCCATAGGCCGTGCCTTCTGAGGATGCCAGGTTGGCACCCATGCCCTCGCCTTCATAAAGACCCAGAGCCTTCGCCATAGAGCGTTCGTTGGTTTTGCCGACCCCGGTACTGGAATCGTCAGTGAACACCTTGAGGAAGTAGTTCCTGGCCTCGGTGGTCTTCACCTTCCGCTCGCTCAGCGACTTCAAGCGGTACATGAAGTCGTCCCAGGCAGACACAGAGATACCCAGTTGTTTCTTCACCAGGTCAGCATCGAAGGCCGTGTTGTGCTTCACCTTGACGGCGTTGGCAGTGGAGCCCTTCAGCGCAACAGCCAGCGTGTTGTTGCAGACCACACGGATACTGGTGAACTGAGCCGTGGTTGCCATGGTGCCGTCACAGGCGGTGGCCAGCAGCACGTAGGCATTGGTTTGATCGTTGCCCTTGAGCACGCCGGACTGGCCAGTACGGGCCAGCGCCCACATCTTACGACCACCTTTCAGAACACCGGCAGTTTCCAGCTCGAAACCGGATACCTCGGTCAGGTCCCGGTAGAACTCCAGAATTTCTTCTGGCTGGACCACCTTGAAACGATTACCGACCACCGACAGCGGTGCCCGTGTATCCGAGCGGTAAAGCACCTTGGAATCCGGATAGGACAGGATTTCACCCAGGGTGCCACCCGAATTGGTGACATAACGAACCGGGCTTTCCTGGATCTGCCAGTCCAGACCGGCTTGCCTTGCCCAGACTTCCAGGGGTTGGTTTGAGGTAAGTTCGTTCCCGAGGCCATGCCAGGGGGTTTGGCCAACGTAGGCCATTTGCTCGATAAGGTGAGCCATGGTTGTTCTCCTCTGAATAGCGATAGGGGAATTAGTGGGTGTCGTCCGGGAAGTCAGGGTCGACACTGAAGGAGTAGCCGCAATCTAGGCAGCGGTAGTTGTCCAGCACACGGTCATCGAGAACGTCGCCCAGGATCACACCAGCGGAAGCGCCAGTGGCGCCTCCCAGCAGTGCACCAATGACGGCACCACCGATACCGCCCACCGTTGCGCCGACGGGTCCGGCAACTATACCCAGTGTGGCACCTGCTCGAGCACCGGCTGTCGCTGCAGCAAACCCGCCATAGGCACCTGCAGACGCACCGACCACGCCAGCGGTTTTCTTGCCGTAGTTGTTCCTGCCGATCCGGACGGACAAGCAGTTGGGGCATTTTTCAAACATTGAAATTACCTCTGTGAATTGGGAGGAAGGGCCCGGTCAGTGCCCTGATTCACAGGGGTGATATAGGGTTAAAAAAAATTTAAATGAACGATTTGGTTGCTACAGATGCTACGCGTAGCAGACGTAGCTAAGCCCCTGTTCTAAGTGTAGAAAAATTCTGGTTTTCGCCTCCTAATATTCCGGAATATTCCGGGCATAAACGAGCTCTCTCTGATCGCAAGCGTTAGCCTTAGCTCAGATTGATGGGAGACAACCAATGACCGGCACACATAAACGAGAAACTTGTTTCATACGACTGAGGACCCTGATGAAAAAAACCGGGCTGTCTCGTGCATCAATCTATCTAAGGCTCAAAAAAGACTCCAAGTACTTCGATCCAGATTTTCCCAGGCAAATCAGAATCGGCGGCGGGGCAGTCGCATGGATCGAATATGAAGTGGAAGATTGGATGGAGCTTCAGATCGAGAAATCACGGGGCTAACCGATACTTATGATCTAGGAGAAAATGATGCACGAATTCGGAAATTTCCCAAGACGGATGGAGGCTATAGCAAACCAGCGAACCCTCTTTGACCGCTATATAGACCTACCGTATCCAGCACAACTTGGCGTGTTCGGAGATGCTATCTCAGATGCGTGCCGGAAAATAAAAGCTCCGTACCCCTTAGCTCTCGCGGTTGGCTTAACAGCCGCATCCACCGCAACGCAAGCTCTATTTGACATTGACCGACCAATCGGCGGAAGGACAACACTATCGCTCTATACCCTTTTGATAGCGGATTCCGGTGAAAGAAAATCAAGCCTTATCAACTATTTTTTTGGACCTATTCGAGAAGCTGAAATTGCTGCTGAACGCGAATACCGGAGACGGTTGAGTCGGTGGGAACGCGACATGCACATATGGGAAATACACCGAAAGGAACTGCACAAAAAACTCAGCAAAGCTATCGCACAGGACATCGCCGTTGCTACATCACAGGAGAACATTGATGACTAACACTCCAACAACAATTTGTCAGCAGCTACTCGACAACCACCTACAGAAAGCGCCGGTCAAACCGCGTGAACTGCAGTACCTATATGACAATACGGGAGTTTCCGCGCTACTCCACGGCTTGCACCACAAGACGAAAAACGTTTGCGTGCTAGCGGATGAGGGAGCGGATACATTGAACCGTCTAGTTACACCAGGTCTATCGGCACTCAACTCATCTTGGAGCGGCATGCCTATAAAGGTTGAACGGCGAACTACTGAGTCATTCTCGCTACACGGCCAACGCATGGCTTTTCTGTTATCCATCCAACCCGGCCCGTTTCAGGAATATCGTAATCGCAACTCCGATGTAGCCAAAGCAGCGGGGCTATGGGCTCGCACAATCGTTTGCGGCCCGATATCGACGATCGGCTATAGAGAGACCTATCAACACGAAGATACTGGTCCAGAACCAGATCAATATCTGAAACGAATTCGAGATCTGATCGGAATGTCAGCCAATCAAGAGGATGAGTAAGCCATGAAAAGGTTATTGAAGTTCGAGGATGCAGCACATCCACTCTACGAGTACCTGTACAATGAAATAGAGATAAACATGAGACAAGGTGGTTTATATGATAACGCAACTGACCACGCCTCCAAGCTCATGGAAAATATTGCTCGCGTAGCGGGGATAATTCATGTCATTAACAATGATCAGGGCGACATCTCTTACACAACACTGAATAACGCTATTCAAATCTGCGTATTTTACTCAAGGGAATACATTGGTATTTTTGACTATAAACCTCAACATGAAATTAATGCAATTTTGCTTAATGATTGGCTGACGAGAAACGTACGTTGCAAAAACCAACGATATACAACAAAAAGAAAAATACAACAGTTTTCCAATCCACGATTAAGAAAATCGAGCCAACTAAAAGATGCTATTGAATTCCTCGAATTCACCGGAGCAATAAAGACGTATCTCGACGAAAAAAATAAACTCACGATAGACACTTTACCCGATACTATCTAAAATCACTATGCCCCTTACTTAACGTCGTTAATTTATCGAAATTAATAAGCTTACAAGGATTAATTAGCGATCCTAATTCTGGTACCTATTCTATAGGGAGTTAAGGTATTAGCAATAGGTTAAGCGAAGCGGCAGTTATGACGTAGAAAATACTGATGAATGCTATCTACACGAATCAATCAGCAACACAAAATACATTCGAATCAATTGATACCATAAAAGATCTAAAGGCTATAGAAAATATCACTAAAAATATAGCCGATACGAAAAAAGAAAATAATCCAAGTAATATAGACCTAATTAGGCTGCTAAGACTCAATGAAGATTATCTTTCATCGAAAGCACCTCTTTATAAATCAAATCCTTATTTAGAAGCTTTCTTTATCGCGAAGAGAGTAGCTCTATGTGATATTATTTTTGAGCATGAATTAAGAAAGATATTTTCTGTAAGGCCGGAAAAAAATATCGTATACCAGAAATTCAAACAATGCATAAAAAATTACACATCAACTCCCGATTTTAAAATTAAAATAAAATCCAGCAAAAAATCGGAAACAAAAAGAAAAGTGAGTACCGAAAAATACATAGAAGCGTTTTTAGAAAAGTATGCGAGACTGACGATAATTAGGCTAGACCTATACCTTAATCGGGATTCTGACTCTGTTAACTATACAAAAGGTTTTTTCGAAGAAATGATGCATTTTTGGGGTAATTTTCGAAGAGACATCTATGAATCCAGAGCAATACCAAATCCAGAGGGATTTATTGGTTCAATTGAATATGGATATTTCAAAGGATTTCATTTTCACGTGATGCTGATATTCGACGGATCAAAGCACCAAAGAGACATCTACATTGCACAAAAAATTGGCGAGCACTGGAATAGTAAGATAACTGAAGGTAAAGGGAGTTACAATAACTGCAATTTAAAAGCCAATCTTGGCGGCTATGGTAATCGAAACGGGATCGGACGTGTAGATCATTATGACAAGCAAAAAATTATTAACTTAAAAAAAGCTGCGTATTACCTTACCAAAACTGATTTCGCTTTACAGGCGGTCCTCGATAATGAGCGGACTTTTTTTCGTGGAAATATGCCAAAAAAGGCTTCGATGCGTGGTAGAAAACGGAAAAAATGACATCTCTTAAATTAGTTTCGTATAAATTCACTTATGTACTTATAGATTGCTGACCCATAGCCCTTTTTGTCTATAGGTAGCTCACTGGCGATCCACCGCTCGAAGTTTTTGTTACTTTCAGTTCTGTGTTCAAAAATATCATCCATTTTTTTATTTGATCGTTTGTCAACGTACGCTTCCCTTCCGAAACCATTCTCAATTGCATTATGATTAATTTCAGCCAGACGATTTATAGCTGTCAAGACGTCGATCCGACCATCTTGCGCTTTACCTAAAACTCCCCTTCTGAAAACTGACCATTCGCCTGTAACAATCTTATAGGCATCTCTAAGCTTCTGTTCGTTTTTGATTGACAGATAATCTGAAAGATCTTCTTCTGATAGGCCATCAAATTTAGATTCTATTTCACTTTTTGATTCTAACTTATATTTGAAAGCAAATTTATTCATACCGACCAAAGACTTGCTCATCCATGAACTTGAAATAATTTTATTAAATTCTTGGTATTCAGGGTCATTTCTAACATCAACTTTGTCTCCATCGCTTTTCAAAATCTTCAAACTTTCTAAATTAATATCGATAAAAGCTTCATCGAAATCATCCTCAATCAACTCATCTTGAATTCCTGACTGACGGCGACAAAATACAAAAATTTTCTCGGTTGAATAGCGCCTTTCTTTCTTTAAAATTTTTGATATGGTAGCCGGCTCTTCAAGAGACAAATTTGTGATTGGCATTATTTTTATTAAAGATTTGTCGTGCTCATTTACTAAAACATTTCCAGAATATACTTCAGCGATATCTTCCGCACTATTCAGACTCACAGTCTTATAATTTTCAATATCTCGAATTGAAAACTCATCTAATTTCAGAATAATTCTTCGGGCAATCACAAGGCTATAAACTTGACCAATCAATTTTTTATTTCGATCGTAATAAATTGTTTTAACATAAACATTATAAGCAGTGGGGCATTCGGCCCATATTCCAATTTTAGCCTTTATTAATTTATCAAAAAATTTATCTTTACGAACAGCCCAATGACTTTGAATCGCCTTTACGCTTGTTAAACTTTCTTGAATTCGTTTAGCAGGTTCTTTTTCAGGCGAACTCATTATTCAGTTACCTATACCCAGATGAAACAGTTTACGAACATAAGAACCCAGCACGTCCCAAGCTTCTTTTTTCTCTGGACCATAGCTATGACGCTGATAGACCCTTTTCACTTTGTTCTCTTCTGTGTGATTCAGACATCGCTCAGCAACTTCTGGCATGACACCTAAAGCCGTCATTATTGTCGCCCCTGTTCGACGAAGATCGTGAGGTGTCCACTTTCCTCCTTGGAGGACCAGTGCTTGAGCCTTTGAGCTCCGCCCCTTGTTCGGTTCCTTGCCCGCTGGCAACTGTCGATCACGAATTTGCTTGGTAATTGATTTCGGACAGACAGGGCCAGAATCCGATGAGTTTGGATAACACCACCGAGAATTCTCGGTAAGGTTTTCCAGGTCCTCGAACCAGGCTACAGCAAAATTGGATAGGGCAATCTCGTGAGGCTTACCATTTTTGCTGTTTTCCGGAGGTATCTTCCAGGTCCCTCGCTTTAGATCCACATCGTCCCACTCTGCCTTGATCAACTCCCCAATTCTGCAACAGGTTGTCAGCATGATCCAGATAGCGATAGAGGTAGAAGGCAACATCTGAGCATCGGGGATCTGATTAGCAAGTGCTTTAATTTCATGGTCACTCAACACTCTGTCGCGCTCAACGTCTTTGCCACCAATTTTTGACTTCCGGATACTGGCTGTGGGGTCGTACTCGATCAAATCCCGGTCGACTGCAAAACGAAACATCTGCCGAATTAGGCCCAGCGTCAGCTTGGCCATGCGGGTCACACCCCGATTAAGCTGCGCATCAACGACCTCTATGACGTGGCCCTTTTTGACATCTTCAACCGCAAGCTGACCAATTTTAGGAAGCACGTCCTTTTCAAAGAGCCTACGAACCTCTACACCGCCATCTTTCCGGTTCTTAAGATCGATATCCGCCCAATGCTCAAAAAGTTCCTTCACCTTCTTACGAGCGGCCTGACGTGCTTTTTCTGCTTCCGCAGCCTCTCGCTCTACCCGCAGCCTGGCCATCTCCGCCTCGTGTGTGGCTTTGCGTGCGTCCTCCTCCGCTTCCTGATACTCCCTCAAATCCCGAATGCCAGCCTGATATAAACGGGAAAGCTCACCGGCCTTCGTTCGCGCTTCTCGCAATGTTAAGCCGTCTTTACCGGACTGGTCGTAATTGCCAACAGGAAGGAAAACCCGCTCACCCTGGGAATTGGTATATCGGAAGTAAAACAGTCTGTCCCCGCTTTTCAGAATGCGAGCCATAAAACGCCCACAGCCTCTTGGAGCATCCTCAGTCAACCAGACCGACTTGCCTGGCTTTGAGTTCATTTGCTTGTCTGTAATCGTTCCCATTACCACCCACTCAGTTAAGGCCGGATTCTCGTCACCGTTTGGTCACCGTTTCTCGATCGCTTAAACTGGATGGTATTGGATTCCGTTGGAAAACACAAAACGGAAAAATCAATTAAATCAGTAAGAAGGATTTTTAGACTAGATTGGGTTAGACCCTGTTGGATGGCTATGAACCTTTATGGGGTGCAAGGGGTCGTAGGTTCAAATCCTACCGTCCCGACCATATTTCAGAAGGGTCAGGCTTTTTAGTCTGGCCTTTTTTTGTATCAGCGAGTCGCGCCCATCTTCAGCCCGGTGCAAACTTA